>LSQX01012487.1_pt1 | contig 37903 bp, 31 predicted proteins | sample 654561 | NCBI WGS metagenome assembly LSQX01 (sample SAMN04489861, study PRJNA283612) | anaerobic digester metagenome | isolation source: 4 biogas reactors fed with cattle manure at either 37C or 55C with and... | place: Denmark: Kongens Lyngby | collected 2014 | reverse complement strand
ATTTCACCGCTGCCAGTTACCTCAGGCACCTCTGCGAAGAAGGCCTTAGCCGTATCTATGGCGAGGACAGCCAGGATGAACGGATTCGCCAGCGGTTAGACTTTGAGCTGGAAGTAATCCACTCGATGGGTTTTGAAACCTATTTCCTTATCGTGTGGGACCTGTGTCAACATGCCCAGGAGCAGGGCATCTGGTATAACGCCCGCGGCTCATCGGCGGGCTCTCTGGTAGCATACGCGCTGGACATCACGTTAATTGACCCCCTTGAGCACGACCTCCTGTTTGAGCGTTTCCTGCAGAGTGACCGCGTAAACATGCCGGATATCGACCTGGACTTTCAAGATGATCGCCGGGCCGAGATGATGCAGTATTGTGCAGAAAAATATGGTGAAGATAAAGTTGCCCAAATTATCACCTTTGGCACCATGGGCGCACGCGGCGCAATCCGCGACGTTGGTCGGGTAATGGACATTCCAATTCCTGAAGTTGACAAGGTCGCCAAGCTCATTCCCGCTATTCCTAGCCAGTCTGTCACCATTCAAAAAGTCTTAAATGAATCCGGTGAATTGCAAGCACTCTATAACTCAGGCGGGGTTTATCGTGATCTGATCGATACGGCCAGCAAGATGGAGGGAACCGTGCGCAGTGCGGGTACCCACGCAGCCGGAGTGATCATCACGGATAAGCCGCTCGTGGAATATGTGCCTCTGCATCGCCCAACCAGTCAAAGCGATGACAACCCGGTGAATATTGTTACTCAGTACGAGATGTCAGTGATTGACGACCTGGGTTTGTTGAAGGTGGACTTTTTAGGTTTGGTTACCTTGGCCATCATGGCCCGGACTTGTGAGTTAATCCAAAAACGGCAAGGGGTACAGTATAGCTTGCGTTCAATCCCCATAGATGACCCGCAGGTCTATGAGTTCATCAGCCAGGGGCATACCACGGGCATGTTTCAGTTAGAAGGTACGGGCATGACTCGCTACATTACCGAGATGAAGCCTAGCGAGCTTTCAGATGTGATTGCCATGATTGCCCTTTATCGACCCGGCCCCATGCAGTTTATTCCAAACTACATCAACTGCATGCACGGCAGAGAAAAACCAACCTATGCACATGCCGCGCTTGAACCGGTATTCAAAGACACCTACGGCATCCCCGTCTATCAGGAACAGATTATGCAAGCGGCCATACAGCTTGCCGGTTTCACGCCCAGCCAGGCAGACCGTCTGCGCAAAGTGATTGCAAAGAAAGAGCTGGCTCACCTGGATGAACAACGCACAGCCTTTATTAAAGGCGCCCAGGTACATAGCAAGGTCAGCGCTGAAGAAGCCCAAGCGATCTTTAAAGCTTACGAGAAATTTGCCAGTTATGGATTCAACAAGAGTCATGCAGCCGATTACGGTGTGATTGCCGTACGAACGGCATATCTGAAATATCATTACACCGTCGAATTTATGACGGCGCTCCTCTCTGCGTGGAAAAACGATGTGGGAAAAGTGGCGGCTTATGTGGCGGATTGCCGGTCATTGGGAATCGATGTTTTACCGCCCGATATCAATATCAGCGGGTACGATTTCACGATAGAAGACCGTGAAAATGAGCAGCCGGCGATTCGGTTCGGATTGGGCGCCATTAAGAACGTCGGACAAAACCCGATTGATCTGATTTTGCAGGCTCGCCAGTACAGTGTTTTCACCGACCTGGTCGATTTCGCTCACCGGGTTGATTTACGCCAGGTGGGACGCCGGGCTCTGGAATGCCTGATCAAGGTTGGCTGCTTGGACTCCTTTGGCTCGCGCCAAGCCCTGCTGTTGAGCCTGGATGGTATCGTGGCTGTTAGTAGTAGTTATTTCCGGGCCAAGGAAGCCGGACAGATGATGCTGTTTGGTGCGTCAGAAAAAATCAATGACACCATCGAGCTGGTTGAACAGCCCTATACGAATAAACACGAAGAGCTGCTCTGGGAACGAGAGTTGATCGGTCTGTATGTCTCGGATCATCCTCTCAGCCCGTATCAAAAAACTCTGACAGAACGGGTAACCCATTTCTCCTATCAACTGGTTGAAGCAGCTGATAAAGAAACGGTCATCGTTGCCGGCATGATCGACCGCTTTCGGCAACATCAGACGAAAAAAGGCGCCAGTATGGGATTTGTCACCCTGGAAGACCTGTTTGGCAAAATTGACCTGGTGATCTTCCCGAAGGTATGGGATGACGCCCACCACCTTGTCAATATAGACCAAGTGCTGATTGCCGAGGGCAAGGTGGACTTGGCCCAAAGCGAGCCCAAGATTTTGGTTGATACGCTCACACAGGTTTCGCTGGATGAATTGGGTCTCGATCAACCGGGCGGCAATCCAGACCCACCCTTTGGGTTGGACGATGCCTTTCTGGAGGATTATCTGCCCGATTTACCCCTTGAGATGCTGCAATCCATTAATCCTGATGATGACATCCTGCTGACAGAACATGATGGTTTCATCCCTGAAGAACAACCCTCACAGGTTGAGAACGAAGAAACAGAAAATCTGGAAAGCAAGCCGCACGACCTTGAAGAAAGCTTTTTGAATAAACCAGAAACGAGCAAACCGGTGTCGCCTCAGGACAAGCAGACTGTGACCAGCCAGGCATCACAGCTACCGAAACGCGCCTCATCCAGCCCTGCCCACGTGCTGACGGTAACACTGCCCAAACCAGATCCACTACCGCGCCCGGATCAGAAACCACGATGTATTTACATCACACTTGATTCCTGTGGCGATAAGCAACAGGATGTCCGCCGCTTACGCCGCATCCATGACATCCTGGTTTCTCGCCCCGGTCGTGATCAGTTTGCCTTCCGGGTGAGGGAAAATGGCTACTGGTATGAAATTAATTTCCCGAATGTCACCACGGGTTTAACAGATACTTTGATTCGAAAATTGCGGGGGTTTTTAGGTGAACATAATATCGATATTGTTTAGCCGATCTGAGATACACTTGTCTTAACTAAGAAAATATTTTAGTTGGCAGCCCAACAGGACTCCCCAGAATTGGGGCGGGTACGTGTTTACTAACAGGCATTTATTCGGTAAAATCCAATCGGATCAATTCACTTGCAAATGGATAATGTATGTCTCGTCTTGAAATCGATCTGAATCCGGTTACTTTTATCACCGTGGATGCGATTGGGCAGCCCGGTGAGCGCGTTTTTTATTTACAAGGCAGAAGCCAGGATCAGGTTGTGACTTTACTGGTAGAAAAATATCAAATTCAAACCCTGGCACTGGCGATTGAAAACCTGATGGTGGAATTACAAGAGAAGGTGCCGGATTTGGCTGAAGCCTCACCAGACTATAATGAAGAAGCGATGATGCTTGAGGCCCCATTAGACCCCTTGTTCCGGGTGGGCGAACTGAGTCTGGGTTACCAGCACGCGCAGGACGTGCTGGTATTGATTGCCAGGGAAGTCCCTACTGCGATGGTCGAATCGGATGATAAGCTCAGTGAAGTGCGCTTTTGGTGTACCCGCTCGCAAATTTGGGCCATGGGGCGCTGGAGTATCGACCTTGCTGGCCGTGGGCGTCCGGTCTGGCCTTCCACCGGTGAACCGATTCTGCCGCCGGGTGAATTTTCACCCAAGAATAACGGCCACAAAACGACCCCTTGAATTAAATTTATAAATGGATCAAAACGAAACCCTCTCAGCACTGCAGCGAGCGACCCTGCACCTGGAGGGTCAGTTTATTTATGGTTCTAATTACACGTTCATGGTGTTGTGCCAATCCGGTGAGGCTGCTTTTAAAGCTGTTTATAAACCTTCGCACGGTGAACGCCCCTTATGGGATTTCCCCACAGGTACGCTTTCACAACGGGAGGTCGCGGCTTACCTGATCAGCAAGGCCTTGGGGTGGGATCTGGTCCCGCCGACAGTTTTCAGGGTTGATGACGCGCCCTTAGGGCCTGGCTCACTGCAGTTATTCATCGATCACGACCCCGAAAAGCATTACTTCAACCTTGACCGGAGGCAAAAAATACATCTGCCTAAAGTGATGCTCTTTGACCATTTAATTAATAATGCCGACCGGAAAGCCGGGCATATTCTGATCAGCCTGGAAGGCCGGTTGTTTCTGATAGATCATGGGCTCAGTTTTCATGTGGAGGACAAACTGCGCACGGTGGTTTGGGATCATGCTGGCAAACCAATCCCACCGGCCCTGTGCCAGGACCTCGCCAGGGTGCTTTTGGAATTAACCTCAGGCGCGGACCTGCATGCAGATTTAGAGTCCCTATTACAGCCAGAAGAGATCGCTGCCATACAAAGGCGCGGCCAGGCGTTACTGGACGGTGGTAAATTCCCCCTTCCGCCGGAGGACCGTCGGGCTTATCCCTGGCCACTGGTATAATCAGAATGACATGAAAACAGAAAAAACCAACCTCCTTGTCGTCCATAATGCGAGCCAAATCCTAACCCTGGCGGGTGGACCGCAGCGCGGCCCTGTGTTAGGAGAGCTTGGCCTTCTTGAAAATGGTGCTGTTGCCATTCAATCCGGCCAGATACTGGCCGTCGGTGACAGCAGCTCCCTGCTGGCCGCTTATCCAGATGCTGACCGGTGCGATGCAGGCGGCAACGTTGTCATGCCTGGTTTTGTTGACCCCCACTCTCACCTGGTGTGGGCTGGTGATCGGGCCGACGAGTTCAGCCTGCGTTTAGAAGGTAAACCTTACATGGAAATCCTGGCGGCAGGCGGTGGGATTCTCTCCACAGTACGCGCCACGCGCGCAGCGTCGCTGGCGGAGCTTGTCGATGAGTCACGTCTGCGTGCTCAAGTTGCTTTCAATTATGGAACAACGACCATGGAGGTTAAAACCGGTTATGGGCTGACTCTCGAAAGTGAAATCAAACAGCTTGAAGCCATCCTGATTTTAAACCAGGAAGGCCCTTTGGAATTGATTCCCACGTTTTTAGGAGCACATGCTGTACCGCCTGAATTCCACGATTGCCCAGATGATTTCGTAGACCTGCTCTGCCGTGAGATGATCCCCGGAGTTCACGCCTGGTGGCAAACCAGGGTGCCGGACCTGCCTCTGCCCTTTGTGGATGTGTTTTGTGAGCGCGGCGCTTTTGACCTAGCGCAATCTCGCCGGATTTTGGAAACAGCTAAGGATTTTGGTTTTCCGCTAAAAATTCATGCCGATGAATTTGAAAATCTGGGTGGTGCAGCCCTGGCTGCAGAGCTTGGGGCGGTTTCTGCAGACCACCTGGTTAAAACCTCGCTGAAGGATATTGAAGCCTTGGCTGGCTCCGGGACGGTGGCGGTTTCACTACCCGGGACGCCCTTTGGGCTGAATGAAGACGAATTCACGCCGACGAAAACATTGATTACTGCAGGGGGGTTATTGGCGCTGGCCACCGATACCAACCCTGGCACATCCTGGTGTGAATCGATGCAATTTATCCTGGCGCTGGCCTGTCGAAAAATGGGTCTGACGCCAGCTCAGGCCATTGCCGCATCGACGATTAATGCTGCCGCGGCTGTGGGTTTGCAGGATCGATTGGGTTCAATTGAGCCAGGTAAACAGGCGGACCTGTTAATCTTGAATGTTAACAATTATCAGCAACTGGGTTACCGTTTCGGCACCAATCTTGTATCTATTGTGATTAAGCGGGGCAGGTGTTTCCCGGTCTGTTAGCCTGTGCCTATAATCACGATCCAGGCCGGTGCTGGTGATTATCACAATGCATTTAGAGAATATCCCAACTCTGGCGATAATTGGAGCGGCTTTGCTGGTCGGGCTGCTGCTGGTGCGCCTTTTTGTTAAATATGCGTGGAAGTTTGTCCGAGTAGCATTGATCGTAATAGCAATCCTTGTTGTACTGGGATACTTGACAGGCGTTCTGGATATCGTCATCCGTTAATCTAAAATCAGAGGAGTAACCTTTCGTGGAACCTATTATGATTGAAGAGGCGCAGGCATGGTACCAGGACGCTGATCCGGTACACGATTTTGAACATGTTTTGCGCGTTTATCGGATGGCTGAACGTCTGGCGCAAGCTGAGGGTGCAGATTTAACCATTGTCCGTGCGGCTGCCTGGCTGCACGATGCCTGTGGGAGCGCTCCCGGGGAAGCTAACAACCTGCGGGCAGAACATCATCTCGCCTCGGCTGAGTTTGCCGGCCAGGTGTTGGTGGAAAAGGGCTGGCCGCCCGAACAAATTGCAGCCGTACAACATTGCATCCGATCACATCGCTTCCGTGATCAAAGTGAAACCCCGGTGAGCATAGAGGCTAAGGTCTTGTTTGATGCCGATAAGCTGGATATTTTAGGTGCCATTGGTGCAGCCCGTACCATCGCCTATGCCGCTTTAGAGGGTGAGCCACCTTACGCTGAACCTTCTGAAACGTTTTTAAAGACGGGACAAATTGAGCCGGGCGAACCTTATTCTTCGTATCATGAATTTCTGTTCAAGTTGCAGCACGTAAAAAGCCGCTTACTCACCGAGAGTGGCAAAAAGCTGGCGGAGGCACGCCATGCTTATATGATCGATTTTTATGAGCAATTAAATGCAGAGGCACATGGAAGGCGGTAAAAAACATCCAGGTTATCTGAACTGCAACTGGCTTGATGTTTAACTTTCAATTGAAAGCCATCCCTATGGTAAAATTTAACGCACGTGAAGCGTGTGTTTTCCTATTTAATACCGGCTGTATATCTAATAGTGTTCCGGTAATTTTCGAAAGTAGTAACGGTTTTTGTGTCCGTATAAATAATCATGATCAAACTTGCCATCATCACCATCAATCACAATCATGGTGCGATGATTAAAAAAGCTATTGGAACGCTCCACGAGCAAGCCTCGCTTGTTCACTTTACAGCTTTTGTGGTTAATAACACACGGGATGCGGCTACCAAAACATGGCTGGCGAACACCTTCCCAGAGGTACGGATTCTAGAAAATACGCGTCCACAGGGGTTTGCCAGTAACATCAACAAGGTGATCACTCAAAACCCCGGTTTTGACTTTTACCTTTTACTCAATCCGGATGTTATCTGTCTGCCAGGAATGATTACAGGTCTGATGCAAGTGATGGCGGAGGATGAGAACATCGGCGTTGCCGGGCCTGAACTGCTCAATTTTGATGGCAGCATTCAGCCTTCACGGCGGCGATTCGCCTCATTACGGGTATTAATCTACCGCGCTTTACATTTAGACAAATTGATTAAATATCTGCCCGCTGTTGATCATTATCTGATGACCAGGGATATTTTTGACGACTTGACAGAAGTGGATTGGCTCACCGGTGCTGTCATGCTCTTGCGAAAAAGCGCACTCGACCAGGTGGGACTGATGGACGAGCGGTTCTTTTTATATTTCGAAGATGAGGACCTGTGTTGCCGGATGTGGCAAAGGGGGTGGAAGGTGTGTTATATCCCAACGGTGCGAGCTTATCATGCCCATTTAGCTGAAGGACGTAATAAAGTATTTAGCCGGGCCAACTTTCATCACCTCCAAAGTGCTATTAAAATGCTATTAAAATATCGCGGTAAAATTAGTGCGTGTAAAAAAATAAGCACGCAGTAAAAAAGCCTGGTTTAGATCAGTTAACATGAAAAGAGATCGGAATTCTCCAAAAATGCAAACGGCTTTGCTCGAGAACCGCAGTTCTGTGGTTAACTTCTTGCTTGTTTTTTTGGATACCTTCACCATCAGCGCGGCAGTCCTTCTTTCTGCAACCATCCGCTATTTTCTGCAAACCTTAATGGGCGGCGCGATCAACTGGCCCGTAATTTTGAATAGCCTGGTTTTTTATGTTATCTTTGTCATCCTGCTGGCCTGGCTGAACGGGCTTTATCCCGGGTTCGGGCTGCCCGCTGTTCAGGAAATGCAGAAAATCCTCTATGTGGTCAGCCTGGCAACAGTCTTTCTGGGCATGTTCCTGTTCCTGCAGCAATTGGGGCTAGCTTATTCCCGGTCAGTTTTCGTTCTCACCTGGTTTTTATCGGTCTTGTTCATGATGCTGGGGCGTTTTGCACTGCGTAATCGCTTCAGCCATTTTTCCTGGTGGGGAATACCTATGATCGTGATTGGCTCCAGAGATCGGGTTACGCCTGTGATTGAAAAGCTCCTTCAATCACGGCGTTTAGGTTTTCGTCCAGCCTATTATTTTGATCCCGATTCAGTTACGCATGCCCCCATCTTAAACGTCTTAGCCATTGAAAGTCATCAAGCGCTACAAGAACTAGTGTCACAATCCACAATTCAACATGTGGTTTTCACCGACCCGATTGCCGATTTTCAAACTTTTGATCTTGCATGGGTGCGGGATGTATTTCCTAACATTCTTTTTGTCCTCGACACGGCGCCCTTTGGTTCGCTTTGGGTTCGGACGATTGATATCCACGGCACCCTGGCAGTGGAGACCAACTATCACTTGCTCAATAAGCAGGAAATGATCATCAAGCGTATCTTTGATATGGTGCTAACGCTGCTGTTATTATTAGTGACCTGGCCGATCTTCATCCTTCTGGCATTACTTGTTCGTTTGGATTCAAGAGGCCCTGTGCTTTACACCCAAAAACGCCTGGGAAAAAGCGGAAAACTTTTTGATAGTTACAAATTTCGCACCATGTACAAAGACGCAGATAAAAAATTAGAAGAGGTACTGGCTGCTGACCCGGAAGCCTTTGCAGAATATCAAACCTATCACAAGCTGGCGAATGATCCGCGGGTGACCAGAATGGGTAGAGTGTTTCGCCGGTACAGCCTGGATGAACTACCCCAGTTTATCAATGTGCTTAAAGGCGATATGAACCTGATTGGGCCGCGCAGCTACCTGCCCAGGGAACTCGAGATTATGGGCGAATATGCTCAGGTGATTTTGAAGGTTAAGCCTGGTATCACCGGTTGGTGGCAGGTGATGGGACGCAATGCCACGTCTTTTAAAGAACGACTGCAGTTAGATGAGTACTATATCAGCAATTGGTCTATCTGGTTGGATATTTACATCATGATCAAAACCGTCTGGGTCTTGCTTCGCGGCGAAGGGCTGTAATATATCATCGCTTTTATTGTTTAATCCAATCCATAAAGCAATAACGATGCAAGCATTTTAAAAACCCCTGGTGATTCTATTTCTTTGTGTTTCGATAAAAAAACTATCCCCATCTGGTGAAAAGGGATAGTTTCATGAAATTTTTACTGGTAGAAGATGGTTATTCTTCTTTTTCCTCGTCTTCACGCCGTTTGGCATCGATAATATCTTGCGCCAGGTGTTGAGGTACCATTTCGTAATGATCGAAGACCATGGTGAAGTAACCACGTCCCCCGGACATCGAGCGCAGGTTGGTGGTATAGCGCAGCATCTCTGCCAGCGGCACATGCGCCTTAACAATAGAGCGCCCTTTCTGCGTGTCCATCCCCTGCACGCGTGCTCTGCGGGAGTTCATGTCGCCCAGTACGTCGCCCATGTTGGCCTCGGGGACGATGACTTCAACATACATAATCGGCTCATACAAAACCGGGCCGGCCCCCTTAAAAGCGAGCTTGAAAGCTTCGCGTCCAGCGATTTCAAAAGCGATCGGTTTGGAATCTACCGGGTGTTCCTTGCCATCGTAAACTGAAACCTTGACGTTGTGCACTGGATAACCAGCCACCACACCCTCTTTCATCACGTTCCGGATGCCTTTTTCAATTGAGGGCATAAAGTTATTGGAGATCGAACCACCAAAAACATCGTTGCTAAACTCAAAATCCTGATCGGGATGCGGGCTGACCTTCAGGTGTACCTCGCCAAATTGTCCGGCGCCGCCGGTTTGCTTTTTATGACGATAAACTGCGGAATTCTCACGAGTGATCCGCTCTTCGTAGGGCACCTTGGGTTCCTGGATATCCATACCCAGTTGGAATTTTCCTTCTGCACGTCGAATAGCGACATCGATATGCTGATCGCCCATGCCCTGCAAGATGGTTTGACGGGTAGCGGGCTCGTTGTGCCAGGAGAGGGTCATATCTTCTTCACACAGCCGGGTCAGAGTTGTGCTCAGTTTGGCAGCGTCAGACTGGGTTTTAGGGAATACTGCCACCTGGTAAAGCGCATTGGGGTATTCTGCTGAAGGCAGGATCAGAGCGTTTTCTTTCTTGCACAGCGTATCACCGGTGGTCGTGACGCTTAGTTTAGCAACCAGGCCGATATCACCACTGTGGATAACGCCAATGGGTTTACCTTCCTTTCCATAGGGAACCTGCATACCGGCCAAACGCTCTTCCTCGCCTTTGTTGCCATTCCACACTCGATCGTCGGCGACCATTTTCCCGGAATAGACCCTGAAAAAAGTCTGTTTTCCGACAAAGGGGTCAGCGGTAGTATTCCAAACATAAGCGGCTAAGGGGCCGTCATCCTTGGGCTCGAGGGTGATTTCCTCGCCCTTGGAATTTTTTGCCACAGCAGGCTTTGCATCGGCAGGGGAGGGCATCAGGTTGGTCAATACGTTAAGCAACGGTGCAAGGCCGACTTTATTTGCACCTGAAGCCACCATCACTGGGATGAAATCACCTGCCCAGATGATACTGCGCAGCCCCCGGATGATTTCCTGGTCGGTCAGGTCTCCGTTTTCGAAGTATTTTTCCATCAGGTCGTCTTCACCTTCGGCGGCTGCCTCAACCAGTGCCAGATGTGCTTCCTCAGCCTGCGCCTGATATTCATCCGGAATCTCCACGGCTTCTTTACCATCGCCCTTATAAGCCTTCATAGAAAGTAAATCGATCACGCCTTTGAAATCTGCCTTCTCGCCCCAGGGTAATTGAATGGGGATCAAGCGTGTTTCAATGTGCTCTTGTACAGATTGAAGTGCCTTTTCAAAGTTGGCATTCTCCCGTTCCATCTTATTGATCAGAACCATTCTGGGAATGTTGAACTCTTCGCTGTACTGCAGCGCCATTTCCGTTCCCACCTCAAGGCCAGCAACAGAATCCGCGAGGATTAGCGTACCATCAGCCACCCGCATGGCAGAGATAACCTCACCGATAAAATCGGTATAACCCGGGGTATCGAGTAAATTGAGTTTGACGCCATTGTATTCAACGGGCACAACAGCGGCAAAGAGCGAGATTCCACGTCGAACTTCTTCCTCGTCAAAGTCGGAGATTGTTGAACCATCCTCAACCTGACCCATGCGCGTGGTCCCGCCGGTGAAATTCACCAGGGCTTCGACCAGCATGGTTTTTCCCGAGCTGCTATGAGAAGCCAGGGCAATATTACGGATTGATTCGGTTTTATATTCTTTCATTTAAGAGACCTTCCTTGCGTATAAAAATTTCTGATGATAATGTCATGATGCAAAGCTTCATTTTAAGCCAAGAGCTCATAAAAGTCAAAAATTTAAAGGGGAGTGTTACTGCCAAGATGTTGCGTATTCATGGACAAATGGGACATTCCATACAGAGGAATAATATCCGCCAAAGCCCTGGACCAAGGGTGATTTGGATGATAAAGACAAAACAAAAGAGATTCTTCCTAAAGCTAATTACTATCCTTTTTGCAAATATTTTTTGATCCTCCTTGTACTTGGCTTGTTTAACGTATGAAAAGGCTTGAAAGTCGATTGCCTCAAAAATGTCTTATGACGACATAAGCCCAATATCACCTAAATGCCTTTGAATAAGTTCAAACGCACCTGAGACAAAGATACCTACCACGCATGCTATGTGAACAAGCAGGGTATCGTCCAGAAATGATGACAACATGGCAAGCCATAAGACAACAACGACTTTCTGGAAGACAAGCAGCCAAGGTATTAAGGCTTTCACGAGTTATTCTGTACCGCTAACAGGCTGGTTAGAAAGCGAAGAATTCAAGGAATTAGAACAATACAAGCGTAAGCCCAAGTATGTGTGGCAACGCCAGTGGGGGCTGAAAGTATTTGTGTTATCTCATATGCATTGAACCCATACAAAACTTGACACAACCCCCCTCTTACAATACAATATCGACAATAGAAGCTTGCGATATTATATTAAACCATAACCTGTTCCGAAACCTGTTAATGTAATGCTTACAGAAGAGCGCAGAGCACTAATTCTCAGAAAAATCAATGAAAACCAGTTCGTTCAGGTAACCGACCTGGCAGACAAATTTGGTGTCACTCAGGTCACAATCCGCCGAGACCTAGACACTTTACATGAAGATGGCCTTTGCATCAGAAAACATGGGGGGGCAATCTCGAATAAACCTGGCGTGATGCTTGAAATGCCCTATAATATTAAACGACATGAAATGGTGGCGGAAAAACATAGAATCGCTAAATATGCTATCGACCTGATTAACGATGGTGAAACTTTTATCCTTGATTCCGGTTCTACTATATACGCTTTAGCACTTTTACTCAAAACAAAAGTTCGTATTACTGTAACAACCAATGATTTAATGATCGCTATAAAATTGGCAGAAAACCCCAAAATAAATCTAATCTGTACTGGCGGCATGGTCCGTGCATCTGTTTATTCTTTAGAAGGCAGCCTTACAGAAACCGTCATTCATAATATGCGCGTTGATAAAACATTTTTGGGCGCCGATGCCATCTTTCAAGATGGCACTGTTTCAAACGTTAACATGCAGGAAGTTAACATCAAAAGAGCGATGATCAAAGCGAGTGACCAAACGATACTCTTAGCAGATTCATCTAAATTTTCAAAGAAGGGTTTTTATAAAATTTGTGATCTGAAAGATATCGATATCCTTATCACCGATAAGGGCATTTCGGAGGAAGTCTTAGAAATGATTCAATCCTATCCTTTGGAATGTGTCATTATCTAAAACCAGGAAAGGACGGCCTTATTGGATAAATAAAAGCGTTTATTTCTAAAATTACCGTTTTTTATTTGATTTTATTTAGGAGGTTAATGTGAATTTTGTTGAGATTTTAGGCAGCATTTCTGACTTTTTGATGGGTTTAGGTATTCCCGTTCTGCTGCCCCTGATCATTATTGTTTTGGGCTTAATTTTCGGCCAGAAGTTTGCCACCGCTCTGCGCGCTGGTTTGACCTTTGGTGCTGGTTTTATTGCCCTGAACCTGGTTATCGCCCTGTTGATTGATAACATGGTGCCCGTCGTTAATAACCTGGTTGCTGATACTGGCACAAAACTGACCATCCTCGATGTGGGTTGGGGTGTTGCTGGTGCTATTTCCTGGGCAACCAAAGCAAGCGCCGTTGTCCTTCCCGTTGGTCTGCTGGTTAACTTCATTATGTTGGCATTCAAATGGACCAAGACTCTGGACGTGGATATCTGGAATTACTGGAACCAGGCTTTTACAGCTTCTGTGCTCTATCTCGTGACCGGTAGCTTTTTATGGGCCATCATCGGTGTTGTCGTCCACACTGTTTACGCTTTGAAAGTTGCGGATCACACTGCTGAGCGAGTGCAGGAATTCTACGAACTGCCCGGTATCAGCATTCCCCATGGTTGGGCTGTTACCAGCTATCCCATTATCTTTGTGGTCAACTGGGTCCTTGATCGGATCCCCGGCATCAAAGATATTAAATGGGATCAAGGCGCCATTCAGGAGAAATTGGGCGTCTTCGGTGAACCGCTGATCCTGGGTACCATTCTTGGTATCGTTGTCGGCGCAGTTGGTGGTCTCTGGCGCGATCCTGTTGCTCTGATCACCCTGGGTGTCACCATTGGTACCGCAATGATCCTCATCCCGAAGATCATTGGCTTCTTCATGGAAGCTCTGACACCACTTTCACAGTCAGCTCGCGAATTCATGAGCAAGCGCTTCGCAGACCGAGAAATCTACATCGGTTTGGACTCCGCTGTTCTGGTCGGCCATCCCGTCACCGTTTCAGCCGCGATCATCTTGATCCCGCTTGTCCTTGGCCTGGCTTTCATCCTGCCTGGCAACAAGGTGCTGCCTTTCGGTGACCTGGCTTCCCTGTTCTATTTCGTAGCCTTTGTTCCTTTCATGACCAAAGGAAACCTGTTCCGCTCGATCATCTCCGGTCTGTTCATCATGAGCGTTGTGATGTACGTGCTGACCTCCTTCGGCCCTGCATTGACACAAATGGCTGTCGAAGTTGGTTACGAAATCCCGGCTGGTGCAGTTGATATCACCGGGTTATCTGCTGGTAACTGGGTTGCCTGGGTCGTTTACCAGGTCGCCCGCTTGTTCACCGGTGGCTAAAATTTTATTAGATCGTCAAATGGACATGTCAGTTGGCATGTCCATTTGACCTTTTTTTTATGATTGGTATTATTGTTTTTATTATGTCACTGTTTTAAATCAAGCTGTCCGAACAAAATCCCATAAGGAAAACAAGGCAAAGATAATGAACTCAAAAAACACTATGAAGGTTGCGTATTATTATGACAACCACACTGTAAAAATTGAACATGAAGCTATCCCGGAACCCGGAGCCGGTGAAATCCTGGTCCAAACCAAAGCCTGCGGTGTTTGTGTGGCCGATACAATGGAATGGTACCTTACAGGAAGAGCGCCGCTTACCTTAGGGCACGAGCCTACAGGTATTATCGCCAAACTAGGTGAAGGTGTGACCGGCTTTAAGGTTGGCGATCGGGTTGCTGTTCACCATCATGTACCCTGCTTAATTTGTGAACATTGCCTCAAAGGCAATTTTACAATGTGTGACACCTTCAAAACCACGCATGTTAAGCCAGGCGGTTTCGCCGAATATTTTATTGCTTCAGCCTTACATGTTGAAAGGGAAACCCATTTATTACCAGACAATCTCAGTTTTGAGGTGGGCACATTAATGGAACCCCTGGCATGTGTTATCCATGGCATCCGTAAAGCAAAGATTGAACCGGGCGATCGTGTAATCTTAATTGGAACAGGCGCCATGGGATTAATGTTTATCCAAGCGCTTCATTATTATGGTGTGCGTGATCTGATTGTTTATGAAATGCTTGATTGGCGCAAACAAAAGGCAGAAGAGTTTGGCGCACCGCATGTATTTACACCGTTTCAAAATGTCGGTGAAGAAATCGAACGTGTAGCCAGCGTCTTTTCAAAGCCTGGTGCTGAAAAAGTGATTGTCGCAGCCAAAGATCTGAGCGCGATGCGGATGGGTATGCAATTAGCAGCCAAAGGCGGCACGATATTATTCTTCGCAACCCCTCACCCGGATGAATGGATTGAATTGTTCCCGTCAAAGGTATTCTTTGACGAGCTGACACTCACTGGAAGTTACTCTGCCGACCACCTAGATACGCGTATTGCGATCAACTTATTATCCAATGGCGCTGTTGATGGTGAAGCTCTGATCACCCATCGTCACCCACTAGAGAATCTTTCAGATGCAATTTTAAGGACCGCAGGAAGAGAACAGGGCCTTAAAAATGTGATCGTGTTTGATTAATGCTGACCAATTCGAAATATTGTTTTAACAATTAGTAAAGGAGCCAGACTTGGCATATTCAATAGACCTCAGCGAAAAAGTCGCTATCGTTACCGGTGCCGCAAAAGGAATCGGTAAAGCAACTGCAAAAATCCTTGCGCAAGCTGGGGCACAGGTTGTAATTGACGATATCCTCCCGGAAGAGAACATGCAAGATGTGTTGGATGAGATCGAAACGGTAGGACTACGTCCGTTTTACATCCAGGCAGACATTTCAGAAGAAAAAGGCGCAGAAGATTTGATTAAATCAACCACTGATCAATTTTCCCGCCTTGATATCCTCGTTAATAATGCTGGCGTAGTTGCCGATTGGGACAAAAGCTACGCAGTTCACGTCAAAGGCTTATATAACTGTTCCAACTACGCTAAAGACGCCATGCAAGCAACGGGCAACGGGCGAATTGTCAATATCTCCTCCACGTGTGTTCATTCAGGCGGCACCGGGATCCCTCAATATGTGGCTACGAAAGCCGGTGCCTACTCACTCACGCGGTATTTAGCCCGAACATATGCCTCGTTGGGTATTTTAGTAAATGCGGTCATGCCGGCGGTAATAATGAGCGACATGATTATGACGCGCTACAGCAGTGAAGAAGAGATGATTAAACATTACGAGCAAATTATGCCCATAGGCCGAATTGGATATCCGGAAGATGTTGCTAACGTTGTCCTTTTTCTCTGCTCAGAACTATCAAGCTTCCTAACCGGACAGGTGATCGTTGCCGACGGCGGAAGAATGCATATTGGAATTTAAAGGATGGTAATTATGTTAAATAAAAATTGGGTTGAGGAACTTAAACACCTAACTTCTATCCCCGCGTTATGCGGAATGGAGGACCGTTTGGTTACAGAAATGGTCAAACGGTTTAAAAAAATGACAGATGATGTCGTCGTAGACTACCTTGGAAATGTAACTGCTACATTCAAGGGCAAAGACGAGAGCGAGCCGACCCTGTTGGTGTTTGCTCACATGGACGAACTCGGGTTGATGGTCACTAAGATTGAAGACGACGGTTTCCTGCGTTTTGATCGGATCGGCGGCGTGCCAGAGAAGACCCTGCGCGGCCAGTTTGTGGAAGTGCATCCCACAGATGGTGGTGATCCTATCACCGGCTTTATTGGCACACATGCCCACCACCTGACGCCCAGTGATGTCAAAATGGTCGTTCCGACCACCGATAAGATGTATATTAATATCGGCATGGAAAGCAAGCAAGAGGTGCTGGATGCAGGTATTAATATTGGCAGTGGTGTTACTTACCTCCCAGACTTTAAAGAAATCGGGGCGCACCAGGTCACCTGTAAAGCCATGGATAACCGCGTGGGATTACTGTTATTGCTGGCACTGGGTGAACACCTGACGAAAAACCAGCCTAAGGGTACCGTGTACCTGGTTGCGTCAGTACAAGAGGAATTCAGTATCCGCGGCATCATGCCGGTGTTTACCCGCTTGCAACCGACCGCATCCATCTGCCTTGAAATTACCAGTGCGTGCGACACGCCGGACTTGAACCTGCGTTACGATATCCGCCTGGGCGGCGGCCCTGCCGTACTTCAAATGAACTTCCACGGACGCGGCACTTTAGCTGGCCTGATCCCTCATCCGAACTTCCGTCGGTTTATGGAAAAAACCATTCTCGATCTGGGGTTCCCGCTGCAAAGGCAGGTTATCATTGGCGAGATCACAGAAGACGCGTTCATGGTTACCACTGGCAATTACGGCGTTGCTTTTGGACATCTTTCCATTCCCATGCGCCACTCTCATTCACCCGTGGAAACTTGCGACAAAAGAGATATCGAGCAAGGCATGCGCTCTCTGATTGAGATGGTCGATCGTTTTGATAGCTCTTTGAATTTAGAGCGCGGTGTGTAACCAGAAGTCTTTTTCGGCTAAGAATGGTTTTCGTTAACCTGTGAACTAAGCTGACATTGACAAAATAAACAGATATAGGACATTTCATCGACCGATCTCTCTAATGACTATAGGATCCCTTGGGCTGCCTGGTAAAGCGATGCTCAAACCTCATCGGGCTCAGGGTTAAAATTATCAACCCACGCAAGTGAGATCGGTCTTTGAAGACCAAATACAGGGCTGGCCTTGATTGCTCAACGCATAAGTCCGTAATCGACAAGTGGTTTTAATAACGACAAATCTTGGTGAACACAGCCAATAAGAAAGATTGTGATCATTAAAAATGATAAAAATTGCCCCATCGATCGTTTCTGCACCTCTGTTAACCATTGGGTCGGTAATTAAAGAGCTTGAAATTGCCGGCGCAGATTTTATTCATTTCGATATTGAAGATGGTTACTTTGTACCGGTCATGAATTTAGGTGCCAAAATGATCAAAGACTTGCGCCACCTCACCAATTTACCCTTTGATGTGCACCTGATGATGGCTCAACCGGAATGGATTATCCCAGTTATGGCTGACTACGGCGTGGATCGCTTGTCAGTCCATTACGAAGCCTGTCCCTACCCCCGGCGTACGCTTAAGAAAATATGCGATCATGGTATGCAAGCGGGCTTGGCATTCAACCCGGCAACCCCTATCCCAGATTTGCATTTTTGTTTGCCCTACCTCTCGTTTGTTGTCTTGCTAACCACAGAACCTGAAGATTGGTCTGGTGATTATTTGCCGTCGGTATTGGAAAAAATGCGGGAAAACAAAAGTAAATACAAACATTTAGAATGGGTTGTTGATGGTGGTGTGAGCAGTGAAAACATTCATCAAGTGTGGTCAGCAGGTGCAAACACTGTTGTCTCGGGTCGAGCGGTGTTTGAAAACAACGCCATCAAAGAAAATATCATCGCGATGAAGGAAAAATGTCACAACAATTAAGGAAAAACATGAGCACAAACACAGAAGATAATTTTTTAGATATCATGCTGATTGAAGAAGAAAATTTCTTCATCAAAAGCGAGGCGAAAACTTATCAGGAAATCATCAAGGAATTAGGAGAGCATTTATTTTCAAAAGGTTATGTGAAAGATACATTCACACAGGCCGTATTAGACCGGGAAGAAGCTTACCCGACCGGGCTGCAAGCACCTGGCGGTGGGGTTGCTATCCCACATACGGATTCTGAACATGTGATCACCTCGGCGTTGAGCATTGCCACGCTTGACGAGCCGGTTGATTTTCATGTGATGGCGGAACCGGACAAAATTGTCCCGGTCTCGGCCGTTATGATGCTTGCCGTTGCTGACCCCGAAAAAGTGATCCCGGTTCTCCGCAAGGTGATTTCCATCGTTCAGGACGCTGAGGCGATTAAAAATTTAATTAATTCGGTAAGCAAGGAAGAAGCCAAACAAATTGTAATCGACCATATCACAGCATAAACCATTTTGTTTTAAAAGAGCTTGTTCCTGTTAAATGTTTGAATGACAGGCAAAAATACATTATAATTAACAGACTATACCAACAGCACAATTCTTAAACAAAAATCTTAATAAACCAAAGAGAGGAAAATATGGCAAGAAGTGTAAGGATTTTAGTTATTTGCGGTTCAGGTGTTGCTATGGCAATGCACGCTGCATACAAACTCCGTGAATATTTCGCAAAAGAAAAAGTGCCGGTCATCATTGATGGCGGAGGCAATAATGAACTGGCCGGACGGATTGGTGGTTACGACATGGTTGTGAGTAACGCCCAGGTGACCGTTAAGACTGATAAGCCTGTTTTCACCGCTGTCCCCCTTATCACCGGTATTGGAGAAGAAGAGCTGGTTGAAAAAATTATTGCTAAAGCAAAAGAGATTCAAAAAGAATTAGAAGATGCCAGCTAATTCCTATTAATGGCATTCTGATCTTTCCGCCTAAAATTATTTTCAAGTTATTAAATTAAGTAACTTGAAAATTTTTTTTCACAAGGTGGCGTTCAACCATCCTCAAATTGACAAGTATTTATCGCTATCGCGATTGAGTTCACAAATTTTTAATAGAAATTACACTTTGAGATGAATACAAATTTAATATCACTCAAAAAGAATGAGGAAGCAGACAGTCATGGAAAATATGACAAAAATTACAATTGAAGAGAAAATTCCTGGAAAGTCAGCCGATGACGTTTATGAGACTTTCAACAGCGTCTTTGAAGAAGTTGGTTTTGAGATCTGGAAGAAACGCCCAATTGCCTGGCTGTGTATGGCGAAAACAAGCATCGATAGTAAACCCGTTGATGCCAATTTGGTCGTTCGCCCAACCTCGCCGGTGAGTCTTACGTTGATTATGTCCTCACCAACAGCTACCGAAGAGGAAATGTCGGCACTGGCTGAGAAACTGTTCGAGCGTTTTAATGCGAAGTAGGTGACCGCATCCTAAATAATCGAATTATGGTGATAATGACTGCCCCGAAGGTAAAACCATAGTAAAATAGTTTGGGTTATCGAACACCGTGAAAAATTCAAAGGAAACATCTTAACCTGACAAACTAATTTTTTAACATATTTTTGTTTCATCACGAAAGTTAATTGCTGAGGAGGAACCATGAAGAATATCGATATTGAAATTGCAAACGAAGTAGGCCTGCACGCCAGGCCAGCAGCCCTTTTTGTTCAAACTGCATCAAAATACGAGGCGGATATAACAGTTTCGTATGATGGGAAAACAATCAACGCAAAAAGTATCCTGGGTATTTTAAGCCTGGGTGTCGGGAAAGATTCATTAATTACAATTAGCGCAGACGGTGCGGATGAAGAAGCGGCAGTTGAAGCTCTGGTAGATCTTATAGATACGAATTTCGGGGAATAAGTAATTTTTTCGGACGGATTATTTTGTGAACGATCAAATCACATGGTTACTCTTGGGAGGGAATAAGCATGGAAATTATTGACGGTATCCCTGCTTCGAAAGGTTTGGCAATTGGGCCAGGTTTTATCTATTCAGTTGACGATTCTAGACCTGAAAGAAAAATGATTGCGGATTCGCAAAAAGAGGTCGAACGCTACCACGCTGCTATGGAAAAAGCCGATGACGCTTTAAAAGCCCTGTATGACAAAGCCATTGAAAGCATGGGAGAGGAGACCGCAGAGATATTCAATGCACATCGATTGATTCTAAAAGACCCCGAACTCATTAAAGATGTTGAAAGAACCATCGTAAGTGATCATATTTGTGCCGAGTTTTCAGTGTTTCGAGCGTCCGAAGCGGCAGCCAAAATGATGGAGAGTCTTGACGATGAGTATTTCCGTGCCCGGGCAGCCGATATCAGGGATGTCGCCAATCGGGTTATCCAAACATTAAAGGGTAATATCATTGACGTCGTCAACCTTAAGGAGCCCGTCATCATCCTGGCACAAGATTTAGCACCCTCCGATACAGTCAAATTTGATCGCTCTCTAATTCTTGGGTTTTGTACGGCGATGGGTGGCTCTACCTCACACACTGCTATCATTTCCAAAGCCCTGGGGATTCCAGCCCTCGTTGGCACAAAAATACTTCCGAAAGACCTTGATCGCCAGACAATGCTGATCCTCGATGGGAACGAGGGTCAATTAATTATCGACCCGGATGAAGATACGCTCGCGTCTTATTATCGCAAACAGGAACAATTCAACCAACAAAGCCAGTTGGAATTATCGCTCGCCCATCAGCCGGCGACAACTAAAGATGGCGTCAATGTCGAAGTTGTAGCCAATATTGGGAACCTGGCGGATGCAAAAGACGCCTTGGCGAAAGGTGCGGAAGGCGTTGGCCTTTTGAGAACTGAGTTTTCTTTCATGGAACACATGGTCATTCCCGATGAGGAAACTCTTGTAAAAACCTACCATGAGATCTTTGACATCTTTGACGATGAGCCGATTATCGTCCGAACCCTCGACATCGGTGGTGACAAAGACGTGCCGCACCTGTCTCTAACTGTAGAAAGCAACCCGTTTTTAGGCAACAGGGGTATCCGCCTGTGCTTTGAACGCCCCGACCTCTTCAGGCCGCAATTGCGAGCCATCCTGCGTGCCAGCCTCAATACCAATTTGCATATTATGTTCCCAATGATCTCTTCCCTTGGTGAGGTCAGACAGGCTAAGATTCAACTCCAGGAATGTATGGATTCACTGGAAGTAGATCAACTGGAATTCAATCGGAATCCAAAAATTGGAATTATGGTCGAAGTCCCCTCAGCAGCTATATGCGCCGATCAGCTCGCCAAAGAGGTCGACTTCTTCTCAATTGGCACCAACGACCTGACTCAATACAGTTTGGCTGTCGACCGCACCAATGCTGCTGTAGCCCATCTTGGCTCGGAGCTCCATCCAGCCGTGCTGCGATTAATTCACCGGGTGATTGAAGAAGGGCATGAAGCGGGTATCTGGATTGGTATGTGCGGGGAAATGGCTGGAAATGAAACTGCGATCCCAATCTTACTGGGTTTCGGCCTTGATGAATTCAGCGTTACGCCCAGCCTGCTCCCTTCTACCAAAGCAACCATCAGAAAGTGGGACAGGCAAACCGCGAAGAAACTTGCGGAGCAAGCGTTAAATTGCCAGTCGCCCGAAGACGTAAAACGCCTTGTTGAAAAATATCAATAGCCCGCTCTGAACAAATCGTTTCGAGCGTACTTTCTTTGGATAAAATTGTTTCTTGAATTTAAAGTTCTGGCATGCTCCAAAAATGGTTGAATACAATATCAATCCATAAGGTTTTACAAACGAGAAAAGCCTGCACAAAATTCTGTGAAGGTTTTTTTAATGCTGTTATTATCTTAATGCCGGGTTTTTAGTAAAATTCCCATCACTTACCTGCGCGCAGCGCATCCAGCTGAGCAATCAGTTCTGCCCGTTTTTCATCCGCAGCATGGTTGATTTCGTCGACAAGATGTTTAAAATATCCTTGAATTTCACCCCGAGCATGTTCACCGGTTGTGGGTGCAAACAGTAAGGCCACCATACTGCCGACCAATCCCCCAATAAAAGCGCCGAAAATAAAATTACCAAATTTTCGCATGAGCTCCTCCATGATCATTCCAATAAGTTGACAACTCAATTATAGCGCAATCGATGGGGAATGAAAATATCAACATCGCGTAAACATAAAAATGTTCAGAAACCATCACGCTGCGCTGCTGCTTATCACATTAAAACGGTACAATAACATAAAACAATCAGGCGCCATACATGAAATTCTACAAAACCGATCTGACCATCCATACCCGGGGACGCGGCTTGTTTGAAATCACCCCGGAAATCAACGCCTGCATCCAGGATTGGGATGTGCATGAAGGCATGGCTTATGTGTTTGTTCCACACACCAGCGCGTCGCTGGTCATCAACGAGTGTTACGATTCAACTGCACAACGTGATCTGGAAGCCTATTTAAACCGCATCGCACCGGAGGGTGAAAGCTGGCATGCACACACCCTCGAAGGTCGGGATGATTCTCCCGCGCACCAGCGCACTATGCTCACCACAACCAGCCTGTCCATCCCGATTGATATCGGCCGGCTCAACCTCGGCACCTGGCAAGGCATCTATCTGGCAGAACACCGACAACATCCTCACTGGCGAAAAATCCTGCTGCGTGTTTTGGCAGTGGACTAAGGCTATAAAAATAAATCATCAAGGTATCTGACAGTCTTTACGCCATTGCGCGCTCAAACGCCATCATCCTTTTTCCATAATTCATCAGGGGCTGCCCGAAGTTTTCAAAGGTGAGGCGCTTTATTAGGCATAAAAACCCTGCTATAATCGGAGCCAATCATAGCAACTTTCACAAAACAGTGTCTCCAACCAGATGAACACTTATGATAAAACCTTAGCGTTCAAAAGTTCTTTTAACCTTCGCCGGCTTGCCGACGATTTTCCTGGCTGCCTGCGTTTTCACCTCAAAATTAACACGAGAAGAAAGTGAACCCACTCCTGAAATGAACACACCCTCACCAACGTCAGAATTTTTTAAATTACCCGCGCCGCTGTATTACCTGCAGAACGGCCAAATTTGGCGGCTTGATCCAGACATACAAACCACCCGACAAATCACTCATGAAAGCGCCCCTGTCATTTCTTTTGACCTTTCTTCAAATAGCACACTAGCATATGTCAGCGACAACAGCCTGATCACATGCCAGGCAGAGGGCCACGACCGGCAGGTGCTGAGAGCAGGGCCGACACTGCCATTTGTCAACAATGAGGTAGGCAGCCTGAACAATCCTGATCATATCAACAACGCCTTGTATACGCCCTGCTGGTCACCCGACGGGCAAAAAATCGCCTTCATTGAGAACGGTTTACAAATTTACAATTTGGAAACCGGCCAGGCCGAGATGGTCTGGCAGCAGTTAACTACGGTGAGTGAGCCTGTCCTGTTTGATGGCGTGCTTTCGTGGTCGCCGAATGGCCGGTTCCTCATCGTCAGTCAATATCAGTATCCCCTCGAAGGTGAACACCAACGTTGGCAGAGTTTGCTGGAGTTGGGCGAATACTTGTATCCAAATATGAGTTCCCGGAAGGGCAGTACCTTTGCATGGAACCCCGATGCGAGCGACCTGTTCATAGCCAAAGCACTTTTTGGCTCAGATCGTTCTTTGCTGCGCTGTAAGCCAGAGACCGCCCAATGCCGGATGATCGCTGAATTCGAACCTGCCCGCAGGTATTTTTTCTATGCACATCCTTTCGTGAACGCAGAAGGGCGCCTGTTGGTGTTTATGGGCTCATCGAACGAACCCGTTGAACCGCCTGTAGGTTTCAGCCTGATCAGCCTGCGGCCTGATGGCTATGAGCGCAAAAAGCTGCGTAACGATAGCTACCAGATTGAATCCGCGCTGTGGTCACCCGATGGGAGCGGGGTGTTGATTGTCACCGCACGGGAAACAGATGCAGCCCCAAAAGGACAACTTCTTTGGTTAAGTGTAGAAGATGTCCCCGCAGTCCCACTATCATTGCACGAGGTGACAAACCTGCGCTGGGGCATTGATTGAGCGTTCTTTCTACAATAAAAACGCAACTCAATCCAATAATTGGTTGCCAATTAATGAGATTAATGGGGGGTATTCCCTACGGGGTGACTTTTCCTTTTAAGATCAGTTTGCTGAGCAGGTAAGTAAGCGGCGTGACGATAATCAAAACAGCGAGCGGCGCCCAAGTCTCGCTCATTTTTAAAAACTGCACAAAAGCGGCCAGCAAACCAAGGCTCAATAAATACTGCACCAGATACACCAGGGGAAACAGGGCAAACTTTTTATAAGACAGGGGGCTATTGAACACCACCAATGAATTGTAAAAATACGCCAGGACAATCCCAATGAGATAAGATGCGGTGTAAGCAATCGAATAGGCCAAAACCAGGTTGAAGGCCAGGTACAACCCGTAAGTTAGCACGGTGTTGACCCCGCCGCCCAATGCCCATAAGAGCACATCTTTGTGCTTTTGCCATACGTTTTGAATTAATTGCCTGACTACAGCCATTCTTTACGCCGTCTTATTTCCCGGCACCATCACCAAAAAAAGCGGTCACAGCCTGCGTCACCCGTTCAGCCTCAGCTAGGCTCAGCACCGGGCTGATGGGCAGACTCAACTCGGTTTGGGAAATTTCCTCGGCCAGGGGGAAGGCGCCGCGAGTAAAGTTCAAATCTGCATAGGCTTTGGAAAGGTGAGGTGGAATCGGGTAGTGGATCAGGGTTTCAACCCCTTCACCCGCCAGATAGGCCTGCAGTGCATCCCGATGGGCACAGCGCAGCGGGTAGATATGCCACACATGGGTAGACGAGTCAGGAACATAGGGCACAGTCAACTCGGGTATCCGTGAAAAAGCTCGGGTGTACACGTCAGCAATCACCTGGCGGCGGCGATTCCAGTCTTCAAGGTAAGGTAGTTTGACGCTCAGCAAAGCTGCCAAGACTTCATCCAGGCGAGAGTTAAACCCTTTCCTTTCGTTTTCATATTTTCTTTTTGAACCATAATTGCGTAAAGAGCGGACAGCCTCTGCCAGATGGTCATCATTGGTGGTTACCGCACCCGCATCACCCAGAGCGCCCAAGTTTTTCCCCGGATAAAAGCTGAATCCGGCAGCGTGCCCTAAAGCGCCGCACATACGACCCCGATAGCGCGATCCATGCGCCTGGGCGGCATCTTCAACCACAACCAGGTTATATTGTTCCGCAATTGCCATGATGGCATCCATCTCCGCAGGTTGTCCGTACAGATGCACCGGTAGGATCGCACGGGTCTGCTCCGTGATGGCCGCGGCAATTCGGGTCGGGTCAAGGTTATACGTACGTGGGTCTGGTTCAACGGGAATGGGCTGCGCACCGGCATAGGTAACAGCCAACCAGGTGGCAATATAGGTATTGGAAGGTACGATCACTTCATCACCTGGCCCGATCTCATAAGCCCGCAAAATCAGGTGCAGAGCCTCGAGTCCATTACCCACACCCACACAATGCTTCACACCCACATAATCCGCAAATTCCGCTTCAAAGGTTTTTAACGCCTCACCCAAAATATACCAGCCAGATGCGAGCACCTGCGAAAATGCCAGTTCAAGTTCGCTCTGAATCTCGGCGTTGATCTTTCGCAAATCGAGGTAAGGAACGTGTTTCATGCTGATCCTTCCCGTACTGCGGATAGAAAATCCTCATAATCGTTAAAATAATCATTTTCAGCAAAAGGCTCAGAGGCCAGTACCAGGCACACCGAACCACTTGAAAAGTTCCTCAGTTCGCGCCAAAATACCGGCGGAATGAGCAAGCCCTGGTAAGCCCGGTTCAGCGTGTATTCACAGCGGTTGGTTCCATCATCAACGCTTACTTCAAAACTGCCCGAAATCGCGATCAGGAATTGCTGACAGGTCTTAAGTGCATGCCCCGCCCGGGTCGCCCCTCCTGGAACATCGTAGAGATAAAAAACCCGTTTAATTTCAAAGGGAATATGTTCTAAATTTTCGACAAAGGATAGCGAGCCGCGCTCATCGGAAAATTTTGGGAGGTCTATTATTTTACAAAGATTGTCATCAGCGTTCATTTTTAATTCCTTCAACGCAACCAAAAGCAAAAGAATGTACCGGTCATAACCATGCAATTATAATCGTTTTAGAAAATCGCTCCTGATTTTCTGAACTGTGAATTTCTCATCAATCCAGCAGTTCAATTTCCACCACAGATTCCGGTGCGCCATTAACCTCGTCAAAGATGCGCCAGATATACTGCCCGATAATACCCAACATGGTCAGAGTCAGCCCGGAAAGAAAAGCAGTCAGAGCGAATAAAGACGCGAAACCCGGTACCTCTCTGCCCTGAATGAGTACATGCAGCACCACGTACAGTCCATAAAGAAAGCTAACAACCGCCAGGAAAATCCCAACCCAGGAGATGAAATGCAGCGGGATGACAGAAAAACCTAAAATTGAATCGATAAAATAGTTGAATTTCTTAGCGAAAGTCCAGCGCGATTTCCCATGCTTGCGTTTCTGGCGTTTGTAACTGATCTTCACGGGTTCAAATCCTAAGGAATAGGCAAACAGTGCGGTATTGATGTTCTTCCCACTGGCCAGCATATAGGGCAGCATTGTCTTATCCATCAAGGCTAAGTCGAAGCCCCCTTTGGGGTAATCTTTGATTACTAAACTTCGCACCAATTTATAAAACAAATTGGCAAAGAGGGTCGTCAAGGGCGGGTCTACGCGGGCTTCACGTGTGCAGATTACAAATTTATTGCCCGCCAACCAGTAATCGACCATCGTTTCGATTAATTCAGGGGGGTCTTGCAAATCAGCCGAGAGCGCGCAAAAACAATCACCCGTCACATACCGATAGCCGGTCTTCTCAGCGCGGATATTGCCAAAATTCCGAGACAATTTGATCAGTTTGGTGGCCGGCCGAGCGTGTTTGATTTTCAAGAGTTCAACAAAAGAATCATCACCCGAACCGTCATCGACAAAGATCAGTTCCAGCGCCACCTCTCTTTTTAGCAAGTTACGTTCTAATGTTTGCAACGCTTCAAATAAAAAGGGCAGCGATCCCTCATTGTAATAAACTGGCACAATAATCGAAAGTGTTTTCATGATTTCAATAACCTGCAAATTCTAGATCCGTCAGCAAAACTAAATCTACAACTATGCTTTACTTTACTATGCTTAATTTTATCACGAGCTTAAAAGCCTGCACACTCAAAATTCCGTAGGTTCATTATTGATCGTTTCCTGCTAGTACAGCCACCTTGACAGGGTTCACGCCTGAAAGGTATGCTTATCTCCACCAGATCACACCCCTGTCAACAGCAGAACGAATAGGAACAGCCAGATGCCCAAACCAGCTCAAAAACCTAACTATACCGGAAAATTTTCTGAGATTTATGACCTGTTTTATGCCCATAAAACCTATACCCAGGAAGCAGATTTTGTGCAGGCTCAACTTTTGAACTTTAGCAAAAAAACCGCCCACAAGATCCTCGAGCTGGGATGCGGCACCGGAACACACAGCTTTCACCTGGAAAAAAAGGGGCACCAGATCGTCGCCATCGATCTTTCACCGGACATGATCAATAAAGCCAAAATCAAGGCGGCATCCATCGGTTCAAGGGTTAGCTTTTTCGCCCAGGACATGCTCTTGCTAGATCAACCAGCGCGTCCATTCGACGCGGTCATCTGCCTGTTTGATTCAATTTGCTACATAACTGAAAATGCCGATTTTGAATCCCTCCTGGCCCGTATCCACGCCCACCTTACACCCAGTGGATTGTTCATTTTCGAGTTCTGGAACGCACCTGCTATGATTAAACACCTCGACCCGATTCGGCTCTCCCGCTTACAAAATGGTGCAGAGACATACCTGAAATTATCCGAGGCAGAACTGGATTACCAACGCCAGCTGTATAAGGTGAATTACACGCTGTATGAAGTCAGGGCAAATGGCACCTGCCAAACTTATACCGAGCAGCACATCAACCGCTATTATCAAATTCAGGAGATAGCGTATTTTCTATCCAAAACGGGTTTCACACCCCTCAAATGGTTTGCAGGTTACTCTGAAGACGAAATCATCACCGGCGACACCTGGAACATTCTCTGTGTGGCACATTCCTGACACATGCAATAACCTCCAATGCTCACGAGAATGCTGCATCACCACGCGTAACATAATTATCACCCAGTTCAAATCTTTTCACACGAAAAGCATGACCTCTGCCAACTTTCGGCCTTCAAACAATCAATTTTATAAGAAAAAAGACACCCCCGCTTTCCGGGGGTGTCTCAATCTCCTTAAACGCTGTGTAAATGCCCTATTTCACTTTGTCCATAGTTATTCCCAGGGCAGCAGCAACGCCCTCGCCGTAGGCCGGGTCGGCTTTCAGGCAGTTCTGAATATGCCTGATCTTGATAAATTCAGGCGCATCACCCATGTTGCGGGCAGTGTTCTCAAATAGCACCTGTTGCTGTTCTTTGCTCATCAGGTGGAACAGTTTACCGGGCTGTGTATAATAATCCGAGTCGTCTTCGCGGAAATCCCAATTATAGGCTGCGCCAGAAAGTGCTAAAGGCGGTTCCCTGAATTCAGGTTGTGCTTCCCATTCACCATAACTGTTGGGCGTATAGCCCAGGGTGGCACCAGCATTGCCGTCTACGCGCATCTGTCCATCGCGATGTGAGGGGTGCGCATCGGCACGTTTGGGGCTGTTGACCGGGATTTGGTGATGATTGACGCCCAGGCGATAGCGTTGAGCATCCCCGTAGGAAAACAGGCGTCCTTGCAGCATCTTGTCAGGCGAGAAGCCAATACCGCGTACGATCGCAGCCGGGTTAAAGGCGGCTTGCTCAACATCCTGGAAGTAATTCTCAGGATTACGGTTTAATTCCAGCACACCTACCTCGATCAACGGAAATTCATCCTTGTACCAGACCTTGGTCAGATCAAAGGGGTTGTAGGGCATCTGCCGGGCCTGCTCCTCAGTCATCACCTGGATTTGCATCGTCCAACGAGGGTAGTCGCCCCTGGCGATGCTGTCAAACAGGTCGCGCTGATGGCTCTCACGGTCGCTGGCGATAAGGGTTTCAGCTTCTGCATCGGTCATGTTTTTGATGCCCTGCTGAGTTTTCAGGTGAAACTTCACCCACACGCGCTCATTTTCGGCATTGATCATGCTGTAGGTATGACTGCCATAACCGTTCATGTGGCGGTAAGAGTAGGGGATGCCGCGATCGCTCATGGTGATCGTCACCTGGTGCAGCGCTTCTGGCAGGCTGGTCCAAAAATCCCAGTTATTTTTCGCTGAACGCAAATTGGTCTGTGGGTCGCGCTTGACAGCTCGATTGAGGTCCGGAAATTTGTGCGGGTCGCGCAGGAAGAAGACCGGTGTGTTGTTGCCTACCAGGTCCCAATTACCCTCTTCAGTATAAAATTTCGTGGCAAAACCACGGATATCACGCTCAGCATCAGCCGCGCCGCGCTCGCCAGCAACGGTAGAAAAGCGCACAAACACCTCGGTTTGCTTGCCAATTTCAGAAAAAAGCTTCGCCTGGGTATATTTGGTGATGTCATGAGTGACCGTAAATGTGCCAAAGGCACCAGAACCTTTAGCATGCATCCGCCGTTCCGGAATCACCTCTCGGTCAAAGTGGGCCAGCTTTTCCAGGTACCATACATCCTGTAACAACATGGGCCCACGCGGGCCAGCTGTCATGGCATTGTCGTTTTCAGGGACCGGGGCCCCTGCAGCGGTGGTTAATTTCTTTTTGTCGCTCATTACTACTCCTTTTCTCAACTTTTAATTGTTTTTTTGACACTCAGGGCACAACCCTGAGAAGTACACATCTTTTTTTTCAATCTGAAAGCCCTGCAAACCAGCAGTATTAATCTGACCCATATCGATATCAAAATTGAAAATTTGTCCGCAGCGTTCACAGCGAAAATGTCCATGGTTTTCCAGGATTGGATCATAACGTTGCGCGTCGTGTTCAATGTTCAAAACTCGCACCAAACCGGCCTCAATCAATGTATGCAGGGTGTTGTAAACGGTCGCTTTTGAAAGAGAGGGGATTTCAAGCGAGAGGGCGGCAAAGATATCCTCCACCGTGGGGTGCCTTTCAGACTGGTTGAGGTAAGCCATAATTCTAATGCGTTGGTAGGAAGGGCGAATCCCTTTCCGGGTCAGCAAATTGGCAGTGGTGGATAATTCTTTTGAAAGCATTTTTTAGAATCATTCTTATTTTAGAATCGTTATTATTTTAGAATCATTATTATTTTACTCATTGTGGCTAACTTGTCAAGTGAAATAAAAATTCTGGTTGTTTAACTTTCAGCCAGGTTCCGGTGATTGGCGCCCGATGACATTTTTACTCAATCGGCTCAACCACATCTTCCCACCAGGCGGGCTTAGTACAAGTTTTCAAGTAAAAGTATGCCTCTCATTGACAATGAGAATCGGGGCTTCATTGTTTTTTTAACCATCAAATCCAAATTTTAGTGGGGGAGTTACTTCGATAAGTTAATCCTTTAGAAACGATGGTGGAGGTAAATCAAACCTGAAAATGAAATAGTTTTTCCTGGCACACACTGTGTACACAGAAGTTTGGTAAACTTTTAAATAGCCATATCTGGTTAACAATGTCGTATGATGCGCCCTGACGTCAATGGCTCAGGAGCTGATGCGTTTTGCTATCGATGATCACACACAGTTTTTTAAAAACAGGATAAATTGAAGTTTGAAGTTTGTTATCCGCCATTTGAATTGTCACAATAAACACGATTGATCATAACTATTTGCCAAATCAAGGAGTCCGAAATTGTCCATTAAATTGATCCTGGCACCTGCCGCAGCCGGCAAAACCCAGGCCTGCCTGCAGCGCATTCAATCTCTCCATGAAACCGAACCCCTGGCGCCTGTTTGGGTACTCGTACCGGACGCGCAAAACGCGGCCTATTTTCGTCAGCGTTTAAGCCGCATCGGCGGTGGGGTGAGCGTTAACGTGGGCACCTTCCGGGCGCTATACGTTGACCTGTTGGAACGGCAGGGCTTGTTCACCCCAGTGATCACTGCCGCCTTGGAGCACCGCCTGGTCAATCAGATCGTGGAGGGCGCCTACGCCGCTGATGAATTAGATCATTACACTGCCATCAGAAATAAGCCAGGTTTCATTGGTGCCTTGCAAGATGTTTTCTCCGAGTTGCGCAGCGCTTACATCTCCCCGGAGCGATTCCTTGCTTACACCCATATTTCACCGCCTGCCAAGCAGGAACTCGCCCGCTTGTATGCGCGTTTCATTGCCCAGCTGGAGGCCATCGGCTGGATCGATCGTGACGGGCAAATTTGGGAAACCATCGCTGCCCTGGAAGGCGATCCACAAGGAGCAAGCCATATCCGTTTGCTGATCGTGGATGGGTTCACCGCCTTTGCTGGCGCTCGGCTGGCGTTTCTCAAACAGCTCGCATCCCAGGTGGGCGAGGTGCTGATCACACTACCTGGCGTGCAGGGCTCATCTCGCGCAGTCGACCGCCGAACCCGGGCGGTAATCCAAACCCTGCTCAACGAACTCTCACCCATGGTGAGTGAGCTGTCCGCCACACCCCACCTTCCGCCTGAAAGCAAACATCTTGAACAGCACATCTTGGAACCCGGTGAATACCCCAAAATACAGGCCTCCAGCCCATTCTTTCTGGAAACTCAAAACCAGGGCGAGGAAGCTCGTGAAGCGCTGCGCTGGGTCAAGCGCCTGCACAAGCGCCATGGGGTTCCGCTCTCAGACTGTGCCCTGTTCGTCAGCCACCTGGAAACCTACCGACCCCACCTGCGAGCCGCCGCTGATGAGTTCGGGGTCAAAATATACTTCTCTCACCCGGACAGCCTTATGAAATCACCAGCGGTGCAATCGTTGCTTAATTTGCTGGAAATGCCCCCTGAGGACTTCACGACCCGGGCTGTGATCAACACCCTGCGCTCGCCCTATTTTGATTTTGGACTGGACGAGAAGGATATTGACCATTTGGAATTAGTCAGCCAGATGGCGCGCATCGTTGCCGGGCAGGGGCAATGGACGGAGGCCTGGGAGATGCTTTCAGCAACTCGCCGTGATGCCGGGGAACCCCTGGATGATGAACGCCAGGTAAGCAACCCGCTGCGCGACGTCGATCTTACGGCTTTGCGCCAGCAGTTTGTTCGCTTTTGGCAGGTTTTTGATGAAATCGAAACGCCCCGCACCCAAACTGAATGGGTCGCCTGGCTGGAATCCACCCTGGCGCACCTACAATTTTACAATCTACTCTCTGGTGAGCGTGACCTGGAAGCCTGGCAAACCCTGGGCGAAACCATGAGATCCCTCATCCTGAGTGAACAGGTGCTCGGTGGGTACCCGGTTAATTACGAATACTTTTTATCCGTCCTGGTGGGCGCAGTTCAGGGAGCACGCCTGGATGAACCCCGCGAAGCGCGTCGAAATGCCGTATTTATCAGCGGAATCCAACATGCCGCAGCCTCTCGCTTTAAGGCGGTAGCGCTGCTGGGCTTCTCCGAAGGGTTGTTCCCAGTCGTAGAGCACCCCGATCCCTTCCTGGATGAGCACACCCGGGTTGATCTGGGTTTGGACCCGCAGTTGGGGCGCGAGCAGGTCAATATTTTCTACCAGGCTTTTGCCCGCGCCGACCGTTACTTATTGTTCACCCGTCCGTACCTAACTGAACATGGTGAGCGTTGGGAAGCCTCTCCTTACTGGCTCTCTGCAGTCAGTTTATTCGAAAAAGAGGCCGTGCAGAAGATCAGTCCGAACAGGGTCCGCCCTCAAGCAGAAGCTGCCTCGCCCCAGGAGCTGCTGTTTTGGGCGGTACAGCAACAGAACCTGCATTACAAGGACGATGACGAGCTGGTTTCCAGTTGGAAGGAACTCGCCCTTGCCAGAACAATCCTCAATGCCCGACGGATGAAAGTACCACAAAGTCAATACGAAGGTGATCTCAGCGCTCTGGCAACAACCTTTAAAGCAACCTATTCACCTGATCACACCTGGAGCGCCTCGCGTTTTGAGACCTACGCCACCTGTCCGCATCAATTTTTTATTCAAAATCTGCTGAAGCTTGAACCGAAAGAACCGCCCGAGTTGGGTTTGGACGCGGCCCAGGTCGGCAGTATCCTGCACGAGGTTTTAGAAAAGGTGTATCGGGCAGCAGAAGACATCACCGACCTTGACGCCCTGTTGGCCATCCTGGAGGACCATGCCGCCAGCGTCTTTGCACAAGCCCCGCATAAAGAAGGCTTTCGCCCGTCGCCGCTGTGGGAGGTTGAAAAAGACCAGTTTATCGGCATGCTGCGCAAGACAATTGAAGCTCTCTATACAGAAAGCCTGGGCTGGACACCGATCCGCTTTGAAGAGAAGTTTGGTATCAGCAATACTCCCGACCTGGTCCTCGACCTTGAAACCGAAGAAGTTCGTCTGCGCGGGTTGATCGACCGGGTGGACAGGAATGAGCTTGGGGGTCTCCGGATCATTGATTACAAAACAGGCGGATCAAACCTGTCCAACAAAGACCTGATCAGCGGGCAACGCCTGCAAATGCCGATCTATGCCCTGGCAGCCCAGCAAGCCCTGCGTTTGGGCACGGTTGAAGAAGGTTTTTACTGGCAAATCCGCGCTGCAAAGCCAAGTTACTTTAAGTTATCGAAATTTAAAAACGATGAGCTAAAAGGGCCACAAGGTGCCTACATGACCACCCTCAACCATATCAGGCGCATCCTGGAGGGTGTTCGTTCAGGACAATTCCCTCCCATCGCACCCAGGGATGGCTGCCCAAGCTATTGCCCGGCTGTCCAATGGTGCTGGCGTTACCAGCCTCGCTTTTAGAGAAAGAGGTATGATGACCGATCCTCACATTAAAAAAATACTGGATACCCTCAACCCACAGCAATACCTGGCTGCTACCGATCGTGGGCGGGATGTGGTCGTTACAGCCGGCGCGGGCAGCGGTAAAACAAAGACTCTGGTCGCGCGTTATACCTCGCTTTTAGCTGAAGGAATTCCGCCTCGTCGGATTGCAGCGATTACCTTCAGCATCAAAGCGGCACGCGAGATGCGTTCCCGGGTGCGTGAGACTCTGTACGAGCTGCAGCAAGATGCTACGACTGAAGAAGAACGCCAGAAATGGCTGGCGCTCTCTGCACAAATGGACGCTGCACGCATCAGCACCATCCACAGCCTGTGCACCGAGATCCTGCGCGCCCATCCCGCCGAAGCAGGCATTGATCCCCGCTTTGAGACCGTCGATGAAAGCCTGGCAGCCGCCTTACGCCTTCAAGCGGTAGAGGATACTCTCAAAGCACTGGTGGATGAAAAATCCTATGCACCCTTATTAAATAATATTTTCCTGTTTGATTTACGGGCAATGCTGAAAGACCTCCTTAACCGCCGTTTGGAAGCCAATGAAGCCTTTAATCAGCAGGTGGATCACCTTGCACTGATCACCGAAATGCTGCATGGAGGCATGCACAATCCGATCATCAAAGATGCTATTTCCGCCCTGCGGGGGATGTCTCTGGATGAGTTAATCAGCGACGCAAATGAAAAATTGGCGGGTATGGTTCAGAATCTGCTGAACTTGTGGGGTGAAGCAGAACGCGCCATGGACCGCAGCGACCTGTTTGGCTGTGCGGCAGCACTTTACCAGGCCCGGCGTTCATACATGAAATTGAACATTGGAAAAAACGGTTATACGAAGGAGATAATCCGGAATTTACAGACCAACTTCGACCTGCTAATAAACCCAATCACAGGTGGAAAAGAGGCTGGCGATCAGGTTCCAGACCCAGAAATAGAAACCTTATTTAGCGAATTACGGCTGCTGCTGCGGGACGCCTATGTAACTTTGTGTCAGAACTACCAAAACCTGTTGCAAGTCCGCCAGGCTCTCGATTTCGACGACCTGGAGCAGGGCGCACTACAGCTTTTACACAATCATGCTGCTATCCGTCAACACTGGCAGGACGAACTGGACGCCATCCTGGTGGATGAATTCCAGGATACCAACCGCCGCCAGCAAGGTATCATCGAAGCCCTGGCTGGCCCCCTGGGGCGCTTGTTCATCGTCGGCGATATGCGCCAGTCGATTTACCGCTTCCGCCAGGCAGATGTGACCGTTTTTAAACACGTGCAGGATCGCATCAGAGCAGAGAACGGTCAGGTCATCGATCTGCCGCTGACTTACCGGACACATCAACCGCTGCTGCAGGCCATCGACGACCTGCTCTCCCCGGTGATCGGTACCCAGCCCGACCCGGCGCGGGATTATTTCGTCCCCTATTCAAAAATGGAAGCCTTCCGCAAGGAACCACCCGGGCACACTCAGCCGCCCCACATCGAGCTGGTAATCGGCACAGCAGAAAACGCTGAAACCGCCCGACCAAAGGCCGCCCAGGCGCTGGCGTTACGGTTGCTGCAGCTTAAAGAAGAAGGACAGGTTCAAACCTGGGATGAGGTCGCACTGCTATTTCGCGCCTCAACGGGTTACGCAGATTATGAAACGGCACTGGAAGAGGCGGGTATCCCCTTCGTGACGGTAGCAGGTCGGGGGTTTTATGATCGCCCGGAAATTCGCGACCTGATCAACATCCTGAGGGCGCTGGCAGACCCGCTGGACGATCTTGCTTTTGCCGGTTTGCTGCGTTCTCCGGCCTTCGGATTGAGCGACAGCGCGTTGTTCCTGCTGCGTCAATCCGGACTGCCCTACTGGGAAGCTTTGCAGGCGGATCTCTCTGTTTTGAATACCCAGGATTGTAAACGAGCCCACAGGGCCTATGAAATTGTTTCTCAGCTCCTGCCCCTGGTCGACCGCATCCCCGTGGCAGAACTGCTTCCCAAAATCGTCAACGCAACCCAATACCGCGCCATCCTGGCTGCAACGGATGTGAAGGACAATCAACATGGCGCCAGTACAACCGGGGGTCGCCTGTGGCGCAACCTGGATAAACTTCTAGCCGACGCTCTGGCCAGCGAAGAACTGCGTGTGCGCAATTACCTGGACATGATCGAAACTCTCAATGACGCGGGTGCCCGCGAAGGTGAGGCCTCTGCTGAAGCCCAGGGGGCTGTACAATTGATGACCATCCACAAAGCCAAAGGCCTGGAGTTCAAAGTGGTCATACTGGCAGCCGCCAGCCGGGAGACCAGATCGCCCGGCGAACTAGCGTACCTGTTCAAGGAACTGGGCGTGGCGTTCAAACTTGATCCTCCGCCCATGCTTTACAACCTGTCTAAGCATATTGATAAAGACCAGAATGCAATGGAGCAGTTGCGGTTATTGTACGTTGCCCTGACACGCGCTGAGGACAAATTGATCATCAGCGCTCATGCCACCCAAAACGAGGAAGGAAAGCTAAGCTTTCGCGCGTGGGGAAATATGCTTGTCGAGGGTCTCGAGTTGATGAGCGAGGACTTGCATCTTGCCGATGTTGAGCCCTCTGAATTCCGCACATCATCCAACCAACCCCTGCGAGTGTGGTGCTTGAGTGATGCCCACCCGACGCCTGAAATCTTTCTCCCCGTTGAGGTCGGTGAAAAGTTGGAGGTCAGCAAACTCTGGCCGTTGTATCATCCCATCCAGGTTAGTGATCTGGAATCAGCAAGCGATGAAGGTGAGGAGCAGATCGATCCATCAAGTTGGTGGAGTATCAACCAAGATAGCGCACATATCGGGAAAATCCTGGGGATAATGGTACATAAAGCGCTTGAACGCTGGCGCTTTCCGGGGGAAACAGGTTTCGAGCAGATGTTGGACACAGCAGCGTTGCGTGCCGGGCTCGTTCAGGAAGATCAACGATCCGAACTCATCCAACAGGCGATCGTTCTGCTTGAACGCCTGCAGACACATCCTATCTGGGGTCAAATCAACGCCAGCACTGAGCGCCTGCACGAGGTTCCTTACACCTTGCAGGTGGGCAGGAAAGCTGAGAATGGAATAATTGACCTGGTTTACCAGGATGATGAGGGCTGGAAAATCGTCGAGTTTAAGACCGATACCATCCTGAAACCGGGTGACAAAGCAGAATTACTGTCCAGGTACGCGCCCCAGGTGCAGCGCTATCGGCATGCCGTCAAACAACTGTTGGGCATAGACGCCCAGGCAAGCCTGTGCTTTTTAGATGATCATGGCAGGGTGGTTCTGGAAAGCATGTAGTGAGGGTGGGTTTCTAAAACCATCTCTTTTTCGAGCGGTAGTATCTTTAACAAGCATTCTCTTTGAGCGTGTTTACACCGTCTTTTCTAAACCGGCCAGGCTTTGCCATAACAAGGCACTTTTAATTTCACGGAAAGCTTTTTAGTTAATCATCGCTAATAGAAAGCTTGGTTTTTATACCGTATGGTACAAAAAATGCTTCCGTTTTTATGCAACAGAAGCATCTTTGATTAATCAGGCGATGGGCACCGCACCCACGTATGTCAGGTTGGAAGGCTGCTGCCTTACCACTTGGCGAAGCCCGCAAGGCCTTAGTATTTTACGTTAATCATCCTGATTGGCCCATAAGCCGGTGCGCGTTACTCGCCTTTTAATGCCTGCTCTAGCAATGCACGTGTTTTAACAGGGTCCGCCTGGCCGCGC
>LSQX01348891.1_pt1 | contig 37920 bp, 35 predicted proteins | sample 654561 | NCBI WGS metagenome assembly LSQX01 (sample SAMN04489861, study PRJNA283612) | anaerobic digester metagenome | isolation source: 4 biogas reactors fed with cattle manure at either 37C or 55C with and... | place: Denmark: Kongens Lyngby | collected 2014 | reverse complement strand
CAACACGAGTCTCTCTTTGGGGAGGTCGTGCTGGTATAAATTGTACTTTTGGATTGTAAGTCAATTCTATCACCTTCTTCTTAACTAACTTCATTTTATATTTTGCTGCGGCTACTCATCATTAAGGTAATTTTCTTACATGTTAAGTAGTCTATATTATAGAGATTATTCATCTATCCTACATACTCGTCCTGCTAAAATCATCTAAGCAAACTACTCGACCAATAAAATTCATCTTTTCTCGATATGTTCCCCAAACTCTTGATAATACAAGCTTATAGACTATTTAGTCACTTTAGAAAACTAAGTTAAAATCCAGTAAATGCTGTAACCCTTATACCATCAGCCCTTTAACTACATTTTATTTCTCAGCCCTCGACATCAAGACTACGCACTCAACGTGGACAGTCTGGGGAAACATGTCGAAAGGCTGGAGTTTCTCCAAACGGTATCCCCCTTCATAAAGCAACGCAATATCCCTGGCTAAAGTAGCTGGATTACATGCAACGTAAAGTATTTGTTGCGGTTTCCACTCTAAAATGCGTTGAATGACCTGTCGGTTGCAGCCACTGCGTGGAGGGTCCAGAATCACAGAATTAAATGGCCCGTCTAAATGAAAAATAACATCTTCAGCCCTGCCAGTATGAGGAGATACGTTATGAAAATCGTTAAGCTCCAGATTTTTCCTCATAGCTTCTACAGCACTCGGCCAATCCTCAACTGTCACTAAATTATCAAATTTTGAGGCCAGAAAAAGAGATAATGCCCCTACTCCAGAATACAATTCAAGAGCCCTTCCCTGCCCTTTATCCGAAAAGCAGTTGGCACTATATGTAAAAAGCCGCGCTGCCTGATAACTGTTAACCTGAAAAAATGCCGTACCATCAAAATGAAACTCTTTAGAATTAAGAAACTCTCTCAGCCACTCGCGTCCCTGAACGCTCCTCGAATTCTGCCCCAGTATTGTGTTTCCAGGAGAGATATTCTTGTTTTCTAAAATTCCTACAAAGGAAAACTCTGGAAACTGAAAGCTTTGCCACTGTTGCTCTACTCTTTTCATTTCTGAAGAAGAAAGGCTTTTGCGTACGACAAGGCATGCTAATAATTCTTTGGAAAAACTGCCACACCTGAAAATAACGTGACGCAACAGACCCGAATGTTTTTTTTCATCGTATGGGGGCAGATTTATGCACTCTAAAGAATCTATAAAGTAACTCAACATATGATTAAGAGCTGGTTCCAGAACGGGGCACGTGTCTATAGGAATAATAGAATGGCTGCGCCTTCTAAAAAAACCTATATCAGTCTTGCCTGCGTTGTTTCGCACGGGGAAGGATGCCTTGTTTCGGTATCCCCATTCTTTTGGACTTGCAATGCAAGGTGCCAAAATATTTCTGACGGGAATATGAGCCACGCGAGAAAAAGCTTCTTCTACAATTGTTCTTTTGATTTCAAGTTGTTTATCATAAGAACAGTGCTGAAGCTGACAACCGCCACATTGTCCATACCAGGAACATAACGGCGTAACCCGCTGAGGATGGGGCGCTATTATTTCCTGTATCTCACCAATAGCGTAATCCCTCTTCTTTTTTGTTACTCTGACCCTGATCTCTTCTTCCGGCAGGGCTCCTGGAACAAAGTAAACAAGACCATCTTTGGGGCGTCGAGCGATGCCGCTCCCGTCACTGCTAATGGTTTCAATTTTAAGGTTAATTATTTCATCATGCCCGCAGGGATGAAACTGATTCAACACTTTTGCATCCTTCCCAAACTCCTTTTTCTTAACATGGGCACTGGCTCTGCCTCATTATTAAATTCCCCTACGTATTTATTAGGACTCTTTTATCTCCCCTGCCATTACTAAGGCCTGCTTAGCGATTACAGGACCGAAAAGCTCATATATTACAGTTGACCCAAGTATAATATTACGCAATGCAACCCCCATACCAGGGAGGGTTTGTTCTGCTAAAAGAGAGAGGCCTATAGCAACACCAGCCTGAGGCACAAGGGTCAGCCCAAGATATTTTTGTACAGTTGGAGGCGAATTGGTCATTCGAGCTCCAGCATATGCTCCTAAAATTTTCCCTATTACACGAAAAACAACATATCCAACCCCTATGAGACCCACTTTAGGCAACATTCCCAGCTGCAAATCCGCACCTGAGATAGTAAAAAAAGCAAGAAAAATTGGAGGCGTGAAACGATCTACTACAGAGAGGACTCTGTCACAAGAATAAACCAGATTTGAAACTACAGCCCCAATCATCATCGCTACGAAGAGAGACGAAAGTCCGAATTTCGACGCAAGACCTATGCCTAAAAAAATACAGCCTATCGTCAGAGAAAGAAGTGCATCCTCCCCCTTAACGCGCCCCGACATAAACGAAAGGAAGAGTCCCAGAACCAGACCAAGAAGCAATGAGAAAAAAACTTCGTTGAAGACTCTCAAAACAACAGATGCCATGGGAATAGCAGAATTATTGGAAACAAGGGATTCTGCGAAAGCCACCGCAACACCAAAAGCAAGAATGGCAACTGCATCATCCATAGCAACTACGGGCAGAAGAGTATCTACTAATACCCCTTTGGCCTTGTATTGCCTTATGACAAGAATGGTGGCAGCAGGAGCCGTAGCTGCCGCTATGGATCCAAGAACAAGACTGAAATGAAGGGGCTGGTGGAAAACAAATATCATGGCTAACGTCACAGCAAAAACCGCACATAAGGATTCCATGAGAGTAATCCATACAACTGACAACCCGATTTTTCGAATATGCTTCAAGTTAAACTCACTGCCTATACTATAGGCAATAAAACCTAAAGCTACTTCTGAAACAATAAAAAAAGATGACACCACTTCTTTGGGAATCAACTTTCCAAGAGAAGGTCCTATAACAATTCCTGCCAAAATATACCCTGTCACATTTGGAAGTCTCAGCTTCCTTGTAACTTTAGCCATAAAAATTCCAGCAAGAAGAACAAGGGCGAAATAATACAAAACATGCACAGAAAAAGACTCTCCTTAAATTATATTTTGTGACCTCGTAAAGAAAAGAAAAACAGAGTGGATGATTAGTTACGATGGTTGGAAGCAAGGCCCTCAACGCAATTAACAGGTATGGTAAATAGTATTCCAACATCAGGCTTAGAAAGATCTTCTACTACTCTTTTAACGGCATCTATGGCCGGTTGGACTTGTTCATCCTCTAAAACAACAAAAATGGTTTTATTGTAGGGATACTGATCGTTAATCAGCATCTTAATGGAACCAAAAAGAGGAATTTTATCGATATCCTCATGAAGAACACGTGCCATCCCCTTACTGTCAATAATGGTAGCCCCTCGAACACCTATGTTAATAAACTCCTTAAAAAGACTTTCAACCTTGTCTACCTTATTAAGTACTATAACAAGCATCTGCATCGCATACACTCCTAACATTGGTCGTAATTCTATATATAATACATCAAAAATGAAAAAGACCAGCTGATATTATTTCACCAGCTGGTCATTCTGCCCGGAAAACCCGCGCAGTCCTGCTTCTATCGAGGGGTGTGTTGATTACAAATGTAAGCTTTTTTTGAACACCTGGTAGCCTTCATCGAAAGCTTTTGCGTTCAGTTCTTTTGTTCCTGCTGGTACTTTTTCCAATATAGCTTTCTTTACAGACTCAGGCCGGACAATATTTTCAAGCTCGAGAACTCGAGCTACTGCCCCCAGGGCCACCATATTCGTTACAAGCTCACGCCCAAGCTGTTCCCGGGCAATTCTAGAAATTGGCAACTGATATATATAGGCATCTACCTGTGGAAAATCTGTGACAAAGCTGTCATCAAAAATTATTCTTCCGCCAGGAAGTGTATCGGCTGAAAACTCTTCACAAGCCTGCTGGGTCAAGATCACCTGCAGATTTGGTCTTGTTACTTTTGGATAATCTATAGGTACTGTAGAAATAACAACCTCGGCCTTGGATTTGCCGCCTCTAGCTTCAGGACCATAAGACTGTGTCTGCACTACATAGAGGTTCTCCTCATACAGGGCCGCAGCTTCTCCTGCAATAACAGCAGCAAGAATTATCCCCTGCCCGCCTGAACCGGCAAAACGGATCTCATACCTACTCATGATCCTTCCCCCTTACTCTTTCTATGAGAGAGAGATACTGCTCTGTATATTCGGGAATGTCTTTATTAACAAATTCTCCCACTACTATTTTCCCTGCGAGTTCCTCAGAAGACATGTTTTTGGATCTCGCCAAAGTTACGGTGTTTTCCTTGAAATAATTAATGTTATCGATTGGGGTACGCCGTTTGTTTCTTCGTCCAAATTGAGTATGGCAGCTCGAAACGATCTCAATAACAGCAAACCCTTTTTTCTTTATGCCATTTGCAATATATTGTTCAGCCATTTTCGGGTTGGCAATAGTTGCCCTTGCTACATAAGAGGCACCGGCGCCTTCTGCCAGCCGACAAATATCAAAGGCCGGGTCTATTGCCCCGTATGGAGTTGTAGTTGCCAAAGCCCCCTGGGGAGTGGTAGGAGAAGCTTGTCCTCCTGTCATTCCATAGATATTGTTATTCATTACAATGGCTGTAATATCGATGTTGCGTCTACACGCATGAATAAAGTGGTTCCCTCCTATGGCCGAGCAATCACCATCTCCCATAACGTCAACAACAGTAAGGGAAGGATTCGCTAATTTAATTCCTGTGGCAAAAGCAAGAGAACGGCCATGGGTAGTATGCACTGTACAAGCATCTATATAGCCTGGCATACGACTTGAACAACCTATTCCTGACGCAATCACTGTCTGGCTTTTTTTCTTATCTAACTCTACGAGAGCACGAAGCAAGGCATGCATAATAATCCCGTGTCCGCATCCTGGACACCAGATGTGGGGGAAGAAACGCGTCCTCAGCCAGCTCATAACGTCTTGACTCGGCATCTACGCCACCTCCTCAATAGCGGAAAGGATGTCTTCAGGGTGGAAAAGTTCTCCGTTCACTAGATTTAGAGGAACCACCTTGGCTTTCCCGTGCACTGCCCGCTCCACTTCCAGAACCATTTGTCCGCAGTTAAGCTCAGGAACAATGATGGTTCTTGTTTTACGGGCAAGGCGCTCTATCTCCTTATCAGGGAAAGGCCAAAGGGTAATAGGTCTAAAGTAGCCAGCACGGAGCCCTCTGCTGCGGGCCTCTCTTACCGCGCGCAAACTCGATCGTGCAACGCTTCCGAAGGAAAGCACTATAACATCGGCGTCATCCACATTTTCGGTCTCATACTCTACGATGTCATCTCTGAAACGATCCACTTTTCTCATAAGACGAAGCATTTTTCTTTCTATTTCTTCTGAATTATTTGTAGGGAACCCCCAGTCGTTATGGGTTAAACCTGTCACATGCCAGGTATAGCCATCCCCAAAGGAAGCCATGCAGGGCAAATCGTCTTGAGGGTCTGGGCGATAGGGTACAAACTTCTCAGGAACATCCACAGGGCGCTTTCTGTTTACCACAGGATAAGACCCTGGCTCCGGGAGAACTATTTTCTCCCGCATATGCCCTAAGACTTCATCGCTCATAATAAGGACAGGCTGTCTAAAGCGTTCAGCAGCGTTAAAGGCTCTGATAGCCAGCTCAAAACACTCTTGCACAGAAGATGGAGAATAACAAATGGTAGCGTGGTCTCCATGAGTTCCCCAACGTGCTTGCATAACATCTTGCTGGCTTATCTTCGTAGGAACGCCAGTAGAAGGGCCACCTCGCATTACATCAACTACCACAATGGGAATTTCTGCCATATATGCAAGCCCCAAATTCTCTTGTTTTAAAGAAAAACCTGGCCCTGATGTTGCCGTCAACGTTTTCTTGCCTGCGATAGAGGCTCCAATAACAGCCGCTACACCTGCAATTTCATCTTCCATCTGAATAAAACGACCATTAAGACGTGGTAGCTCACTCGCCATAATTTCCGCTATTTCTGATGAAGGTGTAATTGGATACCCAGCAAAAAAGCGACAACCGGCCGCTAGCGCGCCATAAGCTAACGCTTCATTCCCCTGCCAAAAACGAACCTCAGGCATCCTCTTTTCCCTCCTTTACCGTCACTGCAAAATCCGGACAAATATTTTCACACTGTCTGCAACCAATACAATCTTCGATTCTTTCGACTTGAGCTTTACGCTGATCGTCAAAACCTAAGACTTTTTTAGGACATATTTCGATGCATAATCCACAACCTTTGCACCAAGCCCTATTAATAATTACTTCATGTTTTTTGGGCAAAACCTACACCTCCCAAAGAGATAAGGATTCATAATAATAGATTTTTTGATTTTAAAAAATCGAACAGATCAAGCATATAGTTTTCGGTTTTTTTATTCAAGCTCTTATTGATATTTATCTTTTTTCTTTTTGTTTTTATAAGAAATAAAAAAGATAAATATTATTAGCATTATAGAGCGGTTTGTATATTAAAAACCGCTCTATTTTTTAATTTAAACGTTCCAAAATCTGGCTCCCGAAGGTAAAGGGGACGTATTTTGTCTGGTTTCTTAGCCCTCTCTTTCCACTTATGCCCTAACAATGCCAAAGTTCCCCCCGAAACTGTTCCTTGCACTAAAGGAAATGGGCTTGTTCTTCCTCCTTCAGAAAAAAGAGCGGACACTCTCTCCAAATCATCACAAATGCTGCATAAGGTTTTTTTGTTTTGCAATCCACGAGATTTTACTATGATTTCTTCTGCCGTAAAAAAAGCGGGGCTCCAGACTTCTTCAAAAACATTATCTTCCATTCTGTAGGCACCGCCATACACTCCCCCACGTCCTGCCCAAATCAAAGGAATTGTAGTAAGTCCAAGCTTCGAAGCAGGATATCCCATGGCTTCAAGTGTTGAAATAGGAATAACTGGCACTCCCAATCCTTTTGCGAGACCACAGCCATAAGCCAACCCTACTCTAATTCCTGTAAAGTAGCCTGGCCCAATGGTCATAGCGACTGCGGAAATATCTGAAATCTCTATCCCCAAAGAAGAAATGAGCGTTTCAACAAGAATGGGCAACTTGCTCCCTTGATTTCTTCCTATGTTCATATTCATCTCTGCTGCTACTTTGCCATTGATAGAAACACCTATGTTTGTCCATCGAGTACAGCAGTCAACACCTAAAACAACATAATTCATTGGCCTATCTCCCCAATATCTTTAAGTAAAAGTTCCATCGTTTTTACAGCTTTTTCGCCTTCAGCTTTAAAAGAAATGCGACGTACCGTTTCGCTGTCTCTACAAAAGTAAAGTTTCCATAGGTCTTTAGTTGGCTGTTCCGCAAGGCGATCAGGCCATTCAATAACCAATACAAAGCCGTCATCTGCGTATTCACAGAGACCAAGCTCGTATTCATCTCCCCTCTCGAGGCGGTACAAATCTACATGGGCAAGGGGCAAACGCCCTTCATATTCATTGATAAGTGTGAAGGAAGGACTTCGAACTCCCCGAGCCCCCAAACCATCTCCAAGCCCTTTAACAAGAACTGTTTTTCCTGCTCCTAGGTCACCATAGAGCAAAATAGTCAACCCTGAATAAACATGACGAGCCATACATTCACCGATGAGCCTCGTCTGTTCTGGCGAAAATGAGGTAATTTCCATACTGTCCGCTTTTTCTTCCTTTTTATTAATCAATGTTTCGTCTTCTCCTTCTCTCTTAAAGAACAAAGCACTGAAGGAATTCCCATGGCTATTTCCCGCGCTAGTATACCATCTATCCCTTTTCTCTCAGCAAGAAATTGTCCTGCCTTGCCATGGATCCATACACCAAGAGACGCACTGTCTAATAAAGAAATTTGTTGAGCTAAAAATGTCCCTATCACACCAGAAAGGATATCTCCTGACCCTGGGACAGACAGCTCTGGTCCACCCTCACGAATTATTACTGTTCTGCTTATAGTATCAATTACAGTTCCATGCCCTTTCAAAACAACGCAACCCCATTGCCGAGCCAGCTCCTTTGCTGCGTAAAGGCGCGAGGATGCCACATCCTTCGCCGTTAAGCCAAGCAATCTGGCTGCCTCTCCTTCGTGAGGGGTTATGATAACATCATTGCGTTTTTTTAAATAGCTTTTTAATTCATTAAGCCAAAAGATGCCATCGCCATCAACCAATAGAGGATGGCGCCATTCATTCCATATACATTCAAACAGGGAGGCACCATGACTGTCCCTTCCAAGACCAGGTCCGACAACAGCAGCCGTACCGCGTTCCGACCAGCAAAGCAGATCCTGGGGATTCTCTCGTTTCATTGGGTGAAAAACAGCTTCCGGCAAAAAGGAGATCCCTTCCCGGCAAACATCATCAGTACTGGCCACGATGACTACTCCACAGCCGCTTTTAAGAGCTCCCAGAGCAGATAAAAGCGGAGCGCCTCTATAGTGCTCGCTGCCTCCCACTACGAGGAGTGTTCCTCTCCCCCCTTTATGAAGGTCCAACTTTCTTTCAGGAAGAGTAGCTATTGCGTCCTCTTCCTCCCAAAGAGTTGCGCAAGGAAGAGAAGGCAGTACTTCGTGAGGGGGAACTCCTATGGAAACGATTTCGATCTTACCAGCTTTAGCAGCAGCCGGCATTGCAGCAAGTCCCGTCTTCATAGCAAGCATGGTAATAGTCGCAACCGATGCCACACAGGGAGAATAGACTTCCCCTGTTTCAGCATTTATGCCGCTAGGAATATCAATAGAAACTATATTATTTCGCCCTTCAAGGAGCTCTATGATCCGTCGAATTTCTCCTTGTGGAGAACCCTTGCTGCCTGTTCCTAGCAGGCAATCTATAACAACGTGGCTTTCTGACATTAGGGATGTGATCTCTTCTACTGTCATTTCCTCCGTGATACGGATGGGGGTGCTCATTTCTTTTAATATTTCAAGGTTCTGCAAAGCGTCGCCCTTTATTTTCTCAGGAGCCCCTGCTAAAAGGACTATTGGTAGAAGCCCTCTTATTGCAAAGTGTCGCGCCATAACATAACCATCACCCCCATTATTACCGGGGCCAGCAAGGATAAGGAACCTCTCTGCTTGCGGGAAAAGACGTTGAACACACAAAGAGGCTTCAAGTCCCGCATTTTCCATAAGTACAATACCTGGAACCTTGAACTTTCCTATGGCCATGGAATCTGCTTCTCTAATCGTTGTGGGATCATAGAGATCTATCATGACTTGACACCTCCACAATTATAAAGGCAATGGCATAATCGCCATCATGGGAAAGACTGATGTGGACTTTCAACTTCTGTTCATCCATCCACTGCTCTATGTTGGCAGAAAAGCAGGGAACGGGCCCCTCAGGGGTTCTATGAAGCCACATCCCCTGCAATACAACTTTAAAAAAATCAAGGCCTGCTGCTTTCGCAAAAGCTTCACGGGCTGCGAAAGATGCCGCAAGGTGGCGGGCAGGATTAGCCTTTTTCATGGCATAATCACGCTCTTCTTCATGAAAAACCCGTTTCAAAAAGTGTTCATCCTGAAGGAGCCTCTCTATGCGGGAGATTCGACAAAGATCCACTCCTACGCCTCTAATCATATAAGATCTCCTCCTCTTTCGATTCATTTATACCACGCCACAGAAGAATTCGCTTTAATAAAACAAAAAAGCAGCCAAATGAATAACCCTATTATTTTTATAAGCCTCATGAGACAGATCTTTTCTTTTGTGAATAATTGGAGTAGTATGTTTTTTGCGTACAAGTGAATCATATAACGAACTCAACCATGTAATTTTTCTCTCCAAGGCTGTGGTGACAAAGGGGACAATTATTCCACATCTTATCACTACAATAGCAAATATTTGGGGAGCACAAGGGGTGGCTTGCGAAATGAGAGGGGAACAGAAATGGATGATACACAGATCAAATCAATGCTCCATCAAGTTGTAAGTTCTGTTGTTACCCAAAAATACATTTACGGAGCTGTTTTTTATGTATCATCTGATGACAACAGCATCGACGCAATTAGTGCTGCTGGAGATATACAAGAAGACAGCCGATATTTTATCGCCAGCATAAATAAGCTTTTTGTATCCTCAATTATTCTAAGATTGGTAACGAGAAGCAAATTAAGCTTGCATGATAAAATTTCAAAACACCTTCCAGATGAGATCATTCAGAGATTACATATTCACAAAGGCAAGGACTATTCTTATGACCTTTCCATCATCCATCTCATGTCCCAAACCTCAGGGCTCCCCTGTTATCTGCTCGATAGACAAGCCAATGGGAAAAAGGCAATGACCGAGCTAGAAGCAGGTTTCGACCAACCCTGGCCAATAGATAAAGTCATTCAAGAAATAAAAAGGATGAAAACACACTTTCCTCCAGGAGAAAAAGGCAAAGCAAAATATATCGATACAAACCATCAAATTTTGGGTCTCATTGTAGAAGCCGTTACTGGAGATCCTGTCAATATAGTCCTAAACCGTCTCTTTCAAGAACTAAGACTCACACAAACGTATGTATATGAAAATGGTAAAACAGAAAAATTTGTCCCCATTCGGCATAGATCGACAACAATGCACATCCCAAATTTTCTCAACTCTACTCAAAATGATATTATTTCCACTGCAAAGGACCAAATGACGTTTTTAAAAGCATTCTTTAGCGGATATTTTTTTCAAAAAGAAAGGTTAAATGAACTGGAGAAGTGGAATAATATATTTTCCCCCTTTCAATATGGCATCGGAATACAAAAGTTTTCTTTGTCTCGTCTCCTCTCACCATTTCACCCTGTACCTTATATGGTTGGGCACTGCGGTTCTACTGGTTCTGTAGCGTTTTATGTCCCCGATAAGAAGCTTTACATAACGGGAACGATAAACCAACAAGCAAAACCGAATGTGGCATTTCAAACCATGATAAAAATCATACAAGCATTAAGGTAAGGCACCACTCGAACAGCGGGAGCCCGTGTATTGTACACGGGCTCCCGCTGTATTAAACTAAAAAACAATATGGCTTATAGTTATTATTTACTACTCTACATAAACAACAGCATTCTGGTATTCATGAGCGCCAATTCTGCTTAACTGTATCCCCTCAATATTTTTTGTTGCGCCAAGTACTTTTATTTCATTATATATAGGAATAACAGGAGTTTCTTCGTTTTGAATTTCAAACATTCTCGTGAGCAGAACATCACGCTCTGCCTCATCCGTGGTTACAAGCCATTTATAATAAGCTTCATCATAATCTGCATTGCTAAACCTAGAGCTGTTGCGAAGCATTCCTGTGGGAAGGATGTTGGATAATGTAAATTCAACATGCCCACTATTACAGGAGTAGAAATGCAATGACATTCCGTATTCGTCCCCAGCATTAAGGCGTGAATCAATAGTATTTGCATCTTGAACAAGCACTTTAGCCTTTATATTAATATCTGCCAACTGATCCTGAACAATCTGGCTTAGTTCAGAGTAATCCTGAATTGCACTTGTCCAAATTTCTGTTTCAAAGCCGTCAGGATAACCAGCCTCTGCCATCAAAGCTTTAGCCTTTTCAAGATTATAAACATGGGGTACCTTTACTTCCTTATATTCAATGGCAACATCTGGAACAACAGCGTATGCCACTTTTCCATAGCCATACAAAAGACTGTCAACTATAAGCTGTTTATCTATCGCATACTCCATTGCCTGTCGAACAAGCTTGTTTTTTAAAGGCGTAGAAGATTGAGTGTTAACGTAAAACATCACTATTTTCATGGAGGGGGTACTTAAAAATTGCAAATCAGGGTTATCTTTGATCTTATCAATATCGATATAGGGAATCTCATATGCCACATCTATCCCGCCAGTTTCAAGCAAAATGGTCCGCTGTCCTGCTTCAGGAACTATCTTCATTGTAAGATACTTAGTTTTTGCAGGTCCACCCCAATAATCATCAAACCGCTCAAGTGTATAATGATCGCCCGTAACGTATTCCTTCATCTTGTATGGACCACAACCAATTGGATGTGACGCAAAATATTCAGCTCCATGAGCCTCAAAGTAATCCTTTGGCATAATACCCCATCCAGGATCAGTTAATTGATAGATAAACGAGGGGTGTGGCGTGCTAAAATGGACAATAAGGGTGTTATCGTCCACGATTTCCAATTTGTTCACATCTATATAGGTGGTAAAGCCGCCCCCGCGAATAGCTCTCTGCTCAAAGGTAAACACAACATCTTTCGCAGTAAGCACGTCCCCATTATGAAATTTTACGTTCTTTCTAAGGTTAAACTGAAGTCTAAGGTCGTCCAACCACTCATAACTTTCCGCCAAAGCAAATTGCACTTTCATATCACTATCATAAGTTAAGAGTGTGTCATACATATGGTTTGTAAGAGAGAACGCTCTTTCCTGAGTTCCATAGCAAGGGTTCATAGTAGTTAGATCAGCACTCTGAGCAAAAACAATCTCTTCTTTGATTTTACGACTACTAGCATCAACAGAAGCGGCTGGAGCAAACAAAATACAAACGGCCAAAATGATAAATACAAATTTCTTCATAGGTGTCCCTCCTAATATTTCGTAATAAAAAACGGTAGAAAACTTTTCCCCCCATCTCATAATTAATGGTCCCCAAAAACACTCCTAACCAAACACATGGCATGACACAAAATGCCCTGGTTCAACTTCTCTTAGACTTAACTTTTTTGCTTCACAATCATCTTTTGCAAAAACACAACGTTTAGCAAATCTACATCCGTCAGGGACATTGATAGGAGAAGTAATCTCTCCCCTGCAAACAATTCGATTCATTTTTATATCTGGATCGGGAATAGGGATAGCAGACAAAAGAGTTTTAGTATAAGGATGAACAGGATTTTTAAATAATTTCTTAGAATCAGCTAACTCTACTACCTGTCCCAAATACATCACCATGATATTTGTGGACAAATGCTTAACAACACTGAGATCATGAGTTATAAATAAATATGTTAATCCAAACTGGACTTGGAGATCCTGTATCAGATTTAAAATCTGAGCTTGTATAGAAACGTCTAAAGCAGACACTGGCTCATCACAAACAATAAATTTAGGATTCAAAGTCAAAGCACGTGCAATACCAATCCGTTGACGTCTTCCACCATCTAATTCATGAGGGTAAGAATTCGCAAATCTTTTGGCAAGACCGACTAAATCCATCGTTTGGTCAACTTTTTTCTGTATCTTATCCTTTTCACTGGATTTATAGACACCTTGTATAATTAATGGCGCCGCAATAGATTGACTAACCGTCATCCTTGGATTTAACGATGCATAGGGGTCCTGAAAAATTATTTGCATTTGGGATCTCATTTTTTTCATCTTAGCTTTGTTGAATTTTAATACATCTTCTCCGTCAAAGAAGACTGTTCCAGATGTCGGCTCGCAAAGCCTTAAAACCGCGCGACCAAGTGTTGATTTTCCACATCCTGACTCTCCTACTACTCCAAGCGTCTCGCCTTCTTTAATAGAAAACGAGACATCGTCAACAGCAAACAATGTTCCGTAAGGAGTGTAAAAATGTTTTTTTAGATGATCTACTTTTAAAAGAGTGTCATTACTCATAAAACCACATCCTAGCCTTTATTTCATCGATCTCATTAACCGTGATTGTCTATCTTGGGACCTTTGAAACCTTAGTATTCTATGCGCTAACTATACCAACATCTAACAAAATGCTCACCGTCAATATGAGTCACAGCAGGGGATTCATGCTTGCATTTTTCTGTCGCCAACTTACATCTAGGCCAAAAGTTGCATCCCTTAGGTAAGTTCATGGGATCAGGCATCAATCCATCAATTGGATTTAGACGATTCTCTTCAATACCAATCTTAGGTATTGAATTCATTAACCCTATGGTATATGGATGTCTCATGTTTTTGAATATTTCATGAACTGTTCCGTACTCTACTATTTCACCAGCATAAATCACGGCTGCTTTTTCGCAAGTCTGCGCAACTATCCCTAAATCATGAGTTATGAGTATCGTAGCCATATTAAATTTCTTTTTTAACTCATTCATCATTTCCAGAACTTGAGCCTGTATAGTGACGTCTAAAGCGGTAGTAGGTTCATCTGCAATAAGCACCTTGGGATTACATGCCAGTGCCATAGCAATAACAACGCGCTGTTTCATTCCTCCAGAAAATTGGTGTGGGTAATCGCTCATTCGAACTGGATCAATACCGACTAACTCCATCATTTCTGATGCTTTCTTTGTTGCCTTTGCTGATGAAACATGCATGTGCGTTTTGATGGCTTCCGCTATTTGATCTCCCACTATCATAATGGGGTTTAAGGATGTCATCGGGTCTTGAAAAATCATAGAGACTTGTTCACCACGAACTTTTCTGATTTCAGAACTCGTCATACCTAAAATATCTTTATTTTTATAAAGTATCGTTCCTGACTCAATATGACCGGGAGGGGTAGGTATAATTCTCATAATGCTTTTAGCTAACGTTGTTTTGCCTGCTCCTGTTTCCCCAACAATCCCTAAAGTCACACCTTCATCTAAATCAAGATCAATCCCATTAAGAGCTTCAACAGTACCATCTTCAGTTTCATAACTCACTCTTAGGTTCCTTATTTCAAGTATTTTTCCCATAATGCTCATTCCTTACCTTATGATAGTTTATTTTTTCATTTTGGGGTCTAAAGCATCGCGTAGTCCATCACCAAATAAATTGAAAGCAACTACCGTAATTACTAAAAAAAGCCCAGGGAAAACAGAGATGTGCCATGCATGACGCATATAAACCTTAGCTGATGTAAGAATGGCTCCCCACTCGGGAGTTGGCGGTTGAATTCCTAACCCTATATATGACAACCCCGCCACAAGTAATATGGACGTACCAATCTGAAGTGTAAACTGAACAAGAATAGGAGCCATGGCATTAGGAAGTATGTACTGCAGAATTATAGTAAAATCGTTAGCCCCTACAGCCCGCGCTGCCTCAATAAATTCTTTTTCTTTAACAGACATAATAGCTGCTCTGGAAATACGCGAAAAAGCGGCCATACGCGAAACGCCAAGTGCTATTAACAAGTTAACTGTGTTTGCGCCAAGTGCTGCCACAATTGCCATAGCAAGTAAAATGAACGGACATGCCATAAAAATATCCATTATGCGCATGATAATGTTATCTATTTTCCCGCCATAGAATCCAGCCACTATCCCCAGCGGACCACCCATCAAAAATGATAATGTTACAGCACTGAATCCAAGCATTAACGAATACTTTGTGCCCCATAGGATCCTTAAAAACACATCCCTACCAAACTCATCACATCCAAATATATGATGCAAGCTTGGTTTCGCTAATTTATTTCTCAAATTTTGCTTAATAATGTACTCATTATAAATAGAGTTGTCAGTAAAGAAATCTATTGCAACGACTGCGGCGACTATCAAAAGTAGTGTGGCGATAATAAATAAACCAACCATGGCCCTTTTATTGTACTTAAACTGGCGCCAGGCCTGCTGAAGCAAAGTTCTGTCTCGTTCGGATTGATGTGGTTTAGTTAATGTGATATTAGCATTCATTACTATTACCTCTTGGCTTTGTATTGTGATTTGATCCGTGGATCGACATACGCATAAAGTAAATCTACAAATAAATTAATGAACGTGGAAAAAACCGACAACATAACGACTGAAGCTAATATAGAAGGTGTATCCAGAAAACTAATCGACTCAACAATAAATCTGCCAACTCCAGGCCACGCAAAAATTGACTCCGTAACGACCGATCCCCCGAGTAAACTACCGAAATTAATTCCGATGATTGTGAGTATGGGGATTAACGCATTCGGAAGCATGTGTTTGATAGTTATGGCCGTTTCTTTTAATCCCTTTGCTCTTGCAGTATCAATATAATCTTGACGCACAACTTCTAACATTGACGCTCGGGTTGTTCGTGCTATTACCGCTAAGGTATTGGTAGAAAGGGTAAATGCCGGAAGTATAAGGCTTTTCAACATGCCAGGAAAACCAGTCTGCATCCCAGCGGCTGGAAGAATTCCGAGCATTAACGAAAAAACAAGAACTAAGATTAACCCCATCCAAAAAACCGGGGAGGCGGCCAAAAATAACGTTACTACCATCACGATATTATCAAAGGTGGAATATTGTTTTATTGCTGAGATGATCCCCACCGGTATTCCTATTATTATAGCTATAAAAACTGCTGAGGCTGCTAGTATCATGGTGTTTTTCAACCTTATAATTATTTGAGAGGAGATTTCCAAATTATTTCTATATGATGTGCCGAGATCCCCTCGAATCGCATTAACAATGAATCTGCCATACCTAACCAAAAAAGGGTCATTAAGGCCCATTTTTTCTCTAATATTTTGAAGATCAATTTCCGTAGCGTCATTTCCCGCAATTATTCTTGCCGGATCACCAGGTGTGAAATTCATAATAGCAAACACAAGGAATGTAGCTCCGAGTAAAACGGGGATAACAAATATGAATCTTTTTAAAATATATCTTATCATGCCAATACCTTCCTTTATTGGCGCATCAACAAGCATAACGGTGACGAAATTAATCATCGTCAGCGTGACACGCCACGTTTATGTGATAGTTAGCAAATCGTTAAGTATAACCTACTCTCTATTTGAGCAATTGGAAATCACTCTTTTCGCAAGGGGGTCTCTTTACTTGTATTATTACGGAGTCGCATCAACGGCTCTATACAATTTTCGCCAACAACTCCATCATGATGAGAGGCAGGGATAGAAACACATCATTCGAGTCGAAATATTTAATATTGCGAGTAAATCAAGATTCTAAAGTAAGACTACTATAATTTATTTTTTTGTCAAATTTAACAGCATTGATCAACGACTCAAGAGTCAAGTCTTAATACTGCTGTAAATTTGTTTCCGGTTAAATATGGGTTCATACGACCAGAATCATCGGGTTATCTTTGCCTGTAGCTTGAAAACTGTTTCGCTGAGCTTTCTACAGGAGCGGAATGGCCTCCCTGTATTCCTTCATGTTCGGATACATCGCCGAACAGCTTTTCCCCTTAAACGGATCTCCTCGTTGAGCCTCTGTATCATGTTGGCGCTCCTGAATCTTTTACAGTATTTCTTTGGAAGTACGTAAGTAATAGCACCTACCAGAAAAAAGGAGCAGACGGCCTCTGAAAGATCTCTCTCGCGTGCTGTTATCGGAACTATGACGACTACTCTTTTGCTGGCCTACTTTGGTGGATATTTAACGTTGCTTATGTTGTTTGCAAGACAGAATACAGTTTTTGTACGGGTTATAAATTATAGAATAATTGCGGCAAAAATACTGAGAACTATGGCTGGAGTATAGGCTTAGTTTTGATTTCACCTATTACCGCTGTGATTACCGGATGGATATATTCTTACGATGTAGAGACACTTAAAGATAGGGTCAGGTGTCCTTTGAAAAAATACAAGGTAATGTACAAAGTCTATAGCTTCTTTAATACTTTCTAAGTGTTGCCACGGCAAACCGATATGAGTACATGTGGAGTCTGGACAAAAAAGGGTCCCGGCATTATGCCGGGACCCTTGTATTCTCAATGGTGGGTGGTAGAGGAATTGAACCTCTGACCTCTTCCGCGTCAAGGAAGCGTTCTCCCCCTGAACTAACCACCCAACGACTCGGTATTCTACAGGTCTAAGTGCGAAATGTCAATAACTGCAAGACAATCAAAACCCCTACTTCTTTTTGTTGGTCTTTTGCTCCCCTAATTCCTTACCGCGTCGGGTTGCCTCTGCAATAGCCCGGATAAAGGACGCACGGACCGCTCCTTCCTCCAATTCATAAAGCCCTTCGATAGTGGTACCACCAGGGGTAACCACACCATCTTTCAGTTCCGCTGGATGTTTTCCTGTTTCCAAAACAAGTTTTGCTGCCCCGATCATCGTCGCGGCAGAGGCCTTTAGTGCCAAATCTTTCGGAATTCCAACTCGGAGGCCCCCGTAGGTCAATGCCTCAAGCACTGTAAACATATAGGCGGGCCCTGATCCTGAAATGCCCGTTATGGCGTCAAGATTTGGCTCTGCTGTTTCTTCACTTTCTCCAAGAAGGCCGAAAAGAAGTTTGGTTTTTTTCATATCTTCTTCTGTCACATTTTCAGAAGGCGTATAGGCCGTAAAAGCAGCATTAACAGCGGCACATATATTTGTCATTCCCCGAATCCATCTTGCATGGGGGGCTGCTTCTGCAAGCTGCTCTAATCGAATACCCGCTGCCATAGAAAAACATAGCTTGTTTGTCAGATTTTGCGCCAGAGAAGCCACCACGGGAAGTTGAATATGAGGCTTCAGCGCAAAAACCACCACTTCTGCCCTTGCTATAGCTTCGTTGCTTTCCTCATAACAAATACCCAGTTCTTCGAGGGATTCCACCTTTTGTCTATCTTTGTCGTAGGCTATGACTGTGCAATTTTCCTTCACCCATCCCCTGGCCACAGAACTGCCAAGCATTCCCGCTCCGATAACAGCAATGGTACATCTTTTTTTATTCACCATGAACATCTACTCCTTTTGCCCTGGCCCACTCAAAAATTCCTAAGGCAGCAGCGATACCTGCATTGAGCGAACCTGTTTTCCCTGTTATAGGGATGCGAAGCAACATGTCGCACCGCTGGGCAACGAGACGGGACAACCCCTCACCTTCTGCTCCAACAACAATTGAGGACTTGTCTGGGTATGTTGCCCCCCAAAGGGATTGGGGCGCATTATGGTCAAGTCCCACCACCCAGAAGTCTTCCTCCTGAAGCCGGGTTATCGTCTGTGCAATATTCGTTACGGATATCATGGGTACTCGCAACGCTGCCCCAGCACTCACTTTCACTACCGTTCCGCCAGGTAAGGCCGAGCGGCGTTTTGAATAAACAACAGCCGTAGCTCCAGCAGCCTCTGCCGTACGTATAATAGCTCCCAAGTTGTGAGGGTCAAGTATGTGATCAAGAACTACAAGAAGAATCGGCCCTTCCTTTGTTTTTAAGGTGGGTAGAAAATCTTCCATATCCAGTTGTTCCACCATTGTTATTTTTGCCACTGCCCCCTGGTGGTTCTCTCCGGGGCACATTTCATCAACCAAAGTTGACGCCACTTTTTGAAAAGGGACCTTAGCAGAACGGGCAAGGGTCATTACTTCTCCTGAAAAGGAAGGATGGGCCCTTTCTGAGATCCAGACTTTTAAACATTTCTGTGGTGAGTATTGGAGAAGATCTAAAACTGGCTGGCGTCCCCATATAAGATCTTCATCAATTTGTTTCCTCACATCTGGCATTTTGATATAAGGTTTCTTGCCATATGGTTTCTGATTCTCTCTCTTTTTATTCTCCATTTTTCTACTATATGGTTTTTTGCTATCTGGCTTACTATTATCACGACGCTGTTTTGCGCTCATAGTGGTCCTCCCTTTCAAGCTGCCTGGCATATTCCTGAAGATAGGCAGAAGTATACCCTTGTCTGCTTTTGATTATTTCTTCTGGCGTTCCCTGGGTTACTATAGAACCGCCCTCCATTCCTCCCTCGGGGCCTAGATCGATAATATAATCTGACGATAGAAGTACATCCAGATTATGCTCGATGGTCACCACAGTATTTCCCTGATCCACGATGCGATGGAGAATGTGAAGCAACTTCTTCACATCTGTATAAAATAAACCTGTTGTTGGTTCGTCGAGAAGATACAGAGTAGGACCGGTGAAGCGTTTACTCAGCTCTTTTGCAAGTTTAACCCGTTGTGCTTCTCCCCCGCTCAAGGTGAGGGCCGATTGACCAAGACGAATATATCCGAGACCTGCTTCTTGAATTAAGGCCAGTTTTGATGCAATGCGGGGAATTTCCTTAAAAAACTCAAAAGCATCATCTACTGTCATATTCAAAACATCAGCAATGTTTCTCCCTTTATAACGAACTTCAAGAGTTTCTCTGTTATACCTTGTTCCTCCGCAAACCTCACAGTCCACGTAAACATCGGGCAAAAAAAGCATGGAAACTTTAACAGATCCAGCTCCGCTGCAAGCTTCACATCGTCCACCCCTTACGTTGAAACTAAACCTGCCAGGTGCATATCCACGTATTTTTGATTCTGGAAGCTCTGCAAAAAGTTCGCGGATGAGAGTAAAGAGACCTGTGTATGTTGCTGGATTTGACCTTGGAGTTCTACCAATTGGACTTTGATCCACAAGCACCACATTTCTAAATTGCTCTGCCCCATCAATGCCTAGATGTTTCCCGGCTCTCTCTCTGAAATCTTTGTCCAGAATACGTTTCATACCCTTATATAGCACATCATACAAGAGGCTGCTCTTTCCAGATCCCGAGACTCCGCTGATGCAGGAGAAAACACGTGAAGGTATTGCTACATCAATTTCCTTAAGGTTGTGATGGGCAACCTTCCGTAATGTGAGCCAATGAGAAGTATTACGCACATCTCTTCTTCTAACACATCCTGAAACTTCCCCTCGCAAATAGGGACCAGTTAAAGCATTGGTATTGAGCACCTCTTCAGCTGTTCCTGCATTAACAATTTCTCCTCCCTGCTCTCCTGCACCAGGCCCCATTTCTACAATAGCGTCAGCTGCAAGCATTGTTTCACGATCATGTTCCACGACTACTACAGTGTTGCCAAGATCTCGAATGGAGCGAAGGGTACGCAAAAGACGATCGGTATCTCTGGAATGAAGGCCAATGGTCGGTTCATCAAGAACGTAGAGAACCCCGCTGAGCTTTGAACCTATCTGAGTAGCCAAACGAATACGCTGACTCTCACCGCCACTTAAAGTATCTGCGCGACGCATAAGGGACAGATATCCAACGCCCACATCGACAAGAAAAGAGAGTCTCTTTTCAAGCTCTATCATCACTTGACCCATAATTTTTTGTTCATTTTCAGTGAATTCCATTTCTTTAAGCACGGGTAACAGTCTATCCACAGGCATTTCCACCAGCTCATCAATAGTGTGGTGGTTTAATTGAACCATAAGAGCTTCAGGACGTAGACGGTAACCATGACATGTTTGACATATATCTTCCACACGATATCCGGCTAACTCTTCTAGGACGTTCTCAGATTCCGTTTCATTCCATCTCCCTTCCAGCCATGGAAGGAGCCCCTCATATCGCCCCATATACTGATGCCGTTCTCCGCGGTCAGAGAAGAACATGGGAAGTCTTTCATCGCTCCCATAAAGGATAAAGTTCTGCACATTCTTTGGCAGCGTTCCATATGGCTGAGTCAAATCCCATTCTTTCGACTGAGAGAAAGTGTACAGCTTTCTCAGCATGTAGTGCTTTTTTTTCCAGGGAAGAAGAGCGCCCTCTTCCACTGAGCGGACGGGGTCTATGGCATGCTCTTCAGAAAAGTGTTCGTGGCTGCCAAGACCAGAACAATCAGGACAGGCTCCGTAAGGGTTATTAAAGGAAAATAACCGTGGCTCTATTTCCGGAAGGGAGATGCCACAGTCAGGACAGGCATAGTTTTCTGTGAGAAGCTGCTCCTTTCCCCCCTCTGTGACAAGGAGCACATACCCTCCAGAGAGGCTCAAGGCTGCCTCTACAGCTTCGCTAATACGCCCTTTCCGGTCGTCCAGGACTTTCAGTCGATCAATTACCACTTCAATAGTGTGTCTTTTATTCTTATCAAGGGCAATCTCTTCTTCTAACCAGTAAATAGTTCCATCCACCCTTACGCGCATGAATCCCTTCTCCCTATTTTGGGCAAAAAGATTTTTAAACTCCCCTTTTTTCCCTCGAACCTGGGGGGAAAGAATTTCAAGCCGCTGGTCCGGGTAGTTCCTGAATATAACGTCTACAATTTCATCAAGGGAATAACGAATGACGGCCTTCCCGCACGATGGGCAGTATGGAACTCCTAGCCTACCATACAAAAGTCTCAGATAGTCATAAATCTCCGTTACGGTACCCACTGTTGAGCGAGGGTTATGGGATGTACCTTTCTGTTCTATTGAAATAGCTGGAGATAATCCTGAAATGTCATCCACATCAGGTTTTTTTTGTATACCTAAAAATTGTCGGGCATAGGCAGAAAGGGATTCTACATACCGGCGCTGACCCTCTGCATATAGTGTATCAAAAGCCAGGGATGACTTCCCGGAACCTGATGGCCCTGTAATAACCACAAGTTTATTTTTTGGAAGTGTTACGTTTATATTTTTGAGATTGTGCTCTCTTGCTCCTCTTATGCTGATAAGATGCAACACGCTGCCACTCCTTCCCTTTTGAGTCTGTCAATATATCACGAATTTGCGCGGCTTTTTCAAAATCAAGTTTTTCTACTGCTTCCCACATGAGGCGTTCTAGATCACTATGGGTGTATTCCTGAACTTCTTTTGTTCTTTTCCCCCTGCGGCTCTCTAATTTTACAGCATCGGAAGTAAGTTCTTCTGGAAGAAGGTTTTGTACTGTTTTACTAATAGTTTGAGGTATAATGCCATGCTTTTCATTGAAAAGCATCTGTATTTCTCTTCGCCTGCGAGTCTCTTGTACAGAAGTCCTAATACTCTCTGTTTCCACATCGGCATAAAGTACAACTTGCCCCCGCGTGTTTCTCGCCGCTCGCCCCATGATCTGTATAAGCGACCGATGAGAACGGAGAAAGCCTTCTCTGTCAGCATCAAGGATAGCCACCAGCGACACCTCAGGAAGATCCATCCCCTCTCTCAGCAGGTTAATACCAACAAGAATAGAAACTTCTCCGCTTCGAAGATCACGTATGAGTTCTGCTCGCTCAAAAGCATTTAATTCCGAATGGATATATTTTACTTTGAACTGCAGATCTGCCAAGTACTCAGCTAGATCTTCTGATGATTTTTTTGTTAATGTCGTTACAAGTGCCCGTTCTCCCCTTGCTGTGATACCTCGCAGTCTATCAACGAGATCATCAACCTGTCCAGTTGCAGGGCTCACCACTACCTCAGGATCCACCACTCCAGTGGGCCGAATTATCTGTTCCGCTACACAGGTGGAAACTTCTCGTTCCCAATCCCCAGGAGTAGCTGAGATAAAAATAACTTGACGAAGATATTTTTTAAACTCCCTCCAGTTGAGAGGTCTATTGTCAAGACATGAAGGGAGGCGAAAACCATTTTCCACGAGGGTAGTCTTCCTGGCCCTATCTCCGTTATACATGCCCCTCACCTGAGGAAGGGTAATGTGAGACTCATCTATTACCATAATAAAATCATCGGGGAAGAAATCAAGAAGAGTTCCAGGGGGTTCTCCAGGATTGCGGCCATCAAGATATCGCGAGTAATTCTCTATGCCTGAGCAGTAGCCCACTTCTGCAAGCATCTCCATATCATATCGGGTCCTCATCTCTAAACGTTGTGCCTCGAGAAGTTTCCCCTGTTTTTTCAATAGGTGAAGCTGCTCATCAAGTTCCTGCTGTATTTGCCCCATAGCTTTATCTATGGCATCTCGACTTGTAACATAATGCTGGGCAGGGAAAATAGAAGCTTTAGGAAGCTGTTTCAGTGTATGGCCACTCACGGGATCAATTTCATCAATGCGTTCAATTTCATCGTCAAAAAAAGCGACTCTGAGTGCCGTTTCACTATAGGATGGATAGATTTCAAGAACATCTCCTCGTGCCCTGAACTTTCCTGCTTCAAGAAGCATGTCATTCCGAGCGTAATAATTATCTATTAGCCGCTCCATAAAACCTCTACGATCCCATTTTTCCCCCACAGCAAAGGGAAATATAACTTCTTCGTACATTTCCTTTTTTCCAAGGCCATAGATACAAGATACGCTAGCTACAACAATAACATCCCTTCGTTCAACAAGAGCTTTCGTTGCTGCAAGACGCAATTTCTCTATACGGTCATTGATAGAGGCATCTTTTTCTATATAAGTGTCACTCGAGGGAATATAGGCTTCCGGCTGGTAATAATCATAATAACTTACAAAATAATGGACAGCATTGTGGGGGAAAAATGTTTTAAACTCAGTATAAAGTTGTGCTGCCAATGTTTTATTATGAGCCAGAACAAGAACGGGACGATCAAACTGGGCCAGTACATTTGCCACAGTAAAGGTTTTTCCACTCCCCGTAACTCCTAAGAGAGTTTGGAAACGTGTTCCATTTTTAAGGGATTCAACAAGTTTTTCTATAGCTTCAGGCTGATCTCCAGAAGGTCCCCAATCTGCTTTCAAATTAAAAATTCCAGACATGACGTTTCAACTCCTCTTGTTACCCCTCTAGTCTATCATTCGTTAGAAAAGTAAAAAAGCGTGCCCACAAAAGCGGGCACGCTTAGAGATTATCAGATGGTACTGTTATGCAAGATCACTTGCCACTTCAGGCTTCGTACTTCCCTTTCGTCTCAACTCTTCTTTTTTGCTCTCTTTAACGTCGCCATGGAGCAATCTTTCTTCCTGCTCTTCGGTCTCTTCCTCTGTAACGAAACCCAGAAGTTCATCAAGTTCTTTCCCTTCAATGACTTCTTTTTCTAGAAGGGTCTCAGCGACCATTTCGACCTGCTCTTTCTTTTCTGTCAGAATCTGCTTGGCCTTTTCGTAGCAGCCGTCAATAATGGCCTTTACTTCTTGGTCTATCATGTATGCAACATTATCACTATAGTTTTTATCGTCCGCGATGTCCCGCCCCAAAAAGACTTCCTGATGTTTATGTCCTAACTTCACGAGACCAAGAGCATCGCTCATACCAAATTCCGTTACCATCCTTCTTGCAATTTGAGTAGCTCTGTCAAGATCGTTCCCAGCACCAGTAGTCACGTCACCAAAAGTGAGCTCTTCTGCCACACGGCCTCCCAGAAGTACTGTAATCTGATTTGTCAGTTCCGTCTTGGACATTAGGAAACGATCCTCATCAGGCAGCTGAAGCGTATACCCTAAAGCCATATGACCTCGCGGTATAATCGATATCTTATGTACGGGATCACAATTGGGCAAATACTTCGCCACCAAAGCGTGCCCTGTTTCATGAAACGCGATGATCCTTCGCTCTTTGTCGCTAACAAGGCGACTCTTACGCTCAGGTCCAGCGATTACACGATCTATCCCTTCTTCAAACTCAGCCATGGTAATGAGGCTTTTGCCAGCTCTAGCTGCCAAAAGGGCCGCTTCATTGACGAGGTTCGCAAGATCCGCTCCCACAAAACCAGGGGTTCTACGAGCCACTACCCCCAGATCCACATCATCGGCTATCTTCTTGTTCCTCACATGGACAGCCAATATTTCTTCTCTTCCTTTTACATCTGGGCGATCCACGACAATGTGACGATCGAAACGTCCCGGCCGTAAAAGCGCAGGATCAAGGATATCCGGCCTGTTTGTGGCTGCGATGAGAATAATCCCCGTAGACTCATCAAATCCATCCAGTTCAACCAAAAGCTGGTTCAGCGTCTGCTCCCTTTCATCGTGACCGCCACCAAGACCAGCCCCACGATGACGGCCCACAGCATCCATTTCGTCTATAAAAATAATACATGGCTGATATTTCCGTGCCTGCTCGAAAAGATCCCGAACTCGGGCTGCGCCAACACCTACGAACATTTCTACAAAGTCCGAGCCGCTCACACTGAAGAAAGGAACATCGGCCTCTCCTGCGGCAGCGCGAGCCAACAATGTTTTCCCCGTACCAGGAGGTCCGAGAAGAAGCACTCCCTTAGGCACTTTCGCCCCTAAGGCCCTGAATTTTCCCGGATCTCGAAGAAACTGGATGACCTCACTCAGTTCTTCTTTGGACTCATCGCATCCAGCCACGTCGTCAAAGGTGACTTTAGGACGGTTATCAAGGAAAAGCTTCGCCTTGCTTTTTGCGAAATTCATGACCTTCCCCCCGCCACCCTGCATGTTGTAGAGGAAGAATATCCACACTCCTATTAACAGCAACGTAGGGAAGAAAGAAGAAATCATTGTCGCCCACCATGGGGTTTTCTGTGGTGGTTCTACCTGGACATTAACATTTTTCCCTGCTATTTCTTTAGCAAGATCTCCTGTCCCTACAACCTCAGCCTGAAAACTTCTGCCGTCAATAAAGCGGCCGGATACGGTGTTTTCTTTTATCGTAACGCTTTTAATTTGTCCTGTATCTACTGCAGTCAGGAACTCGGAGTACGTGATTACTTCCGCCTGCTGTGGACTTTGAGCTGGTGATAAGAAAACGTTTACAAGGCTTACTACAAGTACTACGAGAATCAGGTACAACCCGAGATTCTTGATCAATCGGCCCACTAAATATCGCCGCCTCTCATTGATTTTCCCTCTTCGGGGCTATTCATATATATATCAACCATATGGATCGATGGCAAGTTCCGCCATTTCCCTGCATAGTCCAGACCATACCCCACTACGAACTTATCAGGGATATCAAATCCTTTATAATCTACATTGACCGGTACCTTGCGCCGTTCCTCTTTGTCAAGCAATACACACACCCGTATACTTTCCGGTTCTCGCTCTCCCATCATACGAATGAGATAAGACAAGGTTAAACCACTATCCACAATATCCTCTACGATCAACACGTTTTTTCCCCTTATGTTTATATCAATATCCTTCGTTATTTTAACAATACCACTCGTTTTGGTGGAATCACCATAGGAAGAAACTGCCATAAAGTCCATGACTACGTCTACATCTTGATCTATGTAACGGATAAGATCTGAAAGGAAAATAACCGCACCTTTCAATATGCCTATTGTAACAAGCTCTTTCCCAGCATAATCTTTGCTTATCTGTTTAGCAAGTTCCTTTACCCTACGATGTATAACTTCATCTGACAGAAGTATGTCTGAAACAACATATTCCATTCTATTGTACTCCCTCCAGCGCCGATGCCACAGGCTCAAGCCTCAAAATTATCTGTGCTCCTCCATGATATGCTTTGTCAGAAAAAGTGCCTTCAAAAGGTATCCACTGCCATTTTTCACTTTTTGAAAAAACCGGCCATATTTTCTGTAACCACCAGGGTATTTTTTTCATTTTCCTATTTTTCAGGCTAGAAGACTCACTATCTGCAGGTGAAACAATGAGGCTGCTCCCCAACTCCAAAGGGAAAGCCTCTTGAAACCTTCCTGTAGAAGACGTCAAGGATCCTGAAAAGTGCTGTTTCTTTTCCCAATGCACCTTCCAGTAGCCCCATAAAAACACACCCCTGTCTCCTTTAAAAACAATCTCTTTAGATATAGCGTGAGTATTATACAAGAGTTTTGGGTTTATCCATACCATAAAACCTGAACCACAACAAATAAAAGCTTTATTTTCCCATTGAAATAACCACCGACCAGAAGTTTTTAAAGTTGCAATCAGGGATGTAAGGCGATTCCTTGTCAATGTTTTAAGACTCAAATTTCTTCCAATAGCCCGAATAAACCAAGCCTGTTCCTGCTCTGAGAGGGAACGAACAAATGAAAGTGTGGTCCCATACATAGAGAAAGGAACATTTTCTTTGCCCCATTGAACAAGCAACTCTCCCTGCTCCTCTTCACGTCGGCGGAATTCCTGCATATCCTGAGCGAAATCGACAAAATGTTGACGCGTAGAGGAATTTATTGTTCTTTCAAGCAATGGAATAATTTCATGACGGATGCGGTTCCTGACGTAGGTTGTGTCAAGGTTTGTAGGGTCTTCTCTCCAACAAATTCCGCGAGCCTGCAAAAGACGCCTTAAGTCTTCTCGCCACCATCCAGAGAGGGGGCGTATAAATTGTCCCCGGACCTCGGGTATGCCTACAAGTCCGAAGGGACCTGACCCACGGCAAAGATTGAATAACAGTGTTTCTGCTATATCATCAGCTGTATGGCCAAGCGCAACAACTGTTGCTCCTTCTGAAGCCGCTATCTGCTCAAAAAAATCGTAGCGAACCCTTCGCGCTCCTTCTTCTAGACTCTCACCCTTGCGTAAAAGGCGTGGGACAACAACATGCTCTATCTCGAATTCGCAACCCCATGCCTCTGCAAGCTTTTTTACGAAAGCCGCGTCTTCTATTGAACTTCTTTCTCTAATGCCATGCTCCAAATGAGCCACGATAACCTTTCCAGGCCAGAATTGCACAAAGAACCAGAGCAGAGCAACAGAGTCACTGCCACCAGAAACGGCAACTACAGCTGGTCCTATCTTTTCTGCCCAGCCCTGTTTTCTGGCTACAGCCCAGAATTGATCCCTCAAATATGGAAGTGATAATTCATATGGAAGTTGTTTTTCTAAACCTTTCATTTCAACCATTCAGCCACCTCCCAGAAAAGAGGTGAAACAAAAATGGCGGGAGATGGGTCCCCCGCCTATGAATTCATATTTGGTGGCGGTGACTGGAATCGAACCAGTGACACTGCGGGTATGAACCGCATGCTCTAGCCATCTGAGCTACACCGCCAAATTGGTTGCGGGGGCAGGATTTGAACCTGCGACCTTCGGGTTATGAGCCCGACGAGCTTCCTGACTGCTCCACCCCGCGATCTATATAGACATAACTAAAACCCAAATTAAGTACATTGTGGTGCCGGACGCGGGACTCGAACCCGCACGGACTTTTCTGTCCCCAGGATTTTAAGTCCCGTGCGTCTACCTATTCCGCCAGCCCGGCCAGCACTCAGACATTATAAGGAGCTCTTTAAGTTCTGTCAAGGGATTGACTACATGTCGTTGTAAGCGGCCCATGTAATCATGTCTGTATAGACAGTATATGGGGTATAACAATTATAATCACTTCGTTCTTTTCTTTTTCTGTATACTGAGTCGAAAACAACGAACCTAAAATGGGAATATCCCCAAGAATGGGAAACTTATATTGGTTTTCCCTTTTTAGTTCTTTAAATAATCCTCCTATGACGAAAGGCTCCCCATCTCGAACTCGCACCTGGGTTTCCACTTGCCTTGTACTTGTCTCCGGATATGTTTCGCCTCTGGCTCCCTCCCTCCATGAAACAACCTCACCCGTTTTTATAACAAGCTTAATAGTTATGATCTCATCCCTTCCTACAAAAGGAGTTATTTCAAGTTGAGGCCCTACTTCCTCTGAAACATATGTAGGATTGCCCGCCTCATCACGTGTCGATACGTATGGATACTTTTGAACAAGCTGTATTCTTGCCTTCGTTCCCTCGATAGTTATAACTGACGGCTCTGCAAGAATGTGCCCCTTTTCTTCCTTTTCAAGGGTTGATATTAAGGCGTCCAATTTTTTTACTGTACCAGAAAGGGAAGTTATGTCTTCACCAAACATCCCTTCGCTGTAAGAATCACTGTACCCTATTCGACCAGGAGTCCCTCTGCCTTTATATTCCAGCATCCAGTGTTTATAAATTGATTCCAGGCACGACGCAACCTCATGTGAGGCGCGGTCTGCTATCTCAACAATCCTGGCCTCGATCATAACCTGCTTCCCTGGACGGTCTATAAGTTCAACGTATCGCTCCACTTTCAGAAGTTGCTCTCTATCAGCAGTTACATAAAGAGTGTTTAATCTTTCATCTTCCACAATTTTTTGAACCCCAGTAGCCTGTTTGACCATTTTTGCGGTGCTAGCGATATCGCTGTAGGCCAGCCTGAAAGATTTTGTTTCTGTCAAACCTAATATTTCCCCTAAATTTTCTTTTTTTCCAACCCAAAGAGTTTTGTCGCCCAAAGCAACAAATCGGAGGTCATTCGAACGGAGGAGATAAAAAAAAGCCTGGCTGGCTGAAATTTCTTTTAAAATTATTGTGGTTTTTCTCTCGGGGACGGAATCATCCAAGATAAGGTTCATATCCCAATATTCGGCAAAGAGGCGAAAAGCGTCAGGCAGCAAAACATCGCGAAGAGAAAGAGAGACAGACTCAGAGGCCATTTTTTCGGATATAGGCAAAAATGCTCCTTCCCCTGATTGCAACTCATGATATTGTCTTTTCCCCCTATAAGAGCCTTGCTCCTCTGCCCCCTCTCTTTGCAATGTAAAACACCAACTGGAGGACCGCTTATCCCCATCGGCTTTATGGAGATTAAGTTTTAATCCTGTTTTGTGCAAGACGCTCATTTCTATGTATCCTTCTTTCTGCATGACATTGATGCTTAACAGAAGTGGCCCTTCATAATCACGATTCCATGTGGTAGAGGGAAGAACAACATTTCTCCACTTCAAAATTGTTTTTTGTTTATTTATCTCCACTATTTCTGGTTTAGGCAAATTTTGTCCCCCAACATAAACGGTGACCTTATCATGCTGAGCTTGCTCTACAGATACACCTGTCATAGTTCCCTTCTCCGTTCCATAAAGCTGACTGTTCTTTACAACGCACAAAAGCACTATCAATATGAACGTTCCCCAAATACGAAGAAGGAGGCGATTTCTATTCATTAGACGTTCCTCCTATTTTCAATTTCTGGGTACATTTTTGTTCTATTTCTAAATTCATAACATCTAGTGAAATATGTATCACTTTTACTTTTCCGTCATATAGAACATCCCCTTCTTTCACGAGAAGTCCTTTTTCTCCGCCTTCCTCGTCAAGAAGGGAAAATCTACCCGTTTGACCTACTATAACCCCTTTAAGAATCAAAGGTGTCTCTAAGTCTTCTTCTATGGCGTCTGTTTCTTTTGCATCATGAAAAAATGGAGTACTCCTGCGGGGGACAGCAAAGAGCAAAGAAGAATCCTCATCTTTTTTAGGCACCTGGGTTCCCTCAAGAGCTGCCTGCAGGTTTCTGGCAAGTTTTATATTATATTCATGCTGCGCTAAAGTGGTCTCGTCCATAGATAAAGTATGTGTTTCGCTGTAAGGAGCAAGAGATAAAGAGGGCAACCATACACTTATGCAGCAAATAAAACAACAAATTCCTGCTAGAAAAAAAGCTGAAATGGCAATTTTTATAAAAAAATGTTTTTTAGACATTCTTCTCGTCCTTCTTTTTGCACTCTAAATAAAGTTTTAGACGATCTCCGTTTTCACCTTTGGAGAGCTCTCCTGAATGAATGAGGAATGGTGAACTGGAAGCCTCAAGTTCCTCTATAAAGGAAACACACTCGCGATAAGGGCCTTCTGCACTTAAAATAACAACTTCACCTGCAGAAGAATCTTGTCGCAGATCTAAAAGAATCAGGCTACATTTATCGGTGATATCAGATAGCCACTCTAGAGAGGATTTTCTCTCTCCTAAACAAGACTGTGTTATTTCTTTTTCATGGCGGGCCAGAACTTCCTTAAAAAGGTTGTTGTCTTTAAGCAAAAGGGAAGCGTCATTTTGTATATGCTGTTCTTTTTCTAAAAGCCTGGTAATTTTATTTTTCATGAAACGCAGATCGTTACACAAAAAACATAGCCCTATAACTATACAAAGTACGGCTAGGATACCTGCACTATAGAAGGACAGAAAAATAATTCTCTGTCTTTTCATAACTATTCCTCCAATTTAACGAAAAGCAATCTTAATTTAAAATTGGATCGTTCTCCATTTTTAGAAAAATGCGGATAGTTTATGTCCTGAAGGTAAAGATTTTTATACAACTCTTCTCCCCAAATAAAAATCTCCCTACCCTCGCCTTCCCCACTGAGGAGCATTTCTTCTCTTTTAAATTGTATTTGGTCTAACACAACACTATCTGGAATGGAATTTATCAAAAACCGCAACACTTCTGAATGGTTATTTTTGTGGCAACTTGATGCCTCAAGACGTAAAGAACATGTTTTAATGAGATCTTTCTGTTTCATTGCCAAGTTCTTTTTAACAGACAAAACCTTATTTATATTTTGCCTTTTCGCCGCTATTTGACTGTCAAGTTCTATTGCCTTCTGATGGCAACAATAAATAGCCCCCCCTCCTGTCAGCAAGAAACATGCCAATAAAGCTGTAAAACCCCATTTATTTATACGGAAGAGTAATGAAGCATGACCACCTTTATAATAAGAGCGTAGCAAATCTAATTTAATGTCCATTGCAACTCTCTCAATGCCAGGCCAAAGGGGATTTCCCACCCTTTAAGCGACAAGGCATGGCCTTTTATATTCCACATATGATTGAGAGGGGGCAGTTCTTTCATTTCCGGAGCCATTCTTTTTCTTATTTCCAATGCAGTTCCGCTCTCCCCTCCTGCCCAAAACCAATGGTTGTCTTTGAGTAAAAGACTATCTATTCCAATACTCTCATCGTCCATACTCAGAACTGACGAAACTGTGTCTGTAAAAATATACTCTTCCTCAGAAACCATTAGCCTGTGGAGAATTGTACCGTCTGCGTAAAAAAGAGTAACCGGCCTGTAATCTGATCCATAGGGCCCCCCTACACCTCTTAAAAGACTAACTTGGGGAGGCTCTATACATGCAGCACCTATGCGAGAATGATGCAATATCCTTAAAAAGCGCTTAATAACCAGGTTTAGGGCCGCTGAAACGAGAAGGCTTACTTTTGGGGCAGAAGATCTCTCGTTGCTTTCGTAACGGAAACTATCACAACATATTTTGTCCCATGCCACTTTAAAACGTCGTTTAACCTCCCATTCTAATGCTTTCTCCAGCTCTCTTTGTGGCAATTCTGGAAAGTGTAGCGTTTCAAGAAATATATGGGTAATGGGAAGAGTACAGTTAATCAATACATTTTTGGGAAAGGAAGCTTCTTCCACTAGGTTTTTTAAAAGCTTCACCCAATCAAAAAAAGATTCAAATAGACTCGTTTCTTCAGGGACCGGATACTCTATCTTTTTTTTAACACTCAAATGCCCTTTCTCCCAACCTAGAACCACACACCGGACCCACGATTTTTCAACAGACAGACCTGCTAAGGGAATTTTCTTTTTTGAATGCTGAGAAAAAATTTTATGCATTGCTTTTCTTTCCCACCTTTATTATTCGTTGATCAAATAAAATGACCACTCTTTATCAGCATTTGAAAAACAATCAATAACGCATCCCACCGAGTAACTGATGTTTTTTAGAGAAGCTTTTGAACTGATAAGGTATATTATTCTGTCTTTTTGCGAGGATATTAAGAAAGAAATATTAGTTATGACATCAACATCATTTATCTGGAATGCTTTGATATAAGATGGCATTTGCTCATTGACAACTGCTTCATTTACACCTTCTAATTCCGGAAAATTTTTTTCTAGCCAGCTGGAAACTGCCGTTATTCCAGAAACTGCTGCGTGATGAAGTCTGATTGTTCTTTCGAGGTTTTGGATTACTGATATTTTCTCTGTCATTAAAGTATAAAAACATGGAAGACACGCAAGTAGAACAGACATGAAAATAAGCACAAAAATTAACACAAAACCCCTTCTTGTCCTTATATGTTTCGAGCGTGAAATGCCGTTACCACCTTTGATCTTTTACCTCTGCTTTCTATCTCTATGCACACTTCTAAAACTCCTTCCTGCTTATGATAAGTGAATTCCATACGAGAAATTCCGTTAACCACCGGCTGTGCACTCTGCTTAGTAACATCATGAAAATAAAGGGCATCCATTCCTTCCCGGGGACCTCTTTTCACATAGAACCTCGATGCACGTAAAAAGTGCAGAAAGGAGCCAATAGGAATTGATTCAACGTCTTGTGCGGACTCTGCAAGTTTTACCTTTGTCCCTGAAATATACGCCACCCTAAAGGGTCGCGTTGCTCCTGGAAAAACAACCCAATTGAGAGTCTTCCTCGCTTTACCACCATACGTAGGCTCCACTTTGCTTGACTTTGGCACACCTGAGAGGGTTACTTCCTGTAGAGAGGGAGCAATTGATATCACTTTTAAAAGAGATGGAAGGGTATAAACACATCTCAATTCATTTCCCCAATCTTTATTCATGATCTCTGCATCAAAATTCGGAACCACATTCAACGCCCTCCCCCAATGAGCAATAGAGGTGACTTCCTCAAAGAGCTTTTCGAAGTCGAGAGAAGCTGGAATGCCTTGCCCTGCATTGAGAATTTGAGGCATCATTATAGAAAAGACATGAGAAACTTTTACTTCCATATTATGGCCACGGGATATGTAAGACCTTAACAATACTACCCTTTGTACCCCCTGAAAAAAAATCCCTCCAAGGATAAGCGAAACACAAAGGGCTATTATTACTTCTATAAGAGTTCGGCCAGGCGAGAAGACGATCTTGCCCTTCTGGTTACTCACGCCAAAGAGTAATCTCATAGATAGGCTTATCCCCATTGGGAAGACACGGATCCAATGCCATGACATGAACTGTTTTTATGTTCTCTTCCAGTGTGCTTTCTTCTTTTAATTTTAGGCCGTTACAAAGCTCTATTGGCAAATTGCTCTCCGCTCGATAGTGAGCTGCGAGACTTGCCATGAAATATCTATTGCCTGTTGTGAGGGTTACTCCCAATACATATAAAAATCGCCATACTCCTGTCAATAAAAATAAGGCGATCATTACGCTTGTAAGGATTTCTGGCAAAGATACACCTTTTGACTTTTTTATCATTGAACCTTTAACCATACCCATTTCCCAGTTTCGCTGTCATAAGAGGTTATTGGCGGAGCAGCTGTTAGAGAACTGTAAAGTCCGCTCTCTGATGAATGTTTAGCAAGTCGAAGGAGTACCTTTTTATCAAGGGGGCCTGTCCCCACATAAATTGAATCTTCTTCTTCACAAATTGAATATTTCCCATTCAAGAGACTAGAATCAAGAAAAGGATCGAGAAGAGTTATATCTGAAAGGACTCCGTCTAGGTCTTCTTCATCAACGGAATACATAATATAAGCAAACCTTATTGAGTTTAGATCGGAAAGGACACGGACAGCTTTTGCCGAAGCAATGGTTCTAGTGGCTGCGATAACCACTCCTCCAGAAAGAAGGCCGATAACCATAAGCACAACAAGCAGTTCAATCAAAGAAAATCCTTTTTCTTTTCGAGTGCTCAATTTCACTCTTACAGCTCCTTTCTAAAATAATGAGATTCTTTGAAAAGCATTTAATAACGGGAAAAACAACATACCCACGAAGATAAGAACAATACCGCCAAGGGAAAAAATCATTATGGGCTCGGCGAGTACCTCAATTCTCTTCATTCTGTCTTGCGCCTCCTCTTTAAGGCGATCACTGACAAGTGGCAAAGTTTGTCTTAGTGTTCCTGATTTTTCAGAAAGAGACAAAATACGCACTATAAGAGGACTAAAAAAATCTTCCTGGAAACGCAAAGATTCCCCTAAGGACAGGCCTTTTTCAACATTCTCTGCTACAGTAAAAAAGCTTCTTTCTACTTTTTTATTCCCTGTCACAGATCCCGAAAGCTTTATAGCTTCAAGAAGAGGCACGCCAGAATTCAGGAGAGCAGCGAGTGTTTGAAAACTCCTTGAGAGAAAGACTTCTTTCCAAAGCTTATTTTTAGAAATTATCTTATCCCACAGAGACTTTTTTAAAAAACAATTTGTAAAAGAAAGCATTCCCAAAACGCCGCATATGATCCCTATCCCAACGGTAAGAAAGAACTTCGAGAAAGAAAGAAACAAACGAGTCGAGGCAGGAAGAGCTATGCCCAAATCGGCTAAAACCGCTTCTATTTGTGGAAAAACCTTAAAGAACAGAATGTTCAGCACAACCACACTAACAATCGCAACAAAAGCAGGATAAACCAACGCGCCAATAAGTTTCTTTCTAAAAACCCTCCTTTGCATGAAGTAAGAAGAAAGATAACGCAACATCTTTAAGAGCTCTCCGCTTTCTTCTCCTGCGCTCACCATAGCTAAAACTCCCGGAGGCCAGTCTCCGCTCAGCCCAAGACTTTCGCTAAAGGATTTTCCTCCTCTCAATTCATCTTGGATTTTTTGCAAAATGGAACGCAAAGTTGCCTGGGGCAATTCACTTTCCATTATGTAAAGGGAGTCAGACAAAGTTCCTCCCATGGAAATCATCGCCGATAAATGGGTGAAGAATAAACATAGCTCTTCTAGCGAAAGATTTTTTCTTCCCGATGGGAAGAACCTCATGTTTTCATTTTTTTTCTTTCCTTGTAGAGATACAACAATAAGTCCCCTTTCAAAAAGCATAGAAAGGGCCTCATATTGAGAACCAGCCTCTAAACTCCCTTTTATCTTTTCCCCCCTAGCTGTACGAGCAGAATAGGAATAAAGCATTTATTTAACCACCTCGTTAAATCCCCGTCCTTCCAGAAGAAATGCTTAAAATCTCTTCATAGGTAGTAAGTCCCCTTTCAACTTTAAGCATGCCATTTTCTACGAGAGTTCTCATCCCTTCTTTGCGTGCTTGAGTACGTATCTTTTGAACTGGGGCTTTGTGAAGCAAAAGCTCTTGCACTCTCTCAGTTATAGGGAGATATTCAAACACCCCCACCCTTCCGTGAAATCCCCTCCCCCCACAATAAGAGCACCCCACAGGACTGTTTGAATCCGGTTTTTTACAGAGAGGACATAATAATCGAATAAGTCGCTGGGAAACAACTGCTTTAAGTGAAGAGACAATTAAGAAAGGCGGAACTCCCATCTCTATGAGCCTTAAAGGAGCATTAGCCGCATCGTCAGTGTGCAAAGTTGAAAGGACCAGGTGACCAGTAAGTGCTGCCCGCATTACAAGATGGGCAGTTTCAGAATCTCGAATTTCTCCAACAAGGATAATATCTGGATCCTGGCGAAGTAACGAGCGCAAGACCACTTCAAAAGTTCGACCTGCCCTTTCATCGACCTCAACCTGATTTATACCTTCGTGGAATCTCTCTACCGGATCTTCAATGGTCGTCACATTAAGAGTAAGGGCGTTTACTTTCTTTATCAGCGCATGCAGTGTGGTAGACTTTCCACTCCCTGTGGGGCCAGTCACCAATATAAGCCCTTCCTTTTGAGAAAGAAGCTTTTCAAGAAGTTCCAAGTCTCTTTGCTCAAATCCTAATTGGTAAATGTTATCGGGAATTTTGGAAGAATCGAGGAGGCGCAAAGCAATTTTTTCGCCATCTACGGTAGGAAGTGATGATACACGTACGTCTAAAAAATCTTGTGAACCAGTCTTTATGTTAAATTGGCCATCTTGAGGACGCCTTTTATCAGAAATATCCATAGATGCCATTATCTTAATTCGCGAAATTATAGCAGGATGAAAATCCAATGAAAAGGAGTAAACAGCACGACAATATCCATCGATGCGAAACCTTACCCTGCTCCATGCCGACAACCCCTCTATATGAATGTCAGAAGCGCCATTTTTTGCGGCCTCATTAATTATACGATCTACAAAATCTACAATATCCTTTGCGGGAAAGGCTGCGTCATAAGCATCTGCATTGGTAAGATGAAGCATGTCAATGCAAGAGCGAATACTCGTAAGTGGTGACAAAAAGGGAACTATCCTTACTCCTGTTTTTTTGAATCCTTTTTTCAAGTCACTGGAGAAGAAAGGGTCAAAAAGAGCGATAGCCAAAAGTTTCTCCTTCTCAGAAAAGGCAATGGGAATGATTCCTAAGGCACTCATTTCTTTTAAAGAAAAAAACTGTGTACCTTTTATAAATATAGGAAACAAGGGAAGATAAGCTTGCGGAATCTGCGTCGCTGCTTTTATGCAAGACAAGATTTCATCTTCTTTATCAGGAAAGTGTTGCAATAGTAGGCGAGCAAGTGGAAAAGGCTTTTTTATATTAATCTCAAAAGTACTTCTTTTCTCAATAAAAAATTTAAATTCCTTATGTTGCAAAAGAAGAGCATAAAACTTTTGCCATATATTCTCTGAATTTAGAACAACCAATAAGCATCACCACAAATATATTTTATAGTCAAAAATGTCACAATGACCATACCATAGATATTTGTGTCTTTCAGATGCAAAAAAAGCGATCTCAAAGAATAGGATAGAAAAGTTAACATTTAGTGCTATTTTTTATCTTCTAACGTCATGTAAGCTTGCATTTGCTAAGAAAAGAAGGGGAAAGGAGGGTTTGTATTAGTTTAAAGGGGTTCTTCAAAGAAAGGAAAACAGATGAAGGCATAAAAAAAGATCCCTGG
>LSQX01106519.1_pt3 | contig 37949 bp, 34 predicted proteins | sample 654561 | NCBI WGS metagenome assembly LSQX01 (sample SAMN04489861, study PRJNA283612) | anaerobic digester metagenome | isolation source: 4 biogas reactors fed with cattle manure at either 37C or 55C with and... | place: Denmark: Kongens Lyngby | collected 2014 | reverse complement strand
CCCGTCGCTCTTTAATTATGCATTACGCGGTGTTGCCTTAACATTACCCAGCCGATCGAGAAGAACAGACAAAGGCTTGAATTTGAGAACAGTGAACCATTCCGGGAGCGATTGAAAATCCGGCATCGCATTGAAGAAAAGAACGGTGAAATGAAAGTGGCGCACGGTCTCGACAGAGCTGATTCCGTGGGTCTTGTCGCTATGCGATTGCAAACGTACTCTACAGCGTTTGTGGTAAATGTTAAGTAGATAGTCAAATTAATAGAACCAACTCCAGCCTGATTGGGGTTGTTTCTTGTTTTTGATTGAAACCCATTAAAATTCCTGACTATTTCATTGAAATATTAACACAGGAGAGGTTGTCGTACAGAACCGTATTAAAAGTTGGCGTGGCATATCTTTCCAGGTGGACATGCAGAGAATGGTGAAACAATTTATGATAGCTCGATACGAGAGATAAAAGAAGAAACAGGGCTTGACATTTGGAATTTGAAACCCTGCGGATTTATGTACTGGTTCAATAACCAAACCGAGGACAAGTATTTTACATATTTTTATATAACCACCGACTATTCAGGTGAAATTATAAGAGAAACAGAGGAAGGAAAAGTATTGATAAACTTGGAGGAATGATACTTGCTCCGAATTACAAAGAATATTTACCAATCTTTTTTAAAGACACATATACAGAAGCGTATTGCTCTTGGAACGATGATATGAAGCCTGATTTGTCAATGGATAATCCCTGGAGAATTACTTATAGATAACCGGTGAAAAGGTGCCTGTATTATTGATATGTAGCGATAATGGTTCGATTCTTCGTATTCCGGAACGGTGCTTACCGTTCTGGAATGCGAAGAATCGTTACGCGCAGGTTTATTCAGTGCATGGGCGGTAAGGCGAACAAAATCCGTCCGTTTTTCTTTGCCATTTCATACCCTGTCTGAAGAACATTTGTGATTTGCGCTGCCTCTGTTTTGGACAGCACACCCAGGTCGCGGTACTTTTTCGTCAGTGCAACAAACTGAGATGTCAATTCGTCTGTTATTGCATAGACTTCCTTTCGCTGTTTGTCGGAAAGCGCATCGAATTTTTTCTGTAGCTCATTTAGCTTATTTTGCATCATATTCGAGCGGTTTGTATCGGGTGCGTTCTGATTGGGATGATTACAGTCCGGCCGGTTACAGCCCGGCGGATTGTTTTCGGGTATTTGAGGAACCGGCGTGCCCGGCGTCGGCGCTGCGGTTGGGGGTGTGGTTGCGGCCGGCGAGATTGCCGGAGCGGTTTCTCTAGGCCGCTCAGACAGGATTGCCGCGCCATAAGAGCCAATAGATAGGGCAAAGACAAAAATGAGAATGAAAACAACTGTTTTTTTCATGAATAGCCTCCTTTTGATATTCCGATTTGACCGATTTATCTTTCCCTGAATTTCGATGAATAAACGGTTCAATTTTTGGCATAACAGATCGGACAGACCGGAATATCACCCCTTACCGTATTGTTCTTGAAAAATAAACGAAAACAGTTATAATCGGAAGTAGCAATCAGAAAAGGCGGTGAAAGGAAGAGATATGAAAGCGATTGTAGCGGTTTCCGAAGACTGGGGAATAGGAAAAAACGGCAGGCTGTTGTTTAATCTACCCAAAGATATGATGTATTTTAAGGAAAAAACCTGGGGCTCAACCATTGTAATGGGGAGATCTACGCTGGAATCTCTTCCGGGAAAAAAACCGCTGAAGGGAAGAGAGTCGATTGTCCTCTCCGCAAACACCGGTTTTACGGTTGACGGAGCATTAGTCGTGCGAAATACGCAAGCACTGTTTACTGTATTAAAAAGCCGTTTGAATGAGGTTTTTGTCATCGGCGGAGAAAGCATTTTTCAGCTTCTGCTGCCTTACTGCGAAGCGGCTCTTGTAACAAAAGTCGACGCTAAGCCGGAAGCCGACAGATTTTTTCCGAATTTAGATAAACTGCCCAATTGGTTTATTTCGGAGCAAAGCGAAGAAATAAAAGAAAACGACTTAACCTACAGGTTTTTGACTTATTCAAACCGTGCCGTTTTGGAATTTACCGGTTGATGGAAGGAGGAACCCTATATGTCATCCGGAAAAAGGAAAATAATCGTCGTTTTGCTTGCGCTTTCAATCATGTTTACTGTTTTTGTGATTCCTGTTTCAGCTGCGGATGTCATATTTCTGGTGATTAATGACAACCTTCCTATCGAGCTGAACGATGCGACTATGCCTGTCAATATAAACGGAACCATTTATGTCCCGTATTGGCTGTTCAGCAGTCCTGAAGAGTTGGGGACCAGCTCGCAGTATTTCATACCAAGCAAAACCGTTTTGGTTTCAAAGGGTTTACAATGGCTGAAGTTTGATTTAAAGGAAGGCAAAACGACCGATAACAATCAAAATGAAAAACATTACAAGGCGATAACCAATAAAGGTACCGTTTATCTTCCGGTCGATGCGATTTGCGCTTTTTTCAGCCTGACATATTCCTATATTTATGACAACCAACTTGGACCGATTGTCAGAATTAAGCCGAATTGCATATTAAGTGACAGCATATACATCAATGTGATGTTCAAAAGAATGCAATCGGCTTTAAACACTTATCTGGCATCGACACCTGCTACAGGCAACCTGCAATTTCAGCCTACGCCCACACCGCCGGATTACAGCAATGTGGATGTGTATATTGCGGTTTACGGAATAGATAATGAAAAGAGCGCCGATTTGTTATCTCTTATCAATAATGTACATCAATTCAAAGTGTGCTTTTTTGTAACCGCACAGGAAATAAAAGACAATGCGGAGCTTATCCGGGAAATGATCGGGACCGGGCACAGCGTCGGCCTGCTCGTTGGTACGGATGTAAAGGGCGATTACCTTGAAGCATCTCAATATCTTAAAAGCGCCGCCGAAAAAAGAACGCTGCTTGTCGCCTCAATTCAGGCGGTTACAGATGAAATGCGCTCCGATGCGCAGGAACTCGGACTTGTGTTCTGGTTTGACGGGAGCAGCAAAGTCCATTCAACCGAACTGGAGTTTGATTTAGCCGAGACTCGTGAGGCGCTGAAAGAACCGGGAGACCGGGAGGATCTTATTTTTAAGCTGGATGAAAACATGCTCAGTGCGATGGAATACATTTTTAATGATCTTAAGACAGGCAAGTATCATATGATGCGAATAAGGGAGACGCAAATGCCCTGTCTTTCTTTTGCGGAACAACAGCATCAGACGGAGGTTTAACGTGAATTGTGATATAAAAGCTGTGGTGCTTGGCGCGGGAAAAGGCACAAGAATCTCATCTGACGGAGAAGGGTTACCAAAAGTGATGAGAATGGCAGGTAAAAAACCGCTTCTGGCGCATGTTTTGGATAATCTTGATTTCATTGATAAAAAAGATGTCATTTTGGTTGTTGGATTTATGAAAGAGAAAATAACCGCGGCGTTTCCGGATTATCCGCACGCTGTTCAATATGAACAACTGGGTACAGGTCATGCGGTCAAAGCGGCTGAAAGCCTCCTTAAAGAGTTTGACGGAGATGTTCTCGTCTGTTACGGCGATATGCCGCTGATTAAGAGAAACACCTATCGCACCTTGATTGCTCAGCACAGGCGTGAAAACAATGCCTGTACGATTTTAACGGGCAGGCTAAAAGAAAAAATGTCATACGGTCGTATCATAAGAGACAATGCCGGCGCTTTTGATAGAATTGTTGAGCAAAAGGACTGCACCGAACAAGAAGACAAAATCAGAGAATATAACAGCGGCGTTTATGTTTTTAAATGTCGGCTATTACTGGATGCTTTAAAGCGCTTGAATAACCAAAACGCGCAAGGAGAGTACTATATCACGGATATTCCCGGTATATTGAAAAACGACAGCAGAAAGGTTTCAATATGCACATCAATGCAGGCTGAAGAACTGCTTGGCGTAAATACGAAAGAACAACTTGCAAAAGCGGCAAGACTGCTGGAATGCTAATAACGCGCTGTACGTACCATATGAACGGACACATCCGGAACCGGCGCATGACCGACAACAAAACACCCGGAACGCGGTCAATAAAGACTGGTTCCGGGTTACGTCATAGCATTAGGGTTTTTATGCGGCTCTCGGTCGGACTAAAGGCGTTTAGCGCAGTAATCGTTCAGTGTGCAGATATGGCATTTCGGAGAACGTGCGGTACAGACCGCTCGCCCGTGAAAGACCAGCATATGGCAAAAAGCGGTTTGCTTTTCACTTGGGATGATTTCGGCAAGCCGCATCTCAACTTTATATGGATTTTTTGAATCTACCATTCCGAGGCGATTGGAAATTCTAATGCAATGCGTGTCTGTAACCACGCTGGGTTTCCCGTATATATCGCCCAAAATAATATTTGCTGTTTTTCTTCCGACACCCGGCAGCTTTAGAAGATCATCCATATTGTCCGGAACCCTACCGCCGAATTCTTCAAGCAGCATTCTCGCGCAATCGATAAGGTCACGGGCTTTAATGCGAAAAAAACCGCATGAATGAATTATCTGTTCAAGCTCCGTTATATCAGCCTGTGCAAATTCTTCAAGAGAAGAGAAGCGCGTAAACAGATGCGGCGTGATCATGTTTACACGCTCATCCGTGCATTGGGCGGCAAGACGTGTTGAGAACAAAAGCTCGTAATCCTTTTCGTATCGCAAAGAGCAAACGGCTTCCGGGTATTCTCTTTCCAGAGCGCTGATGATTGCCGGAATATTATTTTTATGCACAATAATCTCCATTCTGCCAGGGCGTGGCGGCGCAAGCAGTCAGGAAAATCGAATATGTAAACAATTTTTGCGATTTCCCACAATGTCGCTTTTTTTCAGATATTTTGCGATTATATGGATTATACCAGTTTTCCGGAGGAAAATCTACATGAATCGGCACAACCCTTCGATTTGCGTTAATTCGGAGAGTTGCGCTTACTCGAAGAGATTGTATGTTTTAGTTGTAAAGAGAGGAATATTTCGTTATAATGGTTTATCAGTCTACAAATATAAAGGATGATTTAAAATGCTGAACGAAATAATGTCATATATCAGTCGCAGTGATCCCGAAGTTGGAAAAGCCATTGAACTGGAATACGGCAGGCAGAAAAGAAATTTAGAACTGATCGCTTCCGAAAATGCCGTTTCTCCGCAGGTGATTGCCTCAATGGCAACAGTTTTAACCAATAAATACGCCGAAGGGTACCCCGGAAAAAGGTATTACGGCGGCTGCGAATATGTGGATATTGTTGAAGACATTGCCCGGGACAGGGCAAAAAAGATATTTGGGGCCAATTTCGCAAATGTACAGCCGCACAGCGGCGCACAGGCCAACTATGCCGTATATTGCGCGCTGTGCAAGCCGGGTGACACTGTTCTGGGACTGAATTTGGCTCATGGCGGACATCTGACCCACGGGAGCCCTGCCAATTTCTCGGGTAAATACTACAACATCGTACCCTATGGGGTAGATCAAAAAACGCAAATGCTGGATTATGATGAGATCCGGAAACTGGCGCTTGCCAATAAACCGAAAATGATCGTGGCCGGTGCATCAGCATATCCGCGGGCCATTGATTTTGAAAAGTTGGGTGCAATCGCTGCAGAAGCCGGAGCTTTTCTTTTTGTTGACATGGCACATATTGCCGGTCTTGTTGCCGCGGGTTTGCACATGAGTCCAATGCCTTATGCCGATGTCGTAACTACCACTACCCATAAAACGCTCCGCGGTCCGAGAGGCGGCATGATATTATGCAATGACGCAAAACTTGCCGCGAAAATCGATAAAGCCGTATTTCCCGGAACGCAGGGCGGCCCGCTTATGCACATTATCGCGGCAAAGGCGGTAGCTTTCGGAGAAGCGCTAAAACCGGAATTCAAAGCGTATCAAACACAGATTGTAAAGAATGCTGCCGCTCTGGCGAAGGGACTCCTTAAGGCGGGGTTTGATCTGGTTTCGGGCGGAACGGATAATCATCTGATGCTGGTGGATCTGCGCAGCGTAGGGCTAACCGGAAAAGAAATGGAAGTTCGTATGGATTCTGTTTATATTACGGCGAATAAGAACGCCATTCCTTACGATCCCCAAAGCCCCAATGTAACCAGCGGAATCCGTTTGGGAACGCCGGCCATTACCAACCGAGGCCTAAAAGATGAGCATATGGGGACAATAGCCGAACTGATCTATCTGACGGCCACAGACTACGAACATAAAGCAAGCTTTATCAGGGAATCTGTAAACAATATCTGTACCGAATATCCGCTTTATGAATAATCATTTAAGACAAAATCCGTTTCATGTATAATTGATCTGGCAATGGCAGAAGCAACTGATCGGATCAAATGTGCAAAGGAGAACGTATAAACCGGAGGTGACTTTGATGTATAGGCCGCTGGCCGATGAAATCAGGCCGTCATCACTCGGCGAGGTTGTGGGGCAAGAGCATATTCTCGGCAAAAACGGGATGTTAAGACGGATCATTGAAAGCGGCAATGTGCCCAATTTGATTTTTTACGGACCTTCCGGAACCGGTAAAACGACGATCGCCGGGATCATAGCCGATAAGACAAGCCGCAGTTTCCATAGGCTGAACGCGACAACGGCAGGCATAGCCGACATTAAGGCCATTATAGCGGATCTGGATACTTTTATGACACCGAACGGGGTTCTTTTGTATCTCGATGAGATCCAGTATTTTAACAAAAAACAACAGCAGTCATTGCTTGAGTATATTGAAAACGGTCAGATCAGCCTGATTGCCTCCACGACCGAGAACCCATACTTTTATATCTATAATGCGATACTCAGCCGATGCACCGTTTTTGAGTTTAAGCCGGTTGCGGTGCCGGAGGTGGAAAAGGCCGTGCTCCGCGCCGTCAATATTATGGAAAAGAAACTAAGCGTGACGGCGCAGCTTGAAGATGGTGTTGTTTTGCATATCGCATCGGCCTGCGGCGGTGATGTACGAAAGGCCATCAATTCGATCGAAATATTGTTTTATGGTACAAAAGAGCGCAATGGGGTTGTATTCATCGGGCTGGAGGATGCCCGGAATGTTTCCCAAAGGAGCGCAATGCGCTATGATAAAGGCGGAGACGAGCACTACGATATCCTGTCAGCCTTTCAAAAATCGATCAGAGGTTCAGATCCCGACGCAGGTCTGCATTATCTCGCAAGGCTGCTGGAAGCGGGCGATCTTCTTTCCCCCTGCCGCCGGCTTTTGGTAATAGCCTCGGAGGATATCGGCCTGGCTTATCCTTCCGCCATTTCAATTGTGAAAGCGTGCGTCGACACCGCTGTACAGCTGGGTCTTCCGGAAGCTCAGATCCCGCTGGCCGAAGCGGTGATTCTTCTCGCAACAGCCCCGAAATCGAACTCCGCGGTCGCCGGAATAGGTGCAGCAATGCAGGATATCCGGAAAGGCAATACCGGCGAGATACCAAGGCATTTGAAGAATGTTCATGCCGATTCCGCCGAAGCTGACAAAGTGGAAGAATACAAATATGCGCATGAGTACACAAATCATTATGTAAAGCAGCAGTATATGCCGGATAAATTGAAAAATGCGAAATATTATATATATGGGGATAATAAAACAGAGCAGGCGGCAAAAAAATACTGGGATGAGATCAAGAAGGCGTAAAAATTGTTTCGATTATCTTTTCACACCCGGGCGGGGAGTATAACCACCTGTCAATGTGCTCTCCCGGCAGGTAATATTCAAACGGAGAGGGAAGAGGGCTCTCGCAGACGCGGTTGATGATGGAGAGCTTAATTTTCATTTTTTCCGGCGTGATTGATTTTATGTAAACCGAAACCGTGTCACCTGTTATACAATTATCGTTGTATTCCGAAAGGCCCGACAGGTTCGGTGTCAATTCGATAAACAAACCGTAAGGCTTGATGCTTCGTATGATCCCCGTTACCGTATCACCTGCGCAAAATCGTGACGCGTTTTGCTGCCATGAGCCAAGTAATTCCTTGTGCGTGAGCGTGATTCGATTTTTTATGCGATCTATTGAAGCTATGACGGCGTATATTTTCTGGCCGACCGAAAAGCGTTCCGACGGGTGGAAAATACGGGCAACAGATATGTTTTCGATGCCGATCATCGATATAATACCGCAGCCGATATCCGAAAAAGCTCCGAATTGTGCAAGGTGCGTGATCACTGCAGGTATAATATCGCCTTCTTGCGTTTTGTTCAGAAGATAATCCAATGCTTCCGTTTGCGCCAGCCTGCGTGAGAGCAAAATGAGCGGAGTTCCGGATTTTTCGTTTATGGCGATTACCTTGAAGCAGACGGGTTTTCCGACGAGGGAAATGACAGCGATATCCTTGACTTTGCCCTCTTTTGCGCCTATGCAGGTCTCGTTGAAGGGTATCATGCCCACATGGATACCGAATGAAACGAACAGGTTTCGAAACGAGTCGCAGCGGGTGACCAGCCCTTCCATGATTTGACCTGTGGATACCGCTTTTTTCAGGTCCTCCATTTGGACAGGGATGATGTGCTTTCCGGAATACCCCTCGGGCAGATACGGGATGCAGTTCATTGCACGCTTCCCCCTTTCTGCCACATTATATGCGGGAACTCTCGTCCGTTATTTACTTTTCCTACGAAGCCGCAGGTTACGCCGGAGGGATCACTTGATATCAAAACCGCCCGAGTTTCGCAAGATCATCCGTGTATTATCCCGATTGGCATCGTTAACGACAAAACGTAGGTGCACTTCACCATTGGCGCCGTAATAGGGAAGACCGATGGAATCAGCGCCCAGAACAGCGCGGGATCCGAAGTTCGTTGAGGCCTGACCAAGGTTATAATCATTGATGTTGCTGTTGGTGGCGACATTCGGAGGTGCGAACGGAAACAGGAGATTTGCGACATACTGCGGGGCGAACGGGACCTTTTCATTGTGACCACTCGAACCCTCTGTCACAGATTCGGAAATCTTGTATGCGATCCCCTTCCGCCTAAGGCGAGACATAGCGATATCTGCCATATCTCTGTTTTCAAATCTGACATGTATGTTAGCCAAAGCTGAAACCTGACTTATCCTCTTACGATGGATAAACCATTCTCCTTTCATGATTTTTCGCTTGAAAAACAAGACTGCATAGGCGCACGATCATTATGCCCTTTTTCATGGAAAAATATAAAAGGCGACTTGAAAACCGGAAGGAATGATCTCATGGATGTGAAGGTCGGCGATATACTGACAATGAAGAAAAAGCATCCCTGCGGTTCGGAGAGATGGCAGGTGCTTCGCATCGGAATGGATTTCAAGCTAAAATGCCTTGGCTGCGGGCATCAGGTAATGCTTCCGCGAAGCAAGGCGGAGAAAAGCATAAAAAGCATAAGCAGAGGTGAAAAACCGCCTGTTGCCAAAAAAAGAGGTATGGAAAAATGAAGGAGTTCTGGAGCAAGCGCATTTACAACCAGCAGGCTTATACGGCCGGCGAGCAGCCGAAGGATAAAAAATACATTAAGCTCAACACCAACGAGAACCCGTACCCGCCTTCACCGAAGGTAAAGGAGGCGATCATGGCCGCCCTTAACGATCTAAGGCTTTATCCGGACCCCAACTGTACGGAGATCATCGAAGCTGTCAGCGAGGTTTATGGCGTCTCAACCGAAAAAATCTTTGCGGGGAACGGTTCGGACGAGATACTGGCAATGAGCTTTCTTGCGTTTTATGATCCCGGCAGACCGGTGACCTTTCCGGACATCACCTATACATTTTATCCCGTGTACAGCGAGTTGTACGGTCTTAGTTACAATCTCATACCGCTCAATGAAGACTTTACGGTTCCCGTTGAGCGGCTGTTTCGTTCTCCGGGCGGCGTCGTTCTGGCCAACCCGAACGCACCGACCGGGATTGCGCTTAAGTTATATGATATAGAACGAATCGTTTCTGAAAACCCGGACTTTACCGTTATTATCGACGAAGCCTATGTGGAATATGAAACACAGTCCGCCGTTTCTTTGATTGATAAATACGCGAATCTGCTGGTCGTCAGGACATCCTCGAAGTCGTACTCTCTGGCGGGACTCAGGGTAGGTTGGGCAATCGGGAACGAAAACCTGATAAATGCCCTCAATGTCGTGAAAAACTCGTTTAATTCCTATACATTGGGACGCCCTGCGCTGGCCGGCGGTGCAGCGGGCATCCGCGACAGGGAATATTTTGAAATGTGCAGAAAAAAAGTCATTTTTACACGCCGCAAAACGGCGGAATCAATGCAGGAACTCGGCTTTGAATTAACGCCGTCGAGTGCCAACTTCCTGTTTGCAGAGCATCCTAAAATCAACGCGGAGACACTGTTTCATGCCTTGAGGGAACGCGGGATTCTGGTCAGATACTTTAACAAACCGAGAATCGGCAACCGGCTGCGTATTTCCGTGGGCACCGATTACCAAATGTCCGTCATGGTTGAGCAGCTATCCGATATCTTACGACATTACTAATTGTTATCATTGTTCATTTCAAGACAGAACTAATGGGTATAAAGGTATTAAATAATAAGAGCGGCCGGACATTCGAGCTGCAGCGGTCAAAAAACGTAAAGTTTATATACAGGAGGCTATTATGGGTAAGTTCGATCATCTTTTTCATGAGTTCGTTCCTCAGGAAACAAACTGGGGAGACTGGTGCCATTCACCGCAGGCGTATTTCAGAGGAGACAGCGATATCCCCGGCGCTAACATGAGCTGCGGATTCCAAGTTTTTAAAGCACCGGTTTTTTTGGAAAGGGAACCGCATTTCCACAGGGAAGAGGAGTATCTGGTTTTCCTGGGCGCCAAGCTGCCCGATGTGTTCAGCTCCTTCGACGCAGAAATCGAGTTTTTTATGGGGCCTACGCTGGACGAGATGGAGAAGATCGTGATAACAAAGCCGACGATCATCCGCATACCGAAATGCATGTGGCACAGTCCGTTGGATTTCAAGCGCATGACGAAACCCGTGTTGTTTCAGGCGGTGGCGATGCACGGCAAGTTCGGCTCAATCAAGCTCAGACAGGATAATAATGGAAGAAACCAATATATATATACCGGAGACGAGGCACGTCCGTGCGTATTTGACGCTTCGAAAACATGCGATTACTGCGGTAAATGCTTTGATCGCGATGCGACTCTGGATAACCGCGAGGCGATTGAACCTTATTGGACCGTAAAGGATAGCCCGCTGAGCGACGCAATAAAGGCTTTGATCTGCGAACTGCCTGCTGAGAATACCAAATGGGGTGATTGGTGTCCCACGCCTCAGGCTTACTTCAGGGGTGAGACGTATTTGCCCGGCGCGAATTACCATGTCGGATTCCAGGTTTTCACCGGCGAACTGGATATGGAAGATTCTCATTTCCATCAGGGCGCCGACGAATACATATTCTTTATGGGCGCCGACCCGATGAATATCTTTGATTTCGACTGCGAGATTACGTTCAACATCGGAGACGATCCCGATCATATGGAGCAGCACATTATAACAAAACCGACGGTCGTCATGTTGCCGCCGACGGTATGGCACAGTCCGTTCCTGTTTAGAAAAATGAAAAAACCCGTGCTTTTCCAGGCGGCTTTCCAAGCCGGCTGCTGGGGAACAATCGTCAGAGAGAAAAACGAAAAGGGTGAATGGATTTACACCTATAGGGGTGACAATGTGCGCTACTGCAGGCACAGACCCGGTGAAAAATGCACGCTTTGCGGTAAATGCTTCAGCATCAAAGCCGGCGATGATTTGGCGAAATAAAAACGGGTCTTGTACCATGCGATAGGGCGTTTTGCCTGAACCCGGGATATGCGTTGAAAGATGCACAATATGTTAGCGGCTTGCGGGAATGATCCGGCAAGCCGCTATTTTAGTGTGCCATTTAACGCCCCGATTGAAACGATTGCGCATTTTCGCTATTGTCGATTGCATAAAAATCATGTAAAATATGAAGTAGTATAGAGAAGGTTATTTGATTTATAACCGGCAAGGAACGGATATAATCCGATTGCAACCGGTATAATAACCGTATTTTGACGTTTTTGTACTGCCTTAAAACGGCGCCGGCCTGCCGTTTTTGCTCATCCGGAACAGAGGAGGTATAAATTTGGACCTGTTTTTGCTGGTTTGTTTTGTCGCACTGGCAAAACATTTAAAATTTTCCGAGGCAGCTGATTCTTTGTATCTTTCTCAGTCGGCATTTTCCAGGCAGATACAAAACCTTGAAAACGAGTTAGGCGTAAAGCTCTTTCACCGCACCGCATGGACAACTGAACTGACCGAAGCGGGAAAAGCGATTTATCCGATGGCGCAGAACATCACATCTCAATTTGAAACGGCAAAAGCTGAGCTGGATCAATACCGGCGTGACAGTAAAGCAAGGCTTATTCTTTCCACGGTATCTTTTCTATCGCAGTATAATCTATCCGACCTTCTGTTTTCGTTCATGAATGCGTATCCGGATATCCGCCTTGAAGTGATAGAATGCGACAGCAGCATATCTATGGACATGCTTCAGGCAGATAAGGTAGATATGAGCATTATTTTTACGGATAAGTGCGATGGCGGAAAATATAGCTATTACCCTATTTTGAAGGATAAACTGGCTCTTTTTGTGGGAAAGCAACACCCGTTGTGCGCACGGGACAAGGTCCATCTATCCGAACTGAGCAATGAAAGTTTTCATATTTTACATGAAATGCATTTGTACTCCTTTACTCTGGATCAGTTTAAAAAAGCCGGATTTAAGCCGAAACTGAGTACATACGGGCTATGGATCAACACTGCGGAAAAACTGCTGCAATTCAGTAACAACATATCCATAATTCCGGGAAAAATGGGTGAATATAAAATGAATCCCAATATCAAAATGATTGAACTCGAGGGTACGGATGCGTTGTATTTATCCGTTGTGACCAAGAAGAACCCTTCATCCCAGACGATCATGTCTTTTTTTGAGCACTTGAAACACTTGGGTTTGTGGATGGCCGATTCCAGATAATCCACGGGTATAAACGCTAAGCGGGGGCTTTGCCCCCGCCTTTGTATGGGCGGGGATTTGTTCCCGCCGTTTCTTCGACCTGTACAAAAATGCACGTATGTGCGTTGTTTATACTGTTCTTCGACTTGAAAAACGGTATAGGGTCAGGACAGATTATAAAATCGGAATGCGCCCCTTGTTACTTCGAAATGTAATCGATGAGCTTTTCGCATGCCTGGGACGGATAATTGGCGGGACAGATTAAAGACATGGTCAGCCGGGGCTGTTCTGTGAGCGATAGTGCCACCAGCCTGTCGTCGTTGAAGTTTTCCACCACATTTCGCATCAGCAGGGAAACAAAATTATTCTTACACAGATACTCCATGATTGTATACATGCGCAAATCAAGATCCATCTCGTTTGGTACGAAGTCTGCGCTGATGCAGGTATGCAGCAAAAAGGCATACATCGGAAAATCACCCTTGAACAGAATAAACTGTTCGTCTTTGAGTTCGGAAACGCTGATGGATGTCCGATCTGCCAGGGGATGGTTTTTGTTCACGACGGCTACCAGATCGACTTCCCTGATGGGAAAGGTGTACAGATATTTTCTGGGCAGGAATTCCTTGTAAATGATTGCGGCGTCTACGGTTTGTTTATCAAGCGCCTGCTGCACACCGTTTACGGTGTTTTCTTCGACGGATAGATTGATATAAGGATACTGCTCCATAAAATTATTGACAATCTTGATGATTTGAGACTGATGGAACATAGATATCACATTGATTTTCATCGGCCATTTCGTTGTATAACCGCTGATTTCGGTTAAGAGGTCTTCATATTTCTTCATCATATATTGAATTCTCGGGTACAGCAGTTTTCCTTCCTTGGTCATTTCCAGGCCGTTTGCTGTTTTAACGAACATTTTTGCTGCAAATTCGCTTTCCATATGCTCAATATACTTCGATAGCGTGGAAGGATGAATTCCCATAATTGTTGCCGTATCAACCTGCTTTTTTGTATAAACCAGGCTGATGAAGCATTTCATTTGCATGACGGTCACAGCGTTTGCCTCCTTTGCATTTACCCGCGGACTTTCCCCCATGGCCTTTTAGTATCATATAATATATGTATTCAATAGTATATCATATCTTTAAGTCCGGTGGTATGCAAAAACGGACTCCTTGAAGATTTTCATCTTTTTGGAGTCCGTTTTTGCATGCATGCTTCTATCTATATCCAGCGGCCTTTGCATCCAAAGGTTTAATAAACGCGTCGGGTTAATTTTCGCAAAATGAAAATCAGGATTGTAATAATACAGCTATAGGAAATATAACGGCGGGAGTTGATTAAACCGGATGCAAGGGGTCACTAGCGCACGCCTTCAAGTATGACGCCCTGACTGCGAAGGACATCCTGCAGTTCCTTGACGTATTTTTCTTCCTCCAGTTGTCTTGGGGTTACCCCAAATTTAACGCAGAGACCCGCTGCCGCACCGGCAGCCTGTCCCGTGACCATCGTTTCCTGCAGGAAGCGCTGATACGCGGGCCTTTCAGCTGAAACATGCTTGCCCGCAATCAACAGGTTTTCTATTTTACGGGGGACGAGCATACGGTATGGCATATCATAAGAACCGCCGTCCGGAACGATGGCTCCGCCCAGTTTGGAGCTTGCAAGCGTCCGGGTATCGGCAACATGTACGCCGCCTGCTGCAAAGTTATTCTTTCCGATGCAGTCATAAAAACGAGCACCGCGGCCGACATCCTCGGTCTTTAGCACATAGTCGCCCATGATTCTGCGACCCTCGCGAAGCCTCAGCTCCATGCCAATCTTGACAATATATGCGTTTTTAAAGCCGGGCATGTATTTTTTGAATGCCTTCGCTGCGATTTGTATCTGACGGCGGCATTCTATTTCGGCTGCCGTGAGATCCCAGGCATCGCAAGACCAGAGATTTCCGATTTGTGCGGAGTGCTGGAAATGAGCTTGAATGACATTTCCGTCCGGACGGGGAGCCATGAAGAAGCCCATGCCGGCATACGGGTGCCAGTCGCCGTTTTTGATCGCTTCATTCATGATGTCGTAGAAGCCGAGACAATCGCCGTAATCTTCCACATCTTCTATTTTTCTCAGCAGCGCGTAGCGTTTCTCAGGATCTCTCGTGCCGCCGCGCGGTTGAATCTGGTCGGGATGCGCCCTGACATAATCGCGAAATTCGTTCCAGTCCACGCCGTCCATGGTGAAGCACAGCGAATGGGGTTCATTGTCTTCTCTGGATAAAAGTTCAAAATCACAGCCCGCGCGGGCAGCAATGTCGCCCTCGCCGGTGCATTCGATGACTACTTTTGCCTCTATGTACTCGCGGCCGTTTGCATTTTCCACGATGACGCCGTTGACATTATTTCCGTTCTTGATTACGTCCACCACCAACGAGTGCAGCAGCAGGTGTACGTTATTTTCCGTCATCATCTGGAATATGAGAAGGCCCCACCATTCCGGATCAACAAAAGAGAAAATATAGCCGGATCCGGCGCGGTACTCATTCAGGTTATGAGGCGAAGCATGATTTTCCTTCAGCAAACGCGCATGCGTTTCTTCCAGAATACCCGCTATTATCTGTTCGCCATGATCATTGAACAGGTGAGCATACGAGAATCCCGGAGGGCCGGAAACGTTCATTTGCCCGCCCAAAACACCGAGCCGCTCAATGAGAAGAGTTTTGGCTCCGGTTCTCGCGGAGGCGATTGCGGCGGCTACGCCGGAGGTACCTCCGCCGCATACGACTACATCATACTTATACCTGTTGTTTTCCACATTATCAGTCCTTTCACACCAAATATCTGTGCAGTATTTACATCATGTTAAACCAAACGATGTTTATACGCAATTCATATGGGTAAAAGAACCGTTTCCGGAAACGAAACCGGTTATTACGGAATCGTAAAGATTATGTTTCCGAAAACAGATAAATAGCCGTTTGTCCGATTTATTTCGGCAAGATGAACTAGTAAAAAGGCAAATATTTAGGTAAAATGACGGTATAGCATAGCGAAATGAAGGGATAACAGGCGAAATAGCTATATATTTTAAATATGTCAAGTTGTTCTTTATGAATTGAGATTGAAAACGATATTAAACAAATATAGAATTTCGTTAAGAAATGCCGACGCGGAAAATGCAGATAAAAGCCGGCATGAGATAAGTGAAGGGAAGGGATTCATACTACTGTGAAAAATACAGAACAGGCGTTATTGATTGATCCGAGAGGGTATCAGGAAAGAAACGTTATTAAGCTGGCGCCGCGTGTTTCCGTGGAGGAGCTGAAAAACGGAAAGATACTGTTTTATAACAATACCAAGCTGGATTTTTGCAATTATATGACAGTATTTGATCGGATAAAAGAACGGTTCCGGGAAATGGGTATTGCAAATTACGTTGAGTTTACCGAAACGGTTCGCGGCAAAGATACCCCCGCTCTCGAGAAATATGCCGCTATGCTGGCCGACTCAAAGCCGACGGCGGCGGTTGTCGCATTCGGTGACATGGGAACCTCTTCATCAACAACAATTCTGACAATAGCTCTGGAAAAGCTTGGTATACCAACCGTGTATATGACAGCACCTCCGGGATCGGCCATTACGGAAGGCGTAGCGGTTTATCGCGCAGGAAATCTTTGCCTGTGCTCCATTGATGTTTATCAGGCAAGTACGGTTGAGGAAGTTTCGGCGCAGATCGATTTGAAGTGGGACTATATCATCTCAGCACTGACAAAAAACGGCGAGGATTTGCGCAAACTCTCACAGATAGACTTCAAAATGGATACAACGGCACCGGCAATGGACGGATTTCTTCCGTTTATACCGAAATACGATGAAGAAAAAGCTGCAGAGCCCGGCTCTTATATGGAAGAGATCAACGAATATTTTAACGCAGAACACATCAGCGACGGGCTGCCGATTATACCGCCCACCAAAAGAAGATATGAAAAGATGATGGCATACTGCCCGTTTGATGAAGACCTTGTTCTGTGCAGCAAGGTCGGACCAACAGGTAAAGACATTACGGTAAAGGATGTTGCTGTCGCTGCCGTTATGGCCGGCTGCACCCCGAAGGCCATGCCGGTACTGGTCGCTGCCTTCAAAGCGCTGAACAGTCCGCTGTATAACCTCAATCAGTCCGTTACCACCTCACACCCCGGCGGCAACATGGTGTTGGTGTCGGGCCCGATTGCTCAGGAGATCGGTATATCCGGCAAACAGGGATGCCAGGGTCCCGGTTACCCGATGAATGCGACAATAGGCCGGGCAGTTAATTTGGTTATTATGAACGTGTGCAGATCCGTACCCGGTATATGCGATCTTGACTGTATCGCATCGCAGGCCGAATTTACGTTTTGCTTTGCCGAGGAGCCGGAGCTTGCACAGTGGAACATGATCAATGAAGACCGTTTCGACAGCAAGACGACAACTGTTTATGTGCTGAAGGCGGAGCCATTACATGACATTATCGACTTTTTAAGCCTTGACGGACATGATTTGCTGGATACCATAACACACTGCTGCACTACCCTGGGGTCAAATAACGCGTACATGCCGGGCCCGTTGATTGTTTGCCTGACGCCGGATCACGGGATGATGCTGAAAAAAAGCGGTTACACCAAGGAGATGATTCAGGAACATATACACACTTACGCTTATCACGAGGTACCCATGGTTCGCAACCGAGGCTTGGTTCCGGTTCGGCCGGCAAGATTCAAAAACAAACACCCGATGCCGGTTACACGAAGCCCGAAAGATGTGGAGGTTGTCGTAATCGGCGGACGAGGAGGACATTCCGGTGTTATTTTACCATGGGCACTACACAGCGAGGGATGCGTAGAGCCGATTGCTCTGCCGGACGGAAAAATTGCAGAAACCATCGAAGAGTTCAAGGTCAACCGCTAAACGTTTTTAACGGCGCAGGCAAAACATGATTTTTAGGCGCAAGCCTGAAAGATACGCGTAAAATAAAAAGTTTCTGTTTGGATGATAAAATGAAAAGAAAGGGAATGTGCTATGAAGAAAATACTATCTTTGCTGCTTGCTGCTCTGATGATCTTCGTGTTTTTCGCCGGTTGCGGTGAAAAAGAGACAGTGAACACAGATCCGACAAGCACGCAGGCAGCCACGGAGAAACCGGACCCGACCGCCGGAGAATTGACGCCGGATCCGGATGATGACTCCCCGTATAACTTTGCAATCGGAAAATATGAAGTAAACGAAAAAGGATTTCCCGTTGCGCCTTATGAGTATGAGTTGCCGATCTCCACAACCGACGAGTCCTTGTCCTACTGGACCTCCACCTATACCCCGCAATATATACCCGAAGAAGGGTATGAAACGCTGCCGCTTTTTGTGGATCTTCAAAACATGACCGGTGTCAATATCGAATATGTGCTTGTACCGGTTGCGACTATGCGCGAGCAGTATACGACACTTCTGGCTGCGGACGATCTGTGCGACATGACCTGTAATGCCGTTTCCTATCAGTCCGGTACTTTTGAAGAGGCCATAGAAGACGGATTCTGGGTAAATATCTACGATTACATGGAATATGCTCCGAACTATATTTACCAGTCGACCTTTGATCCGGCAGACGATCAGACTTATGCGAAGGTTTTCTATCAAGATGATATGATCGTGGCTTTTTATACCATATACACCGAATCCTTTATCAATGGCAATCTTATGGTCAGAGGAGACTGGCTGGACGACGTTGGTTTGAATGCTGACGATGTTGTCACCTTCGATGATATGCACAACATGCTGACGCTCTTTAAGACCAATATCGAAACCGTAACCTTCCCCTGGTTCTTGAATGCAACAATCGATGTACCGGGTGCTTACTATCTGACGGCTTCTGATACGATCCCCGTTGTCAACCCCACCACTCTCCCTCCGGCTTATGTGATTGATGGCGAAGTTAAATTTCCCAATATGAATGAGACAGACAGAGAGTTCGTTACCATGATCAGCCAGTGGTTTAGCGAAGGTTTAATCGATCCCGAATGGAACGGGAATCTCGAACAGATCAACGCGAAAATCTACTCGGGCGCGACCGGAGCCAGATTTATGGCACCCGGCGACGTATTGGGAAACGAACTCAACACAACGAACGATCCCGATGTGGAATGGAGACCTGTTCATAAGCCGCTCAAAAATACCGATCAGACGATACACCTCGGCGGAAGGCCGTCACGTCTTGTTTACGGAAGCGCAACCATAAGCCAAAAATGCGAAAACATTCCTCTGGCTATGACCTGGCTGGATTTCCGTTACAGTGCGACCGGTTCGGTATTGCTCTCCTATGGATCGGAAGGGCAGCTTTTCACCAGAGATGAGAACGGCAAATTCACGGCTACGGAATTTGCACTCAATCACGAAGCAGGCTATAGCTGGGCCCTGACATTGTTTGCCCTCAACGGACTGATTGACTGCGGAATGCAGGATAACAACCGGAAATATGCGTACGAAGGCGGCGAACGGCTCCAGGTTATGCATGAATACTGGGCTGACTTCAAATATGACGGAATTTATGATATGCCGGCCAGGGTGAAGCTTACCACCGACCAATCCGACGAAGTGGGCATATACAGGCCGGATATCGTCACCTACCTTAACGAGAATTACTTCTCCTTCATAGACGGCTCCAAGCCGCTTAGCGAATGGGATTCTTATGTGCAGGGGCTTAAGGATATCGGCATGACCAGAATCATTGAAATTTATCAAGATGCCTACGATACGTATATAGAATCACTGGGCTAACCAATATGTTATCATAATTACGCTCCGGGAAGGCAGCCGATTCGTACAGGATCTTCTGCCTTCCCACATCTAAGCATACAATAGAACACAAGGATAGCCTGTTCCGCGATGGAATAAGCAAAAAAAAAGCAAAAGAAAAGGATTTACCCATATGCTTTATCAAAGACCTGCTTATCCGGGGCCGGATTATGAGGGCACATACAGCCTGCAGCTGTACGGCAATGCAATAAAAGTGCCGAAAATCGATACGCCCATACCGCCGGTCGAAAACTTCAAACGCGCGGCAGCAAGAAACAATCCGTTATGGGTACCCAACTCAATGACGGACATGCAAACACTCATGCTTCAGGATCTGGCCGATGGGCCTCAGATCGGTCCTGATTTCAAAAGAAGAGCGAAAGAAGACTATACATTTACCGATTGGTTTAACGTACTGTGGACATGGGTCCACTCCGCGGGCGGAGCCGTGACCACGCCCGGTATCGTGCTGCTTGACGATATCACAAAATGGGAATCGGTCGTTAAGTTTCCGGAACTGGGTCAATGGGAATGGCGGGAAAAAGCTGATTCTTTCTTAAAAAAGGATTATGACGAGAATAAAGCTTTGCAGATCGACATAGGTCCCGGCTGTATACAAAGGCTCATTTCGCTTCTCGGCGGATATACGGAGGGAATGTTTGCCCTTGCCCTCGAGCCTGAAGCCGTCAAGGATTTTTTCAATCGTTTTGCTGATTTTATGATAGAGCTTGTCGATCATCTGATGGCTTTTTACCCGGTAAACCTTCTGACCATTCATGATGATTGGGGTACGGAGCGCGACACCTTCTTTTCACCGCAGATGATGGAAGATCTGGTTTTTGAACCGACAAAACGAATCATTGAGCATATAAAGGCTAAAAATTGTGCTTTTATGATGCATTCGTGCGGAAATGTCTCTCGTTTTATCCCGTATCTGATTGACATGAAAGCGGACTTTTTGCAGCTTCAGCGCCGTTCCGTCGATGTTCCCGCGATGAAGGCGAAGTATGGGGACAAGATCGGGTTTAACGCCGGAATGGAAATACCGGAATGGGAAAGATCGTATACCAAAGAAGAAATGATTCGTATAATTCACAACACTGTCGAAATATACGGTAAACACGGCGGTTTTTTTAGTTCCGTGTTTGAAATGGACTCCGAAAAACTGTGGGACTACACCTGGGAACTATATGCCTACAGCCGCGAATATTATGACAGGCAGAAAAAAGCGGCGGAGGCATAGTTGAGATTTGCCATTTTGACGAGCATAGGCTAAGATGATTACGAACGGAGGGATTCGATGGTTAACTTAACAGATGACGAAAAACGAATGCTTCAGGGAGAAGATGGGGTTATCCCGCAGGTCTGTATGCAGTATCTGGTGGAAATGTGTCAGGTAGCGGGCGCAGAAAAGCTTGTGGATTTAGATGGAACAGGCGATATGCACACGCCCGGCATCTCTTTGTCGCAGCACTATTCCTTTACCTTTGAAGATCTCAAGGCGCTGGCCGAATCCGGTGCGCAATTTAAAGTACCGACATTCGCCAACAAAGCACCTTTCGGAGAATTGACACCGGTCCATGGATGGCAGCATTGCCATATGCGCAGTTACGGCGGACAGTATCATGACGATCCTGAATTCCATAAAAAAGCCATGCATGAAGAGTATTATACGCTCTACAGAAAAATGGGTATGATGACGACATTCTCTTGTGCAAACTATCTGACCATGTCTTTTTTACCTTCCATCGGACAGCATTGCACTTGGTTTGAGAGCTCCCAGATACCGTATTGCAACGCTACTTTAGGCGCACGCACGAACATCGACGGCAGCTTTGCCACATGCCTTTTGGGAAAGGCGCCATATTACGGCATGCACATTACGGAGAATCGGTACGCAACCGTATTGGTCAAAACCGAAAGACTGATACAAACCGATCTTGAATGGGATGTTTTCGGCTTCGCGGTCGGCGAGGATGTTGGTGTTGACGTGCCGGTCCTTTTAGGAACCGCAAAACCCACGACAACGCAGTTCCAGAAGCTTAATTCAGCGATTCACACAGGCGGGGGCGTGAGTATGTACCATATCCCCGGAAGCACACCTGAAGCACCGTCTCTGGAATGGGCGCTTGGCGGAAAAAAACCGATTCGCGAAACGATTATCGGAGATAAGGAACTGAAGAACGCATACGAAAAGCTAAACTACCATACAAGCGATGTTGTGGATATGGTCTATCTCGGCTGCCCGCACTTGAATGTTGTAGACATGATGCGCCTTGCCCGCAAGCTGGAGGGTAAAAAATGCGCTGTTCCGCTTTGGATAATGACCGCGCCCTGGCTTTATGAAACCGCAAAGAACCTGGGGTATGTGAAAGTCTACGAAGAGGCGGGCGCGCACCTGATGTCGGGAACCTGCCCGGCCGCTATGGGCGGCGTGCCCGAGGGTGTAAAGAATCTCGCGGTAGATACGGCTAAACAAGCTTATTATATTACAGGATGTTATCCCGATGATGACAACAAACTGCAGGTCTGCTACGGCTCAACGGACGACTGCATAGATGCTGCGCTCAGCGGCAGATGGCGCGGTGAATGGAAGTGACCATTCTTATGTCAGCAGGCTGCTTTTTTAAAACAAATGCACCATTTCATCCGCCGTACCGGCGGAGGGACCGGAGGAATAAATAACATGAAAAAGATTCGGATTCACGGGAGAGCTGAATTCGGCGGGTGCGTGGAGGCTGAAGCTTTGGTCTCGCCGATCCCGCTTCAGGGATTTACAAGCGTCAGTCCGATGCGCGGGTATTCGACGGAGAGAAACCATCCGTTGTTTAAGGTGCCTTATACAGGCAAGGTCCTTGTCTATCCCTCGCCGAGAGGATCGGGCGGATTTGCGGCCTTTGGTGTCGGCCCGATGAAACCCGCGGCGTTTATCCATACGAAAAACAGCCCGCTTTCCGTACTGTGCGCAATCGCTGCACATGTGCCGTCAATGACGGATTTTGAAATGGATCCAATGGAATTTATCGAGACCGGCGATATGGTTCTGGTGAATGCCGACGAGGGCTACATAGAAATCACCAAAAAATCCAACGAGGCTTCTACTTCACCAGAAGAGAACGGGTGAAGGCAAAACCGCACGGTTGTTCTTAACTTAATGCCTGCTTAACAATTCAAAAACGCAACAACTGCAATACTTTGACAGCGTTTTTGAATTGTTAAGGTGCAAGGTTTTTTGCTGTTTACAGCAAAAAATCATGCACCATGGATTTGCGGCGTGTATTCGCAAATTCATTTAGGCAGACAATCTATGCATCTGAAACGGCAAAACAGGCTTGTTTATAATGCGTTTCGCAAAACGCATTTGTTCCACAGAACAAACACGTTTGTTCTGTGGACATTATTTTAAAAGGATGGGTCACAGATGATGAATATCAAGCAATCGATCATAGAAACTGCACGAAATGCCGGAATGGATATGTGTAAAATTGCAGGCATTGACCGGTTCGCCACCGCTCAAAGCGGCATGCATCCGACAGATGTGCTGCCCGGCTGCAAATCCGTCATCGTCATTGGCGTCCGGCTTTTGGACGGCATTGTTCAGGCTAATTTTCGGGCTTTTGAAAACGGACGCGGTGATTTAAAAGGCCTTTACGGAACATACGGATATTCAACGCTGCCGAACTTCGAGCTGACTTACGCCTGCTATGCGGTTGCGCAGTTTATCGAAAGGAACACCGGAGAGGCTGCGACGCCCTGCTCCACCGGTCCGATGACAAACGGCGCGCAGATCAGCATCCGCCACGCTGCCGTGGCTGCCGGACTCGGGGAGTTCGGTTGGATGAGCATAGTGCTGACGCCGGAATTCGGGCCGAGAAACAGATTCGGCGTAATTCTGACAACTGCGGAGCTGGAACCCGATCCGATGTACGATGGCAAGAAGTTATGCAATCCGGAATCCTGTGGGATCTGTACAAACGCATGTCCGACCAAAGCGCTCAGCAAATACGGCGAAAAAGAGGCGCGGGTTGTGGAAATGGGCGGGAAAAGATATGAGTACTGCCATATCGATATGATAAAATGCTCCATGGCTCTGATGGCGCTGACCAAGGAACTGGGCGGCAGGGAGGATCTTCTGTCAACCGACGACCCGACACCGAAGGAATTTTTCGAGGCGCAGAAGAAAGCCCGCACAGATGATGTCGGCCTCCAGCATGTCGCGTCCTGGCACTGCGGACGTTGCCTGTCTTATTGCCCGGTCGGAAACTGGGGTGCCAAGTTCAAAGCAACCGGGCTGAGTAAAGGCGTATAAACAGGCAAATCGAGACGATCAGATCATATAAAGCCCCCGGAGCAGACGGTAAGGAAGAGACTGGCTGCCCCGGGGGTAAAAACATGCCGCTGCGGCGAATTATTTGTAACAGAATATTAAGTAGTGCGGAGTGATCAAATTACAGCGAAGCCAATGAATACCGCAAAGAATGATGATCAGTTTCAACTTCAAAGCCGGCGTCCTGTCTCTGACCCCGGATGCGTTTGTGGTTGTGTGTTCCGGATACACGGTCCGGGACTTTGAAAAGGCAATGAAAGAAATAACGGCCGTAATCGGTTGGTGATATCGCAGAGCGGGAAAAGCCGATCCCCGGGAGAACGCAAAGGCGCACCCCGGGGATTTTTCACTTAACCTGTTACCGCTGATACATTCATCTCTGCCGGCAACCGGCAGGATCGAATGAAGGATGAAGCTCTGTTTTTGCCGGCTTAATACCTTCGGATTTTAAAACAAAAGCTGAGTGGGAAGACGCTTAATCTGGTCGGCTTTGATGCCGAAGACCTCTTCGCTGTATTTATCGATCTCTTCGCACATAACCTCATAGGCACCGGGATATACGGAGCCGGGTCCGCCCTGAGTAATGCAGGGAATAAAATACTTGCTTCCGCATCTGTCGCAGGAATTGCGTACGGCTTTCCGGCAATCTTCGCGCGTCCAGCCGTCAAAATCCACTTCCTTATTGTCGATGTCGCCCATGAAGCTGATTTTTCCGCCGTATTTCTTTATGAGTTCGGGGACATTATTCGATTTCATGCAGCCCTGCCAGATATCGATACCCATTTCGATCATATACGGAACCAGATTCGCAGCGTAGCTGTCGGCGTGATGCACCACGAGTTCAACTCCGTGGCTGCGGTAGTAGCCGTAAATTTTCTTGTATGGTTCCAGGAAGAAATCAGCGAACATATTCGGACTCATGAATGAGCTTCTTTCGCCGCCCCAGTCATCATGGTGGAATACGGCGTCGGGATGAAGATTAGAGCAGATGCCCTCGGCAAGCGCCAGCTCCCAATCGGTAAGGTAGGAGATCAGATCATGCATTTCATCGGGGTTTGTAATGAAATAGGTTAGCGCGTTTGTGATTTCGCAAAGATGGTGCGTCTGCTCAAAGAGACCGGGCGCAATGAAGGCGGCTTTGTAAGCCATAGTACCGTCCACTGCGTCATACTGCGCCTTGAAGGCAGCCCATTCATCGTCAGAATATTTCAGTGACGGCGCATGAACATAGTCCCGCCAGCGCTCGATATCCTTGACGACAATTTTGTCCGGCGTATGCACGGGGAAAGCACCGGGTGTCCCTTCCGGAAAGGAGTTTGTTACGCCCCACGCGTTAACAATGTTCCGCTGGCCTTTTTGAAGCAGAGAGTTGGAATTCATAATATAGGGGTTAAACATCAGCATGATGGCTTCGTATTGATTCACGAACCGGTCCGGCTTGCCGCCTTTGATGGTTTCCTGCAAGTTTTGTTTTGGTGTTAACATATTTAACCTCCATTTTATTAATAATTATCTATTATTATATAACAAATTTTCTGATATGACAAATGATATTTTGTATATTATTACAATATAATCGGAAATTGATACTTATATAATGCCTGCTGATCGCAAAACGCATTTGTTCAGTGGACGTTATATACAACGAACGGGTTTTAAGGTATATCTTGACATCGAATAACGAAGCTGTTATAAATCAGAAAAGATTCCCGCAAGGCAGTTTTTAGAAAAGGGAGGCGCAGAATGGACAGTTTTGCACTGGCGGATCGGATTTTTCCGGATATTGATCGTACCATAGAGGATTACCTGAAGAAATACGAAGAAAGAAGCTTGCCCGAACATGCTGTCGTGACCAGATATGCGCCAAGCCCGACGGGTTTTATTCATATGGGCGCGCTGTACGCTTCATTCATCGAACGCATCTTTGCAAAGCAGACCGGAGGCGTATTCTATCTTCGTATAGAAGATACGGATCGGAAACGGACGGTACCAAACGGGATTGAGCTGATCATTGAGGACCTCAAAAAATTCGGCGTTGAGTTTGACGAAGGCCCGATTGACCTGACCGGTGAAAAAGGAGAGTACGGGCCCTATATTCAGACCCGGCGCAAAGAAATTTACCATACATTCGTCAAGCACCTGATACGACAAGGTAAGGCATACCCGTGCTTTTGCGGACAGGAAGAGCTGGAGCTTTCGAGAAAAAAGCAGAAAGCATTAAAGGAGAAGACCGGCTACTGGGGTAAATGGGCAGCATGCCGCCGCCTGGGACCCGGCGAAGCGATGAAAAGGATACAAAACGGGGAGAAATACATTATCCGCCTGAGATCTGAAGGCGGTCCCGGAAAGAAATCCACATATCCGGATTTAGTAAAGGGCAATCTGACCATCACGGAAAACGATCTGGATATTGTCATACTAAAAGCCGACGGTTACCCGACTTATCATTTTGCCCACCTTGTGGACGATACGCTGATGAGAACGACGCATGTGATCAGGGCGGACGAATGGGTTGCATCGCTTCCGATTCATCTGCAGCTGTTTTCCATGTTCGGTTTGACACCGCCGAAATACGCGCATATATCGCCTTTATTAAAAAACGACAACGGTTCGATCCGAAAGCTCAGTAAAAGAAAGGATCCCGAACTTGCGATCAGTTATTATTTCGAAGTCGGTGTACCGGTAGAGGCGGTTCTGCTGTACCTTGCCACAATCGCAAACAGCGGTTTTGAGAACTGGTATAGCAGAAATCCAACAGCACGGATCGAAGAATTCACGTTTTCCTTTTCCGGGATCGGAAAAAGCGGCGCAATCTTTGATTTAAATAAACTCAGGGATATATCAAAAAGCTATATCGGGAAGCTGAAAGCGCAGGAGGTCTACGAAAAGTCTCTGGACTATATAAGAAAATACGATTCGGCGTTTTATACGGTATACGTTAAGGACAGGGCTTATACCGAGCAGGTCTTGAATATCGACCGGGAAAAGGCAAACCCCAGAAAAGACATTGCTGCTTACAGCGAAATCAAAGCACAGATTTGGTATATGTATGACGAGCTGTTCAATACCCCGTGGTCATCCGCAGAAAATATTAACGATGATATAATAAAAGTTTACCTTGACCGGTTTTATGACGACCGGGACACTTCGGAAGAATGGCTGAAAAAAATCAAAGCACTGGCGCCTGAATTCGGGTACGCCTCCGAGGCCAGGCAGTATAAAAAAGAGCCGGAGCGTTATCGGGGGCACATGGGCGATATCTGTGAAATGCTCAGATATCTGCTGACAGCTCAAAACAGATCGCTTGATCTGTATTCCGTTATGCGGCTGCTTAAGAAAGACCGGATCAGAGAAAGATATCAATCATATGTGAAATGGAAAAGCAGCAACTGATACGGCAGGCGGACTGGATTCCGGTACGAGAAAATCATGTAAAGCAGCCGGAAGACGGCTCTTGACGAGCTGCCTCCCGGCTTATGGATAAGAGAGATAAAAAACGAGATATCCTATTCTCAAAAACGCAAAATAGTATAAGGTATTATAAAAGGCTACAGGCAAAGCGGCCACGGTTATGGCCGCTTTGCCTGTAGCCAAAATACTGTTCTTTAAATATATCGGAGAACAGTATTAAAGACAACGGCGCTGCTTTTCTTTCAATACTATTCATGCAGCAGAGTTTTTCGGTGATCAGGCTTCCTCAAAGTCTTCCTTTCCGGCGCCGCACAGCGGGCAAACCCAATCAGAGGGCAGTTCCTCGAACGGGACGCCGCCATTGTCTGCCGGGTCGTAAACATAGCCGCAGAGTAAACAAACATAGGATTTCATCATAATTCCTCCGAAATAATCATATTTTATTCTAAATGCGCAGCGCTTCTTCTTTTGGCACTTTTTCGCTGATCGCCTTCTTCAATGCGGATGCTTTTGTTATGCTGCCGATCATGATTGCACCCGCCAGCTTTCCGTTTGTGTCAAAGAAAAGCTTTTTAAAATCGGATCCGCCCTGACTGCTGACCGCATCTGAGGTACCAATGTCCCCGAGCGACCATATCCTTGTCCCCATCGCATTCATCGTATAAGAGGGGGGTTCGGGCTTGTATACAGCGTCACCCCCGGCAGCGTTTTTACCGGCGACCGGGCCCTGTGCCATCGAAACCGTCCAAAGACCCTGATTGATGCCGTTGAGCTCGGCGCAGTCTCCGCAGGCATACACATCTTCCATTGAGGTTTGCATTTTTTCGTCTACAACAATGGCGCGATTGACGCTGAGTCCGAGCGTCACACCAAGGGACACTTCGGGCTTTATTCCGGCCGCAAAGAGGACAACATTGGCATCCAGTACGGTCCCGCCTTCGAGAAAGACCTGTTTGCCGTCTATATGCTCAAGGTTTCCGTCCAGTACGATTCGGACTCCGGCATCTTCCGCGACTTTTTTAAAGAATGCGCCAGCTTCCGGATCCAATTGCCTGGATAAAAGGTGACCGCCTCTGTCAACAACGGTTACGGGACGGCCTTCGCGGGATAAATGCCACGCTGCCTCAAGACCAAGCAGACCGCCGCCTATGATGACGACCGCACCGGGGAAACGCCTGACCCGATCGGTGTCCTTAAGATACCGCATAGCCAGTACATTTTCGGCATCCGAACCGGGAACCTTCGGGAGATTTCCGTTGGCGCCGGTTGCGATGATCAGCCTGTCATATTCAATGCGTTCGCCTCCCCCGGTTAAAACGAATTTGCCGTCGGCATCAATGGCTGTAACAGTGGCAAAAACGGTTTCTATGGCATTGTCTGTAAACCACTGAGCATTTTTTACTACCAGTTTATCCGGATCAAGGCCTGAGAATACCTCGCAGATTCGCGGCCTGTAATAGGGTAACCGATTTTCCGCGCATATCAGCTTGATATCCGCCGTTTTCGTGATTTCACGAACGCCCTGCGCAGCCGAGAGGCCCGCTATGCCGCCGCCGATGATGACGATTTTCAAGTTATCGCTCATAATTCAACCTCCTCAATGGCATTGTTGCTAGCAATAATCAATCTTATTTTTAATATAGCACGGATATTCTGTTAATGCAATATTTTCTATAAATCACAGCAGTTTATTCACCTTATATAATAAAGAGATGTATTTTACAGGTTACGATGATCCTATGATTTATTAAAGCGAATAGAGCCGGATTTTGTGCTAAAAGGCGTTCCTGTCAAGGTAATCGACTTATTTTGGAAAGGCACTTTTCTGACTTTTTTCGTTAACCGGACTTGCTTATAATTAAATCAGGGGGAAGAACTGTGCGGGTTGTTTACATAGACAGTCTTTTTTTTATTAACCTGATTGTCAACGATTTGTTGCTTTTGGCTGTGAGCAAAATCTGTGCGATCCGGGTTAAAAAGCTCAGGCTTGTCTCCGGAGCGATGCTTGGTGCTGCTTATGCCGTTATAGCCGTTTTCCCGGGTTTTGCTTTCCTGCAGAGCTTTTTAGTCAAACTTGCCGTCGGAATGCTAATCATTTTGTGTGCGTTCGGCGGACAAAAAGGGCTTTTGAGAATCACACTTGTTTTTCTGGCAGCAACGGCAGCATTCGGTGGAGTAGTCATGGCGGTCGCGCTGCTTGGCGGAGAAATCTGGACGGGCGCGGGCATCTATCTGCCAATCAGCTTCAGGGCGCTTGCGCTGTCCTTCGGATTATCCTACGGCCTTCTGGTTCTTGTTTTCCGTTTCATGATGCCACGGCGGGGAAAGGGCGGATTTGTGCAAGTAGACATTGCGCACGGCGGCAAAGAGGTTTCTTTTCTCGCACTAAGAGACACCGGCAACAACGTAAGAGATCCGCTGACCGGTATACCGACGCCGGTCGTCGATATTGATTGCGTGCTCGGCTTGTTTAACAGACAAACTGCTGAGATTTTAGTCAATCCAAACGGCAGGAAGGCGGTTGAGCTTCTGGAGCGTTTATGGGAACTTGATCCGAACATGCGTTTCCGCCTTATTCCATTTAGCACGGTCGGTATTAAAAGCGATATGCTGCTTGCGTTCAAGCCGGATAAAATTGCGTTGGATAAAAAAATGATACGGGGAATGTGGGTGGTAATATCACCCACAAAACTATCGGATAGCGGAATTTATTCTGCTCTGGTTAACGGAGATGCATAAAAAGAGTGATCGTTTGTAGTGCCGCTTCGTGGAGAAATGGAGGTTTTTATGAAGAGCAGCACACGCATTATTGTTTTGATCTACAGGCTGATGAAAAGACTGGGCCTTGCCCCACCCGATTCGCTGATGTATATCGGCGGAAGCGAGACACTGCCGCCGCCACTTGACCGGCGTGAGGAGGCCGAGCTGATTTCGAAGCTTTCATCAGGTGACCATGCAGCCAAGCAGATTTTAATTGAACGCAATCTTCGCCTTGTGGTCTATATTGCCAGACGGTTCGAAAACACGGGTATCAATATAGAAGATCTGATCTCCATCGGTACGATCGGCCTGATAAAATCCGTCAATACCTATGACGCGGGAAAAAACATCAAACTCGCCACCTACGCTTCAAGATGTATCGAAAATGAAATCCTGATGCACCTTCGGAAAACGAATAATCAAAAGCATGAGATTTCTTTTGATGAGCCGCTCAATACGGACTGGGACGGCAACGAGCTTCTGCTTTCCGAGATATTGGGAACAGAATCGGATATGATCATGAGGCCGCTGGAGGACGATGTTGACAGAGCTCTTCTGGTTGATGCGATGGCTAAGCTGTCGGAACGCGAGCAAAGGATTATAGTGATGCGCTTCGGCCTCAACGGCGCTGAGGAACGCACACAGAAAGAGGTTGCGGACTATATGGGTATTTCTCAGTCATATATTTCGCGTCTGGAAAAGCGCATTATCATCAGATTAAAGCGTGAAATTCTGAAACATATCTGAGTAATCGACAAGCCCGAATATGTAGATTGCGGCGGGGACAATGTACAAAGGATGAGAAAATGACAGCAAAACAGCTATTAACCCGTTTATTTTTGGCAAGTATACCGTTTTACTTTCATTGGGCCGCATGGTATTATTAAATAGATAATAATCAATAAAGAAAATCAAACGGTTGCACTTTAAACCGGTTTGCTTATCGTTGGGGAATGAGGGGTTATATGAAGAAAGTCAAGGTAAAGAATCAATCCAAGTGTTATTCTTGTTTTCAATGCATGGTCACCTGCTCCGAAACATTTTACAAGGTGTACGATGAAGATAAGTCCTGCATCCGCATCGACAATAAAAAGGACGGCAGCTTATGGGTTAAAGCTTGCCCGCAGTGCGGAAAATGCGCGAACGCCTGTGAGTACGGTGCTATCAAGCAAAATGCAAAAGGCGTTTATATGATCGACAAAAAGCTCTGCGTCGGGTGCGGAAAATGCGTTGAGGCCTGTCCGTTCGGGCTGATGGTCAAAGATCCGGAAAAGTCAGCCCCGTCCAAGTGCATTGCCTGTGGAAAATGCGTCAATGTCTGTCCTATGGACGTTCTGGAGTTAGTAGAAAGCTGAACCGGAATACATAGCATTATTACTGAGACCGGGTGTTATCTGGCATATTGCGGATAACACCCGGTCTTTGCGTGCATGAGCATTTCAGCGTATTCACGCATAATGTATAGCAACGGAAGAAATCGAATGGCCGCCAAATATGGCGGCGGCCATTTGCAAGCGCGATATTTGTATCGCGTTTAGATCATCGATTTTTCCTGACTATTTGTGCCGCCGCTTCGCGGCAGAATGGAGATTTATATGGATACAGAGCAAAGCTATCTGGACGGCATCAGGATTGCGCAGGGATCGGAAAGATGCGCCGAAGCTTTCAGAGAAGCCTTCGAGAAAAACGGATTTTCCGCAACAGCGCTTATCAACGACAGGCGTTTTTCGTTTCCCTGTCTGTTTGTATTGGCGCCGCAGATCAAAGAGCTGCGGCTGTACCCAAGGCTGAATTCCAGAAATCTGACCGCGCTGAAAATAATGGGTCAATTTCTGGAACGATGGAAAACAGGCAGCGAGGATTATTTATCGGTCAAAAGAAACCGGGTATATACTGTACTAAAATGGATGCTGGAAACGGGATATCAAGAGGACGGTATGAACGAAGATTATGAGCAGATTATGGAATCAGCGGCGGCTGTGCTGCTCAATATATATAAAGATGACAGCATTTTACCGATCATCATCGACATGATATTCAAACGCGGGATTAAGGGCCATTATATACATGATTTGGTATGGTCGGTTTTTAAGCTGGAAGACCCCCGTGTTCTCAAACTGATTGCGCAAAGGCTGCGTTCTCCGGAGGACAGAGAAGCGGAACTGGCACGATATCTTTTAAACCTTGATATTGACTTTGACATGACAGTATCAAAGACAATGGGTATGCGGGAAGAGCCTTTTGAGACCGGCATTATTGCCGTAACAGCGGGCGAAATGCATACCGATGTAAACGACAAGGAAAGGCAATATGATTCATATATCAAATGGCTCGAGGAAAACGATCCCTTTTTGTATTTTACCGAGGACAGTTTTCAATATGCAAGCAAACCCGTGTTCAGCGCCATTGACTACGAAAGGAAATATTTGCACAAAAAAAACGGTACATATGTAAAGCAGCCAATCTTACCCTCTGATTCTACGGAAAATGCGGCACTGTCAGCGTTTAGGCCTTTGAGCGAGAGAGAAAAATCACTGCTATCGGAATACTCGTTTCGAAAGTATGCAAGAGATCCTGCTCAGTGGGAACAGTGGATTAGAACACCAATCGCAGAGCAGCTGATGGATGCGCGGAATGATCCGGGTGATACGATATGATTTATATATCCGGAAACCAGCCGGACATTTTAGATTTACTAAAAGAATACCCGCTGAACAGCGTGGAGAGCCTGGTGCTGAAAAAGATGAGCGACAGCGAAATGCATTACCGTTACGACAACCTCAAGCAGCTGAGATTTGAACTGAAGATGAGGCAAGAAATAGTGAACGCGGCACATGCTCTTAACAAAAGCGGGATGGGCTTTGATGTGTTCCATAAATCAAAATGCAATGAAGACTATTGGTTCAGGACAGATAACGGCGGATTTCGTTTAAAAAGCGGCATCAAAGGCAGTGATGCGATTAACGATATCTATCAGAACGGCAGAAAGTACAAGACGGAATGTGCGACCGCGATGGTCATTGTCATATACAAAGCGCTGCTTAATGTTTTTGGCGAGGCGCTGTTTAACAAAGCTTTCTCAACGATTTATCTGATGAACTGGCACGCGCTTGATCCCGTTATTCGTGAATTCGGTTCCCCGCGGGAAGCAGGGGATATTTTGCCGGGCGACCGGGCATATTTCAAAAATCCCGATGTCGATCCGAAAACGCCGGAACTGCAGGGCGAAAACGTGATTGTTTTGCCGGGCAATCTGTATTACGGGCATGGAATCGGTATCACGAATGGTAAACGAATCATACGCGTACTAAATAGTAACCGCAGAAAAGACGCGACCCGGACGGCTTACTTAATGTCGACCGTATCGCGGCTCAATTTCAAAAGGCTTTCAGAGTTATACTATAGCAATCTGTCTCAAATAACCTCTTTACAATCCGGAACACATATTTATCCCTACCGCGCCTAAATATTACCATAATATGGATTAATAAATATTTCGGATAGAATTTGCTTAAAAAACCGCTGTATTTCAGCGGTTTTTTGCTTCTTCGGGTTTTTTCGGCAAATTAAGCTTGCCTTGTGGTCTGTATTAAACGAATCCCTCACGGAAATACTGACTTTATGAATCGAATGCGGTTAACCGTGTTCGGGGGTCAAAAACGTCCCGGGGAGGTTTGCGTTATATGCAAGGCAAGGTCGAGCTGAGCGGCGTAAATACTTCAAAGCTCAAAGTATTGAAAAATGACGAGATTAACGCTCTGTTAAAAAAGTGTAAAGAGGGAGACCTGAAAGCAAGGGAGGAACTGATATCCGGAAATCTTCGACTTGTGCTTTCGGTGATTCAGAAGTTTATCGGCAGAGGTGAAAACGCGGACGACTTGTTTCAGGTAGGCTGTATCGGGTTAATTAAAGCGATTGATAATTTTGATTTATCCCAAAATGTCAAATTCTCGACTTATGGCGTACCGATGATCATCGGTGAAATCCGCAGATATCTGCGTGACAACAGCACGATACGCGTTTCGCGTTCGATGCGGGACACAGCATATCGGATTCTTCAAGTTAAAGAAAGGCTTACAAACGAAAAACAAAGAGAACCGACAGTGGAGGAAATTGCTAAGGAGCTTGATTTGAAGCGGGAAGACGTCGTGTTTGCCATCGATGCGATTATGGAACCGGTTTCTCTGTACGAGCCGGTTTATACCGACGGCGGGGATGCGATATGCGTAATGGATCAGGTTGGCGATACGAAAAACAACGATGAAAGCTGGCTTGAACAAATTGCCTTGTCCGATGCGATTGCGAGGCTGGGGCAAAGAGAGAAGCATATTTTAGCTCTCCGCTTTTATGAAGGAAAAACCCAAATGGAAGTCTCCAATGAGGTTGGGATTTCGCAGGCGCAGGTGTCGAGACTGGAAAAAAGCGCGATTAATCAGATCAAAAGGAATATATGACAAATATTAACCGATGCCTTATTGGCTGACAAAACTCCCGCAGCTTTAATATGATGGCTGCGGGAGTGGTAATATATAACAAATGTTGAAGCTGAAAGCATGTCTGGTGTAACAGCGCGATGAGATATCGCATTGCCGTTATCATTGGGGTGTCATGAAAAGAACGGATTATGCTAAATAGTACATAAATATGAGGCGGAGAAGGCAGGAACCATTTTGAACGGGATATTAAGATAAGAAAAATGCTGAACGAAGGTATAGGAAACTAAAGGTCCTTGACCTGAGCTGTGGAACAGATAAAAACCCGAAGAAACAAAAAGAGTAGTATGGTGATTTCGCTATCGAATGGTTCGGCGCTGATTCTTCCATGGAATAAATTCCATGGATATGTTGAAATAGAAAGACAAGGGGAAGCGCCTTCGGTACGGCGTCTTTTGGGCTCAGCCCGCATTGCAGAAAATACTGAGTGCGCTTTAAACCGCGATTACCGCAACCTGACGGCTTTCTTTTCCTGTCAGGCATAGGTACAGGCATTCCCGGAATATATATCAATCGGGTATATCTGACGAAAAAGCCCGATTATTTTTCCGGGAGGTACGCCATGAAGTGCAGAATAGCTGATTTAAGATGCAAGGAAGTCATAAATATCTGCGACGGAAGCCGGCTTGGTTTTGTGGATGATGTCGTGGTCGAAGTTGTCGACGGGCGGATACTGGCCATCGTGGTGCCCGGTCCCTGTCGTTTTCTGGGTCTCTTCGGCCGGGAAGATGATTATGTAATCGGTTGGGATTGCATTATCAGAATAGGTGATGATATAATTCTCGTGGATGTAAAAGAGCATAAGCGTGAAAAAAGAAATAAACGGTTTTGGATTTGATTGCCGGGCTGTTGGCTTTACCGGGATTAATCAATCGATTATTCGGTAAATGCGGTTCGGGTTTCGATAGAGGACTGTATTTATTGGCTAACCGGGGGACTTCCCCGGTTATTTGTCGTTTATCGTGATAAAATCCTTGCAAACAGGCGAAGGTTGTGCTAAAATACTTCAGCATTACGAAAATTACACACGTCGGCTGATTTTCGCGCCTTGTGCCGTAAAAGGTGAACGCGAAGCATGAGGCTGGCGGAGGTAAAAACAAGAATGGAGGAACATTATTTATGGCAATCGTATCTATGAAACAGCTTCTGGAGGCGGGCGTTCACTTTGGACACCAGACCAGAAGATGGAATCCCAAAATGGCACCTTATATTTATATGGAGCGCAACGGAATTTATATCATTGATCTTCAAAAGACGGTAAAAAAGATCGAGGAAGCGTATAATTTCATCCGCAGCGTTTCGGAAGATGGCGGAAATGTCCTTTTCGTCGGGACAAAGAAGCAGGCGCAGGATTCGGTTAAGGAAGAAGCGGAAAGAGTCGGCATGTTCTATGTCAATGCCAGATGGCTTGGCGGAATGCTTACGAATTTTAAGACAATGCGCACAAGAATCGACAGGCTCATGCAGCTTCAGAAAATGCAGGACGACGGTACCTTCGATATGCTTCCGAAGAAGGAAGTCATCAAATTGACCAATGAAATAACGAAGCTGGAGAAATACCTGGGCGGCGTAAAAGATATGAAGAAACTGCCCGGTGCCCTTTTCATCATCGATCCGAGAAAAGAACGCAATGCGATTGCCGAAGCCAGAAAGCTCAGAATACCTATCGTAGCGATCGTGGATACGAACTGCGATCCGGACGAGGTTGATTATATCATTCCCGGTAATGACGATGCTATCAGAGCAATCAGGCTCATTGCAGCGACAATGGCCAACGCTGTACAGGAAGGCCGCCAGGGCTCCGACAGCGAGGAGATCGCTGCGGACCCGCAGATAAATGATGATATCGATACGGAAAACGGCGCGGCGATCGGGGAAACACCGGCAGAAAAATCCGACGGTGAAGACCTCGGCTGAGCAGGAAATAAGCTGCGAATAATCCGATTAACAATACGAAGAAAGGATTGCATAGAGATGGCATTTACAGCAAGCGATGTGAAGAATCTCAGAGAGATGACAGGCGTCGGAATGATGGATTGTAAAAAGGCTTTGACAGAAGCTGACGGAGATATAGATAAGGCGGTTGAGTACCTGCGTGAAAAGGGTTTGGCAACCGCACAGAAAAAGGCCGGAAGAATCGCCGCGGAAGGCGTTTGCCGCGCTTACGTGAGCGAAACCGGAGAAGCGGCCGTCGTTGAGGTCAATATCGAGACCGATTTTGCGGCCAAAAACGAGGATTTCCAGAGATTTGCCGAAGGCGTTGCCGAGGCGGTTGCAATGAACAACCCAGCGGATGTGGACGCATTGATGGCGATGACCTATCCGGGAAGCAAAATGACAGTTACCGAAATGCAGCAGGATAAGATCCTCGTGATCGGTGAGAACATCAAGGTCCGCAGGTTTACCCGTTATTCCGGCGGTGTCAGCGTTCCCTATATTCATATGGGCGGCAAGATCGGTGTTCTTGTAAACATGGATGTATCGGACAACATCAAGGACAACCCCATAGTTCAAGAGTTGGGTAAGGACCTTGCCATGCAGATTGCGGCAATGCGACCGCTGTATCTGGATAAATCCATCGTTTCCGAAGCTGTAATCGATAAGGAACGCGAGATTCAACTGGCCAAGGCAATTGAAGAAAACAAGGCCAAGAATCTTCCTGATGACAAAGCCCGCCAGGTGGCGGAAAAAATGGTCATAGGGCGCATAAACAAATTCTACGAGGAAATGTGCCTGATGCAGCAGGCCTATGTAAAGGAAAGTAAAATAACCGTGGAAAAGCATGTGGCGGAAATAGCAAAGGAACTCGGCGGTACGATCAAGGTTGCGGCTTTTGCCCGCTTTGAAACCGGTGAGGGCATTGAAAAGAAATCAGATAATTTTGCTGACGAAGTGGCTGGCATGGTTAAATAAGATAAGACTTAAAAGGGCCTGATTAACATTGTTACGTGTTAATCAGGCCCTTTTAGTAAAACATGCACAGTGTGTAGCCGGTCGGTTAAGGGTCGGTGCATGTAAAGGAAAAATGATCAGCACGACTGCCTTACCGTAACTATTGCTTGTAATATGGCCCAAATATGCTATAATAATGCCTGCTGAACAATTCAAAAACGCAACAACTGCAATACTTTGACAGCGTTTTTG
>LSQX01146691.1_pt1 | contig 37959 bp, 47 predicted proteins | sample 654561 | NCBI WGS metagenome assembly LSQX01 (sample SAMN04489861, study PRJNA283612) | anaerobic digester metagenome | isolation source: 4 biogas reactors fed with cattle manure at either 37C or 55C with and... | place: Denmark: Kongens Lyngby | collected 2014 | reverse complement strand
AACTAAGCAATGCTGAAATATCCATGATGATGAACAACACTGAGGTGGTTCTATGAATGCCGATCTGCAGATTCTAGCTGCATCCGGGGTGGGAGTGAGCTTCGATAAGAATACCACCTCCTATGACAACCTTAAGGCCAATAGTCTGAAATCAACCAATGTAACAGCAATTTCCGCTAATCCTAATGCCAAAGTACTGCTTAAAGATGCAGTTGACACAGTGCTGGCAGAGGAAACCGGGGCTGTTACCTATACCCTGCCCCTGCTAATAAAATATATTGTTTGTATTAAAGCATCTGTTGAGAGCAGGTGCTTCCTTTATGTTATTGTCATCTTGGAGCCATGGAAATAAAATCAATGGATGTAGCAATATTTATGGTATGATAAATGAAATAAACCAATGGGGGGGAGTTACTTAAGGTAAAATGAGCGCTTTAAACAATTTTTAAAATACTTCCCACCATTTGTCTTTATGTATAGCTTCCATCTTACTCACCGCCGACTTAGATTTAAATCCCTTCCCGTCCAATGTTTCAATCTTGACCAACAGGCGATAATAGGAAAGTCCTGCTTGATTTGACAACTGTTATCACTTGACTAAACTCAGCAGGTATAAATAAGAAGGATGGTTGTTTAATGAACAAATACTGGAGAAAACAAATTCTATTTTAAGAAGTAAAGGATCAAGGAGGGATTTTCTTGAGCAAGAAAATTACAATTAATGTTCTTGCAACACTAATGTTTGCATTGATCGTTGCATTTGTTGCAGTACCGGGAGCCCAGGCAGCCGGACCTGTGCCGGATATTGACGGACATTGGGCCGAACTTCAGATGGAGTATATGTTGAGCAAGGATAAGGTATCCGGTTATCCTGACGCCAGTTTTAAACCAGCCAACACCATCACCAGAGCGGAATTTATGAAGATAGTTAATAATGCAGCGGGGTTAACCGCCACTGTATCCCAAACCTTCACCGATGTTTCAAGCAGTGATTGGTTTGCTCCCGAAGTAGACAAAGCTGTTGCAGCCGGCTATGTTACCGGTTATCCAGACGGTTCTATGAAACCCAATGCCAGCATCACCCGTCAGGAAGCCGCAGTCATGATGGCCAAGGCGACCAAATTGGATCTTTCCTCTACGGATTTGAGTAAATTTAAAGATGCAGCCTCCATTCCTGATTGGAGCAAAGGAGCTGTCGCTGCTTGCAGCCAAGCCGGTTACATAAATGGCTATCCCGATGGCACATTCCAGGGAGCCAAATTCATTACCAGAGCTGAAGCCATCGTCATCGCCCTAAACACCATGCCTGAACCTAGCAAATTCAATACAGCAGGGACCTTTGGTCCTGAAGAAGGCTCTACCACCATCACCGGTGATGTGATCGTCACTGTGGCTGGGGTAAACCTTATAAATACTACCATCGAAGGCAATCTGCTTATAGCCCAGAATGTAGGCGAAGGAAGTGTAGGCCTAAGCAATGTTCTTGTAAAGGGTATAAGCCAGATCGACGGGGGCGGAGCCAACAGTATCTATGTCACTGACAGTGAGCTGGGAACCGTACTGAACTATAAACCTGGAGTACGCATTTACTGTAGCAACGGCACCACCATCGTCAGCATAGTCCTGGATGACGGTTCAGAAGTGGTCCTGGAAGAAGGTTCCTCCGTTGAAGGCGTGATCGTAAGCACCGATGGCTTAGTCACCCTGACTGGTGAGTTCAGCAGTATCGTCTGCGAGGGTATGCCAGCTGATGTGACCGTCAATGGCAGCGTGGACAGTATCAAAATAAACAGTGATGCGGATGGTTCGGTAATTAGAATTAGCAGTGGTTCTACTGTATCCAGGATAGTCAACGACGCTGAGGATGTTCGTATTATTATTGAGAGTAGCGCTAAAGTCAGCGAACTAACCGCCAATGCCAGTACCGAAGTAACCGGTAACGGAACTATTAATAACGTAATCAATCCCCAGAACACAAATATTACTAAAGAAGAAACCCAAGGCGGTGGCGGTGGCGGGACCACAACACCTCCCGTTGCGGCAACTGCTATTGCCATGACCGTAAATTCAGCAGATGTAGCGGGAACAGTGAGTGGCACTACAGCTACTGTTGATTTGAGTTCATACAATGATGCCGATTTAGTAAATGCAATTAAAATTACTGCTCCGGCCAACAGTACCCTAACTGTGACAACTGCTAATGACCTAAGTGTAAACAAGGTATTGTCCAATTTGGACAATGTTACTGCCGGATCGCTTATGCCCGGGACCTCAAATACCAATGTCCGTGTAGGAACATTGCGCAACCTGTTCGGGCCAACCCTGACTCTGACAGGAACATTGTCTTGTACCGGATATGCTAACAGCACCGTTACCCTAACCATCAACCTGAGCGCAACAGCTGTGGTTGATGTGACTAATGAGTATTTTACCGCCACCGCTAATGGGACTACCATAGACGCCACTATAAAAGCGGGAAAGGAAAACAATCTGTTGAAAAATATCGGTATCCGCAACTTATTACTTACTCAAGCTGGTCAGATCCCGACCGAGGTTATCGTATCAGGAATAAGTTACCCGGTTGACCAGGCTGCCGACCTCCAGCTAGCCATTGCCGTTTTGGCTGGAGGTACAAGTTGGAATGATGCCATCTTGGGTGGTTTGGATGGAAAAACGATCCAGTTTAAAGCCGTAGGTGCCACCACCTATAACATAGTAATAAGCCAAGAACCAGCACCACCAGTAGTACCTGTTACTTTGGCAGATATAAATGCTATAATAATGGCGATTGGAAATGTAACAGGTGGAACCGACGTAACTATACTAGTAAACCCTGCCGATGCAGCTGCTAAAATAGCTGGGGTAACAGCAGCAGGACTTCAAGCGGGAACAGATCGTATTGGATTCACCTATAGTGGAACCGAGTATGTCTTCGCATGGGATTCGGAATTCGGGGTTCTTGATGGCAGGTTTGCAACCAATGCAGTTACTATAACCGAGGCGGAAGCAGGAAAATTAATAGTATCCCAAATATACGTTTAGGTTAATGTAATTGTTGAAATAGTACCCTGAGTTATAAAATGAAACATGAATATAGAATTTTGATAATACTCCCGGGGACATGACTTTCCCGGGAGTAATTTATGGTATGGGATAGCCCCCTTTGATAAGAGGGCTAACTTGATGTAGTATCAGGTATTAGTATCAGAAATTAATTTTCTTTCCGTATTTAAGGGCCACGTCATGAACCAGTTGCAGTTCTTCCGAGGTCAATTTATTTTGCAGTATTTGTTTGGCTTTCTTGATATCTGCAGAGGAGGGCTTGCTCTCTTGAGTCATTTTATATATAAAGGACAGTTCTTCACTGTTTAATCGCTTAATCAATATGGCCCCCACTTTGGCTACATCCCCTTTATCTACTGATTGGCCCAATTGCTTTTCCGCTAATTTGATCACATCCTCATTGGATGGCTTATCTGCTGCTGATGGCTCACCTGCTTCGGAATGATTAAAACGGTTAAGAAGGGCCGTCCACCAGGTTTGTTGTCCCTCGGTTTCAGCGATGTTCTGAGAGTTGTTTAAGTTGGAAGGGGAGTTGGTGTTGTTTTCACCTGTTGGTTGATGGCCGTCATGGTCAGTGGACACCATTTCCGGATGGGAAAGCATCCCGCGATGATTCAACTGATAGTTGGTATAAATACCCACCGCCAACAGTATATTAACCAGGACAATTACCCCGATAAACAATTTCTTGTAATTACGCATCAATTCAACTCCAATCTTAAGCTCTTCTTTTATAATAACATAGGTGCAGGCGGTTAGTTTAATAACCTTTGGACAAAACCGTCTTGATACTAATAAGGCCCGGTAGGCATGGAAAAAGGCCTGAACCGAAAGCATAATAATGCTATAATTAACCTTATTAGTAATATTATAAATAGTTTAATGCCCAGTGTTAAGTTCTTAATTCCGCTTCTGCCCTTGTTAACCAGGAGATTTGACTTTTCACTTATTAGATTATTTCCATTTCGGGAGAGTTTATGGAAGATTTAGTTAGACAATTGCTTGATTTCATGACAATAGAATTAACGGTTTTATTGACTGCGGCCTTGCCGATTATTGAATTAAGGGGAGCCATTCCCATTGGGATTTCTTTGGGACTATCACCCATGAATGCTGCTATCATAAGCTTCATTGGCAGTATGATTCCGGTACCAATCGTGTTCTTTGCCGTGCGTCCAGTTTTCAACTATCTGAGGACTACTAGATTGTTTGAGAAGATGGTGAATCGGATAATCAATAAATCTTTGGGTAAAAGCCATAATATACAAAAGTATGGGGCCTGGGGATTGGTTTTGTTTGTGGGCATTCCGCTGCCGGGGACCGGGGTATGGACTGGAACCTTAATTGCGGCTTTGCTGGATCTTCGATTTAAATGGGCTATATCAGCCATAACCCTGGGCAATATATTAGCCGCTATGGCTATAACTGGCTTGAGTAGCGGCATAGTTCGAGCTATGTCGTAAAAGAAGGCTCAGGAGAAGATATAAGCTGTGATTAAAATGGTGCTGGAGGGGAGAAAATGACTAACGAGCAGCCGGGTTTGTTTGAGGAATTCCCGGAGAACCGTGAGGAGATTGAAGTAGAATCCGACTTGATAGTTCAAGCAGATGATTATTCCCATCTGCCTTTTTTGCCGGGGTTGGGAAGAGAAGAAGCTTATGCTGATATCAAGGATATCATAGAATTGGAAAAGATTGCCCGGGAGTGCCGTCGCTGCCGGTTAAGAGAAAGCTGTTCCCAGGTGGTGTTTGGAGAGGGTCCCCCGGATGCTCGCTTGATGCTGATTGGGGAAGGACCGGGACAGGATGAGGATATACAAGGCCAGCCTTTTGTGGGCAAGGCCGGAAAGTTGCTGGACAAGATATTGGAGGCAGCCGAGATCAATCGCTCAGAGGTGTATATAGGTAATGTGGTTAAATGTCGTCCTCCCGGTAATCGTCTGCCTAACCCGGATGAGGTAAAAGAGTGCCAGAAATACTTGGAAGCACAGATTAAGCTGATCAAACCCTCCATCATAGTCTGTCTGGGCTCCATGGCCAGCCAAACCCTTATCGATCCTAAAGCCAAAATCAGCAGGATCAGGGGTAGCTGGCTGATTCGGCAGGGGATTAAAATCATGCCTACGTTTCATCCGGCGGCTTTGCTGAGGAACCCGGGTTACAAGCGTCCAGTTTGGGAAGACTTTAAGCAGATTCGGGATGAGTACAAGAATTTGCCCTAGTCAACAACAATTATCTTCTCAGGTAGAGGTGAGAAAGTGCAAATATTGATATACAATGAAAATGAAATGGAGCGATTGGGGGAGAAAATAGCCAGAGTGTTGGATGACAACGACCTGGTTTACCTGAAGGGGGAGCTGGGAGCGGGAAAAACCACTCTGGTCCGGGGAATAGCCCGAGCCAAGGGGTATCAGGGACGAGTTACCAGTCCTACTTTTGCCCTGATGAATGTATACCTCATGGAAAATATGCAGATCAATCATTTTGATTTTTATCGCTTAAACCCAAATGATATTTATGATCTGGGGGTGGAAGATTACCTGGAACGGCAGGGCCTAAGCTTAATTGAGTGGCCTCAGGCCGGAGCCGGTATTCTGCCCCCAGAGGCTTTGTTAGTAGATATATCCCTTATAGATGATGACTATGAACGGGAGCGCCGGGTTAGCATAAAGGCCCAGGGCTCACAATATCAGAGGAAAATTGAGGAGTTGCAGAGATTGTGTTAATATTGGCGGTGGATAGTTCTACCCCGGTGGCGGGTGCAGCCCTGGTCGAGGACCACCGGGTTTTAATTGAAAGTTTTATTAATTATAAGAAAACCCATTCCGAAACTCTTTTGCCTACTATTGACCGTATTATGAAGGAATGCGACTGCAGCCCGGCTGATCTGGATGCCTTGGCGCTAACGGTAGGACCAGGTTCCTTTACTGGGTTGAGAATAGGAATGGCGACAGTGAAGGGTATAGCCATGGCCGCTCACAAACCTATCGTGGCCCTATCCACCCTGGATACTCTGGCCGCTAATGCTGCGGGCAGTGATGACCTGGTTGGGGCTTTGCTGGATGCTAGGAAAAACGAGCTTTATTATGGGTTTTATAGCATGAGGGAGCAAGGCCCTGAAGCCTTGCAGGAAGCCATGGTGGGCACTCCTCAAGCTGTAGTGAGCCAGGCTCGGGAATTGATGGCCCAAGGGCAGCGAGTCATACTGCTGGGTGATGGTTATTATAGATATGGTGCTTATTTTCAGCAGGAATTGCAGGAGCAGCTAAAAGTCATGCCCGGGCATCTCATGTTGCCACGGGCGGCGGCCGCTGGCATATTAGCGGTAGACAAGGCTGGGCAGGGTGAGTTTGAGGATCTGTATCGACTGGGACCAGTTTATATTCGACTGTCCGAAGCCGAGTACCGCCTGAAAAAAGGAGAAATCTAGTGCTGGAAACCAGTTGTCTGATAAGAAAAATGACGGCCCAAGATCTGGATGGGGTAATGCAGGTAGAATTGGAGTCCTTTCCCTTGCCCTGGTCCAGAGCATCCTATCTGGGGGAACTAAAAAATACCTTTGCCAATTATCTGGTATGTGATGTTGGAGGGCAAATAGTAGGTTTTGGAGGTATTTGGGTGGTTTTCGAAGAAGCCCATATCACCAATGTGGCTATAGCCAGTGAGCATCGACAAAGAGGCCTGGGCAAACTGCTGATGGATAGACTGGAGGCCATTGCCAGGGAGAAGCGGGCTCAGCGAATACTGCTGGAGGTAAGAACCTCCAATTATCCGGCCCAAAGCATGTATAATAGCCTGGGTTTTATACCTACCGGCTTAAGAAAAGAATATTATACTGACAATAAGGAAGACGCTATTATTATGACCAAATTTCTAATTTGAGGTAGGCAAGATGAAAGATATTTTGATTCTGGGTATTGAGACCTCTTGTGACGAAACTGCGGCCTCAGTGGTGAAAAACGGGCGCCATATATTGTCCAATGTAATTAACTCACAGGTACAGATTCATGCCCAGTTTGGGGGAGTGGTGCCGGAAGTGGCCTCCCGCCAACATATTGAAAACATAGCCCTGGTAGTGGATCAGGCTTTTGCTGATGCAGGTCTTGAGTATCAGGATATTGACGCGGTAGCTGTAACCAATGAGCCAGGATTGGTTGGGGCCTTGCTGGTAGGGCTTTCTTTTGCCAAGGGTCTGGCCTGGTCTCTGCAGCGTCCGTTGCTGGCTGTTAATCACCTGCATGGACATATTTATGCCAATATGCTGGAACATGAGGATATCAAATTTCCAGCGGTCTGCTTGGTAGTGTCAGGGGGACACACCAGCCTGCTTTTGATGCAGGATATCAATCATTACCAGGTCCTGGGCGCAACCAGGGACGATGCAGCCGGAGAAGCCTTCGATAAAGTAGCCCGATTTCTGGGATTGGGTTATCCTGGGGGGCCGGCCATACAGAAGGCCGCTCAAGAGGGCCAGGCGGGTAAAATGAAATTGCCCCGGGTATTTTTGGACCGGCAGGATTACGAGTTTAGTTTTAGCGGTTTAAAGACAGCCACTATGAATATGAAGAAAAAATTGGAGAAGGCGGGCGAACTGCAGGTATGCGATTTGGCTGCGGAATTCCAACAGGCTCTGATCGAAGTCTTGGTGGAAAAGTCACTGCAGGCGGCCAGCCGTTATGGTGTAGAGTCCATCCTGATGGCAGGTGGAGTAGCTGCCAATCAAGAATTAAGGTCTTTGATGGAACAAAGAACCGAGTCAAGAAAAATAAAAGTTTTTTGTCCTTCCCTGAGTCTTTGCACTGATAACGCAGCTATGATAGCCGGTATGGGGTATCAACAATTTATAAGAAATTGTTATGCCTCACTTAGGCTCAATGCTTACCCAAGTTTATCCTCATTGTGAAAACCTATTGTGGATAATGTGGAAAACTTTGTTGATAACTTATAATTCAAGGTTTTATCGGGTCCTGTATAATGTACAAAGTCATATTCAAAACGACGGGTTGGGATTTGTGGGTTTTATGGACTGTGGATAAGTGCTTGAGTGAAGGAGGAATGGTGGATGCACCCGGTTTTGCTTCAGTTTGGGGGCTTGAAAATATATTCCTGGGGGTTTATGCTTGCAATTGCTGCAATATTAGCAATATTAGGAATAAGGCGTCGATTTGACCGGGAAGGTTATGATAGGGAAATGGTCCTGGACATGGTGATAATCATGGTGTTATTCGGGATATTGGGAGGCCGTGTAGCTTACATTATCGTTTATGAATGGGCAGAATTCCTGGCCAATCCCCTTAGTTTCTTTTCCCCAGGTTTATCCGGCCTAGTCTGGTATGGCGCTTTTATAGGCGGTTTATTGGCCTTCTTGCTCTATATCTGGAAAAAGAGGCTGGATTTTTGGGAAATGGCCGACATTTTTGCTCCCTATTTAGCCCTGGGATATGCGCTAGTAAGGATCGGGTGTTTTCTTAATGGCTGTTGCTATGGACTGCCTACCGGAAGTGAATTCGGAGTGGTATTTCCACATCTAGACGCAGAACTGCGTCATCCTACTCAATTATATAGTTCATTGCTTAATTTTATTTTGGCAGCCTTTTTGTTATGGCTATATGAGCGCCGGCTTTTCAAGGGGCAGGTTTTTATCGTCTATCTCATCGGTTATTCCATTTACCGCTTTATTATGGAATTCTTCCGCTTTAGCCTTATTAACTGGGGACCTTTTACCCTGGGGCAGGTATATACCCTGATTTTGTTGGCGGTGGCCCTAGGCTTATATCTTTGGATCGGAATTAAAAGCAAGGAAAATATTTATATTAAAAGGAGCAGGCATAGATAAAATGATAGATAGTAGTAATCCTAGGCACAGTCGACAGGCTTTAAGAGAAGAAATGAAGCGGCGCCGTAGCCAGATGAATCCGGAACAGGTAAGAGAAGCCAGTGAGAGGATAGGGGCTCGGGTAATGGAGTTGGAACCGGTGCAGAAAGCCCGAACCCTAATGGGCTTTAGCAGCATCAATCAAGAGGTGAATTTATGGTCCCTCCTGGATAGTTGCCAAAAAGCCGGCAAAAATATTTTACTACCCCGGGTGAGGGCGGACAAAAAGCTGGAAGCAGCTGAGTATACGTGCCGAGAAGAACTGAAGCTGGGGGTTTTTGGTATATTGGAACCCACCGGGCCAGCATTTCCGGAGCAGAGAATTGATGCGGTTTTAGTCCCCGGACTGGTTTATGATGCCAAGGGCTACCGCTTGGGTTATGGGGCCGGCTATTATGATAGCTTCCTGCCCCGTTTGAGGAAAGACGCCTTTACCTGTGGTGTGGCTTATGAATTCCAGGTTATCGACAATGTATATCCTCATGAAGCTGACGTTCCAGTGCACTGGATAGTAACCGAACGTTCAGAGTTGGTCCTAAACTGGGACTTTTTTTAAAGCGGTATGCATTAAACACCTAAAAATTTGCCCCCTATTGTTTAGTTATTTCAATTTATGTAGCTCACCATCCAAGTCAGGAATCGGCATACAAAGCTACACTGAATTAAGGGTTAAGGCATAACATTGGTGAGCTGACTTGCTGTCTATAACAGAAGGATGTTTCATATCCCAGTTAGCATCGCGAATGATGAGGCTAGGAGTTTATTTCTATGAAGGGAATAGAGTGGTAATAATATGGATAGATTTCGTATTGTCCTCTGCAGTGATTCACCACTGTATAATAAAACTTTAGCTGTAGCTTTTGAGGAAAATAATAGTTTCCAGGTCTTGGATAAGCTGTTGCCTGATCAACTGATTGAAAGGGCTGCAATCATTCAGCCTGATGTAGTTGTTTGGAAGGTCAGCGGGTCAGATTTTCTTATCTTATTAAAGGATTTGATTAAAACCTGTCCAGTTCTACAAACAGTTATTATTGTTGAAAATCCTGGTGATTATGATATCTTAGCTATTTTGGATAGTGGCGTGCGAGGACTATTGCCTATGCGCTTACTTCCCCGCCAGATGGTTAAAGCAGTTGAGCTTATTGTTGGAGCTGGAATTATGTGCTTACCCAGGCTGGGTCCTGAATATCTCAGTCCGCGGCTGCAAGAAACTGAATTCTCCGGGCTATCTCTGCTGACCCAACGAGAAAGAGAAGTGATCAATCATTTATCTCAGGGTTCCTCTAATAATGAAATAGCAAAATCCCTGGGCCTCTCAGAATCTACCATTAAATCGCATTTGCGCAATGCCTTTAAAAAACTGAATGTTCGCAATCGCACTGAAGCATTAGCCTTGTTATATCGGCAGGAAAAAGGTAAAAATAGGATTGATTCCTAATCAGGTTCACAGGCAGGTTTCCCACGGCCTGTAGGGGCACCTGTAGTTTATCTTAGACGATTTATATTAATGAACCGTAGTCTGAGTAAGCCGGTGAGTGAGGGCAAAGGTTTTAGCATCCGGGGCCAGATACTTTCTGGAGGGAGCCTGGACAAAGCTTTTGCCCTTAATGTAGCCGGCATCCCAGCTGCTATCTACGGCTACCCACTGCCCATCGATCATAACTTCATTCCAAGCATGCATTTCCCAGTTGCTATCAGTTTCTGCCTGGCCGTATACCACTTTGGCGGGAAGCTGGGCCGCTCGAGCTAGAGCCGCAAATAGGAAGGAAAAATCACGGCACAGGCCTTTTCCTTCTTTCAGAATCTGACTGGCCTGGCGAAGGTGCACATCCTGATTAAGATAAGCCTCATAATCATATTTAATATTTTGAGTAATCCAGGAGTGAATGCTTTCTGCCTTTTCTCGGCCACTCATACCCTCTGGGGCTATGGCTGCAGCCAAGTCTATTATTTCGGACTGGTGGGAATCCACATAGATGGAGGCAACCATATAACGGTTGTCAGTAACGGATTGGTTGTGGACCAGAAAACGAATAGTGCCGTCAAAACGATGAGGATCGGCTCCGGCCCAGATAGTGTACTGGCCAGAACCAAAGCGCAGGTTAATAGTGGTGCTAAAGATCCCCTCTTTTACTTGGGCCTTCCACAGGCTCAACTCCTGTTGGGGACCCCGGATACCAAACCATATCTCCTTCAAATTGGAGCTTCCTTCGATTAAGAGACTATCCTGGCAGCTAATACTGCTGCTATTAGGAGTAGTGATTTGAATACTGGAGTTTTTTAGACTTGAGTAGTAGGAGGCCTGAGCCTGGACATCATCAAAGCACAGATGGCCCAGGAATAACAACAACAGGGTAGTTAATCCAATACTACAATACTTTATAAGCTTCATCTAGAATACCCCCATCAATAAAATCTGCACAACCCTGCAGACTTTAGTCAACTTCAACTGGCAACTGGCTGGCATAGCGGCTGTACCGCCTTAGCCCCTGTAGCTTTGCGTCACCACTTTTCAATGGTTTTGCCTTTTTCATGTCTAGAATTGTTTTAATGACGAGATATTCCGGGATAAACCTGGAAAACAAAAAACCTGCATTACAAATACAGGTTTTAAGCCTTAGTTAAGGTTATTCCGGCAACTGGCTGGCATAACGGTCATCCCGCTTTAGCCCCTGTAGCTTTGCGTCACCATTTTTCAATGGTTTTGCCTTTTTTATTTATGTCCCAAATATAATATAGTTGGCTGATTTTGTCAATAATAAGTCAACATGGGATTGTAGCACCAGACTAATCTCGCTTTAAGACTGCTCCGGCTTCTTCTCATCTACCACTACTTCTTTTAATGCAGCCAGGACTCCGCTCAGACCGGCTAAATCTCCGGGTATGATCAGTTTGGTGGATTGTCCGTCACCGATTACTTTCAAGGCTTCCAGGGATTTTAGGGCCAGCACCTTATTATCGGCCTCGGCTTCCCGAATCATTACCAAACTGTCGGCAAAGGCTCTCTGTACTGAAAGGATGGCTTCAGCTTCCCCCTGGGCATTTAGAATCTTGGATTGCCTTGAACCTTCCGCTTCTCTGATGGCGGCTTCTTTGACTGCTTCGGCGGTTAAAATGGCTGATTGTTTTCTACCTTCGGCATCCAATATGGCTGCAGTTTTCTGGCCTTCGGCCCGCAGAATGGCTTCACGTTTTTCCCGCTCAGCCCGCATCTGTTTTTCCATGGCGTTCTGTATATCCTGGGGTGGCAAGATGTTTTTCAATTCCACCCGGTTGACTTTTATTCCCCATTTATCAGTAGCTTCGTCCAGAATAGCCCGAAGCTTGGTATTTACTATATCCCGGGAAGTAAGGGTTTCGTCCAATTCCAGGTCACCCACGATATTTCTTAGGGTGGTGGCGGTAAGGTTCTCGATAGCACTTATGGGAGATGAGATTTCGTATATATATTTGAAGGCATCAGTGACCTGGAAATATATAACGGTATCAATCATCATGGTTACGTTGTCTTTGGTGATAACCGGCTGGGGCGGGAAATCCATTACCTGTTCCCTTAAATCTACGATAGCCCGGAAACGATCGATAAAAGGCACGATGACATTGATGCCCCGGGCTGCCGTTTTATGGTACCTGCCCAAGCGTTCCACTATGCCTACGGTGGACTGTCTGATTATTTTTATTGAAGTTAAACCTACAAAAATAACAAAGAGCACTAACATGGTATTAACAAAATATTGCATCCATATCTCTCCTTTCTATTGAGACCATTGGAATATTAACGGGCATTTTTAACCAGGAGCTTAACTCCTTCTATACCTATAACCTCTACTCGGGAACCTTCAGTGATTTCCTCATCTGAAGCTGCAGTCCAGATTTCTCCATTAAGCTTTACCTGTCCGTAGTGCAATGGCTTTATCTCGTTAAGGCTTACTCCGTGCTGACCTATAAGGGCCTCGGTATTGGTAGGGATATCTTCTGACTTAAAAAGCTTTACCACCAGGGGACGAGTAAAGATTATGAAGAGAGCACTGAACAGGGCAAACATTAGCAGCTGACTCTCCAAATTATTGAAAAAACCCAGACTAACTCCCAATGCTACTAACAGGGCCGACACTCCCAGCCACAAGAACCAAAAACCTGCTGAAGCCACCTCAATGGCGCCACTTACTATAGCTATTAGTATCCATTGTACGGCCGACATCTTAATACCCTCCTCTCTTAAATGAAGGATTTAGACTAGTTTCTGCATCTAATCATACCATATTCCCTAATATTATTCCCTAGTATTGTATTAGCGTAGGGAATGTCTTATGATGCCGGATAGAAGTAGTTCTATACCTGCTTTGATAATGGCCCGGACACCAGCAAATGTAAATGGTGCTGGGTCACAATATGGTGTATAATGGATTAGAATAATTATAAAAAACCGTCATATTTCGGGGCTTTTGTCGTCGATATTAGCTAAACATGCTTTTGGAGATGTTTTTTATCCGCTTATGACTTTAAAACTGGATTCAGATGGGGAGTTATAAAGAAATTTATTTTTAGCGGGGAGGTTAATGATAATGAATCAAGAGGAACTGATTAACAAACTGACGGAATATTGTGGTGGCGAGAAAATTAGCTGTACCCAGGCCAGGAAGTTCGCCCAGGAAAACGGAGTGGAACTGGCCCGAATGGGAGAAATCTGTGATGAAGCGGGGATAAAAATCTACGGTTGCGAATTGGGGTGCTTTTAAGAAGGACAGGGTGGCCGTTTTATAAGAGGGTGATGAGGGGGGATTAGGATGAAGGATAGTTACGGGAGAGAGATCAACTATTTGCGAGTCTCCATCACTGACCGGTGTAACTTGAGGTGCCGTTATTGCATGCCGGAAGAAGGAATAAGAAAAGTAGAGCATTATAGTATATTGAGTTTGGAAGAGATAGCTCGTCTGGTCCGGGTGGCTTCAAGTTTAGGCATTCGCAAGGTGCGTTTAACCGGTGGAGAGCCCTTGATCAGAAAGAATATTGTACAATTGGTTGGAGATATTGCCAGTTTGCCGGAGATAGACGATTTAGCCTTGACCACCAATGGGATGCTGTTCAATTCAATGGCTTGTGATCTGCAGAAAGCCGGTCTTAAACGGGTGAATTTCAGCATGGATACCATGGTGGCCGAGAAGTTTAAATATATAACTCGGGGCGGAGATCTGGAAAAGGTCAGTACAGCAATCTTTAAGGCCCTGGAATTAGGGATGGAACCAGTTAAGATTAACACCGTGATAATACGGGGCTTTAATGACTCGGAAATCATGGATTTTGCTGATCTGGTTTACCAATATCCCCTGCATATCAGGTTTATTGAGTTTATGCCGGTAGGGGACTTGTTTTATTGGAAGCCGGAACGGGTAATGCAGGTAGATGAAATCAAAACTAGAATTGAACAGGAATATGAACTATATGAAGGAAGCAAAATAGAAGGTAATGGTCCGGCCAAGTATTACCACATGCGTAAGGGAAAGGGAACCATTGGGTTTATAAGCCCTATGAGCAACCATTTTTGTGCTAGCTGTAACCGGATACGCATGACTGCTGATGGCAGTCTTAGGGGTTGCCTGTACGAAAAAGCTGAGATTAATCTTAAATCGGCTCTTTTAGCTGGAGCTGGGGAGGATGAATTGCGAGAACTTTTTTTAAAAACCATCGTCAATAAAGCTCCCCGTCATCAGATGAATTCGGGTTGGGGCAGCGATAATAAACGTATGATGTACCAAATAGGAGGATGATAGCGGGTGGATTTTACTCACATTAATGATCAGGGGCGGGCTCGCATGGTGGATGTCAGCAAAAAGGAGGAAACTGACCGGGTGGCCATAGCTCGGGCTGAAGTGAAAATGAAGCCAGAGACCTTGGCGGCCATAAAAAGCGGCGGGGTAAAAAAAGGGGATGTGCTGGCGGTAGCCCAGGTAGCTGGAATTATGGGGGCTAAAAAAACTCCTGAGCTAATTCCCATGTGTCATCCCTTGCTTTTGAGCTCGGTTGATATCGATTTTGAGTTCGATATCCAAAACTCTCGGATTATTATCCATTCCCAGGTGAAAAATAATGGCAGAACCGGGGTGGAAATGGAGGCTATTACTGCGGCAACCGTTGCCGCCTTGACTATATACGATATGGGCAAAGCCCTGGACCGTTGGATGGAGATTGGCGGCATTATGTTGGTGGAAAAAGAGGGCGGAAAAAGCGGGCATCTGCTTAATGTGGAAGGAGAAGCCGCTAAACAGGTGGGTAGCCTTTATTCCATCTGTACCAGCCCGGAACGGGGGCAGCTTAAGCGGGAAATATTTCAGGCTAATGTAATAGCCGATCACGGTATAGAAAACGACGGACATGCCGGACCCTGGAGCCGACAGGTTACCTGTCTGGATCGAGCCTCAGTTTTAAAAGCCAATGAGGAACATGGGCTGGATGTAGGCCCCGGCGACTTTGCGGAAAATTTGTTAATCGAGGGTATAGATTTTAAGCAGATTCAGGTGGGCAGTCGGCTGAAGCTGGGAGAAAGTGTGATTCTGGAGGTGTCTCAAATCGGCAAAGAAGATCACCCCAGCGTTGTGACTAAAACCCTGGGCGTAAGCCTGTTGCCTTATGAAGGCTTGTTTTGTCGGGTAATAGAGGGGGGCAAAATCAAGAAGGCCGACCGGGTAGAGGTGATATGATGTATAAAACCGGTATACTGATTATGAGTGATAAAGCTGCGGCCGGCGAAAGGGAAGATCGCAGCGGGGAGCAAATTCGAGATTTGCTGGGGCCCGATTATTTGCTACAGTACTACCAGGTCATCCCAGATGAAAAGCCTATTATTGTAGAAAACATGAAATACGCCTGTGATGAACTGGGCTTGGATCTTCTGTTAACTTCAGGGGGCACCGGCTTTTCCAGCCGTGATATTACCCCCGAGGCCAGCTTGGAGGTAATTGAAAGAATGGTGCCCGGTATTCCTGAAGCCATGCGGGCTTATGGAATGCAGAAGACCAGCAAGGCAATGTTATCCCGGGCGGTAGCCGGAATCCGAAGAAATACCCTGATTATTAATTTGCCCGGCAGTGTTAAAGGAGTGAGGGAGTCGCTGGAAGCCATTCTTCCTGCTCTGTCCCACGGATTGGATATAATTATCGGATCGGCCAGCGAATGCGGACAGGATTAATTTGAAAGAAGGTCCCCTTGTTTCAAATAGTGGAGTAAAATCAAAAAACGTGTTATTTGAAGGTATAAAAAGGAAAAGGTAGGAGCATACTACTAATCGATGATATTGGGCGAATTTGGCCTTTTTTCTAGTTTGAATACTGGCCGAATCTTGCCTAATATTATACTTAGCGTTAGCACTCAATTGTGATGAGTGCTAACAACATAATAAATAAAAAACGTAAGAGGAGGTATACCTTTGAACATTCAACCTTTAGCAGATCATGTGGTTATCAAAGCCAGTGAGGAAAGCGAAGAAAAGACCAAGAGCGGTCTCTATGTGCCTGATAGTGCCAAAGAGAAACCCCAGGAAGGACAAGTGCTGGCTGTGGGGCCGGGAGCATTAAATGACAAAGGTGAAGTAATCCCTATGAATGTAGCAGTGGGAGACAAGGTTATCTACAGGAAATATGCCGGCAACAGCATTAAGTACAATGGAGAAGAGCTCCTGATATTGGGCGAAAAAGATATTCTAGCAAAACTAGTCTAAACGAAAAGAAAAAGAAGGAGGATACACAACAATGGTATCTAAAGAGATAAAATTTGGTGAAGAGGCAAGAAGATCACTTGAAAAAGGTGTGGACGCTCTGGCCAATACGGTTAAAGTTACCCTGGGACCCAAAGGAAGAAACGTGGTTTTGGATCGCAAGTTTGGATCACCCACTATTACAAATGACGGTGTTACCATAGCTCGTGACATCGATCTGGAAGATCCTTGGGAAAACCTGGGCTGCCAGCTGGTAAAAGAAGTTGCTACCAAGACCAATGATGTGGCTGGAGACGGAACTACTACTGCTACCTTACTAGCCCAGGCCATGATCAAAGAAGGACTTAAGAACGTAGCAGCCGGTGCCAACCCCATGGTTATGCGTCATGGTATTGAAAAAGCGGTTAAAGCTGTTGTGGACGAAATTGAGGCTATCAGCAAACCGGTTGAATCTAAAGAATCTATCGCCCAGGTAGCTGCTATTTCCGCCGATGACAAAGAAATCGGCCGGCTTATTGCCGATGCCATGGAAAAAGTGGGCCGGGATGGTGTTATCACCGTAGAAGAATCCCAATCAGTGGGAACCTCCCTGGATGTAGTGGAAGGAATGAGCTTCGACCGGGGTTATATCTCCCCTTATATGATTACCAATACTGAGAAAATGGAAGCGGTTTTAGATGAACCTTATATCCTTATAACTGACAAGAAGATAGCTTCAATTAATGAAGTTCTGCCAGTGCTGGAAAAGGTAATTCAAACCGGCAAACCCTTATTGATCATAGCTGAAGAAATTGAGGGCGAAGCCTTAGCTACTCTGGTTCTCAATAAACTGAGAGGAACCTTTAATTGTGTAGCGGTTAAGGCCCCTGCTTTTGGTGAGAGAAGAAAGGCTATGCTGCAGGATATCGCTGTTTTGACCAATGGTCAGGTAGCATCCGAGGATGTTGGCGTTAAACTGGATAATGTTTCATTGGAAATGCTGGGTAGGGCTCGTCAGATAGTAGTCAAAAAGGATGAAACCATTATGGTTGACGGAGCCGGCAGTGAAGCGGAAGTTAAAGGCCGTATAGCCAATATCAAAGCTCAGCTGGAAGAAACCGAGTCTGAATATGACAGGGAAAAACTGCAGGAAAGAATGGCCAAACTGGCTGGTGGAGTTGCAGTTATCCAGGTAGGAGCCGCTACGGAAACCGAATTAAAAGAGAAGAAACACCGCATTGAAGACGCCCTGGCAGCTACCAAAGCAGCAGTTGAAGAAGGCATCGTATCCGGTGGAGGTACCGCTCTGATTAATGCCCTGCGGGCAATTGATAAATTGCAGTCGGAAGGCGATGAGGCTACCGGTATTTCCCTGGTTAAGAAGTCCCTGGAAGAACCCTTGCGCCAGATTGCCAACAACTCTGGAGCTGAAGGTTCGGTGGTAGTGGAAAAAGTCAAAGAAGCAGCAGTTGGCATTGGCTACAATGCTATGACCGGAGTATATGAGGACATGATTAAAGCTGGAATAATTGACCCGGCTAAAGTAACCCGTTCCGCAGTTCAGAATGCAGCCAGCATTGCTGCTATGGTATTGACTACCGAGGCTATTGTAACTGAAAAGCCCAATGAAGAAATGAAGGCGGCCATGGCCGGTATGGGCGGCGGCATGGGCGGTGGAATGCCCGGGATGATGTAATCCCCACCCACACTGATTCCAATTATATAAACTAAAGGATGGAGCAGTCTGCATGATGCAGACTGCTCCATAATATTATTTACTGCGACTGGACGAAATCTAAGCAAGTACTTGGTGCGGGTTGGGAGTGTCAGTTTTTTGCCGGGGTTTTCCCAGAGGAATCAAGGCTTTCGATGGTAGGATGGGGTAGATAGTTTTTCTCCTCCCAAAATAAAAGGAAAGAGATGAAATAGCTCGAATTATATACAGACAAAGGGATAGAATGAGCTGGGAAGGGAATGGTTTTTTGGGAATCAAGCAGAGCTATAGAAATATTAGGCGTCGCCAGCAGATTGTAGGGGTTTTGATTAAGAATGGTTTGGGTTATGTGGTGCAAAGATTCGGCCTGACTGCTATGGCCCCCATGTCCAGCCGTTCTGAGGTAATAAGCAGTCGTAAGGAAACCCATATTTTAATGGCCCAGAAGCTGCGTAAGACGATGGAAGAGCTGGGACCTACCTTTATTAAATTAGGGCAGGTATTGAGCACTCGGCCTGATCTGCTGCCTCCTCCCTATATTGAACAGATGGAAAGGCTGCAGGACAAAGTGCCTCCTATGAGTTACGGCGAGGTAGTGCAGCAGTTGGAACAGGAATTGGGGCACCCGGATAATGTCTTTAAAGAATTCGATTGGCAGCCTCTAGCCGCTGCCTCCATCGGGCAGGTACACCGGGCCCGGCTTAAGAGCGGGGAAAGAGTAATAGTTAAGATACAGCGCCCGGGGATTGAGCGGCAGGTGGAGAATGACCTGCAGATCCTTCTAACCTTGGCCCGCTTTTCGGAAAGAAGGTCCGGGGAAGCTAGACGGCTAAATGTTGCCGCAATGATAGAAGACTACGCAAAAATGTTTCTGCGCGAGCTGGATTATGCCCGGGAAGCACGCAGCACCGAAATCGTTCACAATAATTTTGCTGGAGATGACCGGGTTATCATACCTCGGGTTTACTGGGAATATACAACGGGAAAAATTTTGACCGAGGAGTATATAGAAGGGGTCAAACTCAATGATATAGAAGAGATAAAGAGGCGGAACTGGGATGTGCGTAAGATATCCCAGCTGGGCACCGAGACTTTTTTAACCCAGATCGTTTTTCATGGTTTTTTTCAGGCCGATCCTCATCCAGGCAATATCTTTATTGTAAATGAACATCAGATCTGTTTTATTGATTTCGGACAAATCGGTACGTTGACTGAATCACGTTTGATCAACATCGGCGAATTAATCCTGGGCATCGGCAAGCAGGACATGGAAAGAGCGGTGTCCGCTCTTCGTGCCATGGGTATTCTGGATAATGTAAAGCACAACCCGGAAGACTTTTTGGAGGATTTCAGTGACATGGTAATCAACCTCTCTACCGGGGGGCTGGGCCGTTTGGATATGAATCGGCTGCGCAAGGATATATTGACTCTGGCCTATAACTATCAATTAAAACTGCCCGCTTATTGGACTTCTTTGATGAAGGCTTTGATTACGGTGGAAGGGGTAGGCAAGACCCTGGATCCGGACTATGATTTTATGGAAACCGCTGCTGAACTGGCCAATAAGGTGTATAAAGAAAGGCTCAAACCGGAAAACGTATACAAGCACCTGAATCGCAGATACTATCGGGATATTAAGCCCTTGGGCACTCTGCCCCGGGATCTGCACGATGTAATTAAGTCTGTAGGTCAGGGCCATTTGCAGATAAATATAAAAGTTGACTTGAGTCAAACAGCCCATCATAAAATGTCCCAACTAGTTAGCCGTCTTAGTTCCAGCTTGATCATTACCGGGGGCTTGATAGGGTCATCCCTAATCGTACATGGCAGTCATCCGGATATTCTTGAACAATACTCCATTTTTGGGGTGGCGGGCTTCGCCTTGGCCGGGATTGGTTTACTGTTCTTCCTAGTATTATCAATGAAATCGTAATTATGAAACTTATGCATATTAAATATACCTTTATCTTATGTTGAAAGGGGCTTTGAGCCCATTTGGTATTACTTATGACAATTGAACTTATCACCATTGTCCTGTAACCTAGCTATATCCGCTTGTGAAAGCTGTTGTTAGCATTGCTTATTAAGGATATACTTAATACATTAAGTATATACTGTAGAAAAATAAGGAATTAAAGGAGGTAGATTGTTATGTTGGTTGGTAAACCGGCTCCCTTATTTCAGGCTGATGCATACCACAATGGAAAAATAACCAAAGTAAAGCTGGAAGACTTGAAAGGCAAATGGGTAGTAATTTGTTTTTACCCGGGGGATTTTACCTTTGTATGACCTACCGAGATATCAAGTATAGCCGTGGGCTATAATAAACTACAGGAACTCAATGTGGAAGTTCTGTCTATGAGCGTTGATAGTGTATTCTCTCATAAGATATGGAATGATACTGAGTTGTCCAAAATGGTAGATGGGGGAGTTGGATTCCCTATGCTAAGCGATCCGGGTGGAAAAATCGGTAAATTATATGATGTCTACGATGAAGATGGCGGAGTTAACGTGCGGGGCAGGTTCCTCATCGACCCCCAGGGGATAGTGCAGGCGGCCGAAATCTTGTCACCTCCGGTGGGCAGGAATCCCCAGGAATTACTGCGCCAAATTCAGGCTTACCAGCACAACCAGGCTACCGGAGAGGTAATGCCCTCCGGATGGTTCCCCGGGGAAAGCACCCTGAAACCCTCCACTGACCTGGCGGGTAATGTATGGAAAGTATGGCAGCCCAAGAAGTAAGATTGGATTTGCAAATAAAAGGGGCTGTGCCGAAACTTCGGTTTCGGACACAGCCCCTTCTGCGTTCCATAGTATATATAACGGCGAAACATGTAGGGGCTAATTTATTGCCAGTTCAGGTTTTGGTTGCGGTCCAGGTTTTCCTTGGCATTATAGGCTTTGATATAAATGGAGTTATCCTCTAGATAAGCGAATTCGGGAACCGGGTCTTTGGCTTTTTTATCTTGCTCAGCTGAAGCTGAGGATAGGGTATTAGCTATGCGAATCTGACCCGGACAAAGGTTTAAGGCAAAAACAATGCTGCGGGTATTGCCGTAAAAACCAGCATGGGCGATACCCTCCAATTTACCTAGGACGATGATATCAGCCCCGGAAATGATTTCTGAACTCTCATGAACATCACCCCAAATAATCACCGACCCCTCAGAATGGATCTTCTGTCCGCTGCGCACATTACGATGGATAAATAGGTCTTTGCTGTAAGAGCGGTTGATATTAAGTTCAATATTGTTCAGTATCATACCATACTCCAGACAAAGCTGCTGCAGCTGGGATATGTCCTCAAAGGAAAGGGAATTAAGCCCCTTGCCCTTGAAGATTACCGGGGAGCCTTGAAATAACTGGGGGTTGGCCGAAAACTTGTCTCTTAAAGCCTGCAGATATTCTTCTCCCCGCCCTTCTTCGAAAATGAGAACCAGGTTATTATTAATTCCTTTGATTTTGATATTGGCCAAAACCTTTACCTGCCTTTAATTGGAATACTGATGTCCAAGGCGGAATGTCTTCCCTCCCGGATGAAATTGACTTCAGGCTTTCCGGCGATATCCATGTGTTTGGCTATAACCTGGATTATCTCTTCTTGAATGGTTTCCATAAGTTCGCTGGAAGTGCCGGCCCGGTCATGCGCCAGGACTACTCTTAGACGGTCATTGGCCTGGCGTCGACTGGAATGATCATCTTGCTTAAATATGTTTTTTATAAAACTTAGCACCTTTACTACCCCCTTCTATCTGGTAGGTAAAAAACTTCGTCCCAGGCCTCTTAATTTACTCCAGAAGGAAACATCTTCCAACTGCAGGAAGGGAACATCTTCCCCGCTTATTCTATGGGCGATGTTATTAAAGGCCTGAGCTGCCTGGCTACGTTGATTCAGTATAATGGGTTCCCCTTTATTAGTGGAGATTAAGACATTTTTGTCTTCAGGTACGATTCCCAAGAGATTAATACACAAGTGTTCGGTCAAGTCTTCTATACTCATCATATTGCCGCTTTTTACCATGTCGTTTTGCACCCGATTTACCAATAGGTTAATATCATTATACTGAGCTGATTCCAGCATACCGATGATCCTATCCGCATCTCTTACTGCTGATATTTCGGGATTGGTAACAACTATGGCTTTGTCAGCGGCAGCAATGGCATTTTTGAAGCCCTGTTCTATACCCGCCGGGCAGTCTAAAAATACATAATCAAACTCTTCTTTTAAACTTTCGCAGACTTGCTGCACCTGTTCCGGCGTGATATCGTCTTTGTTTCGGGTTTGGGCTGCCGGCAGCATAGACAGGCCGGGGAATCTTTTGTCTTTAACCAGAGCCTGCTTTAAGGTGCACTCACCTTCAATGACCTGAACAATATCATATATTACCCGGTTTTCCAGACCTAGGATCAAGTCCAGTTTTTTCAAGCCTATGTCTAGGTCCATAACCGCGACTTTATAACCCATTTCGGCCAGAGAAGTACTCAGATTGGCTACGGTGGTAGTCTTGCCTACCCCGCCTTTGCCAGAAGTCACTACAATGGCCTCACCTTTGGATTGGTTTTTTTCCATTAAAGAAGGACCTCCCTTTAAAATTGTCGAACAGATTCAGGCTATAGTAGGATTTATTAATACATCTACTATTCTAAATGATAAGTGGGTGGTAATAAACTGCTATTTTAGTAAAATGTCTAATTATAAGAGAAGATTCGAAATTTTGGCCTAAAAGTTATATGAGCCCTGGGGTGGGCTCATATGGAGAGGGAATGTGATGGAATTTATGTTTTTATTTTAATATGGGGGGTGAAGGTTAATTACATTATTACATTAACCGACAAAATATGCAATAATATTTTAAAATATTATTAAAAAAAAATAAAAAAAATATTTGAGGACCTTCCCGTAGCTATATTAGTCTAATGTTAAACGGAAATATTATCTCCTGGATGCAGCAAGAGAAGGGTCAGAATGTTACAGAACAGTTTGGCCCTTCTCTTGCTGCATTATATGTAAAATAAAAGGAAGCAGAAGATCTGTTTCCTTTTTCCTTCAAAAAGTACATAGCTATCCCATCTTGGACTCAGCCTGCATCTAAAGACTAAAGCTTTTTGAACCAGTCGGATAAGTTGGTGCTAAAAAACAAAACCCCTACTATGCCTAAAATCAGGCCTAGACTAAGAACAATTATAATTATAACTAGTGCTAAGGACTCTTCGCTGCCCATGTATATCACTCACCCCGATTTTTCCTCATATTTATCTTATCATTATTTATTTTAAAAAAAAACCTGTTCTTGGATTAAGAGGGTGAAAGGAGCCTTAAATTGATCATTTTTTGCCCTGATTAAGCCTGCCTACTGAAAATCCAGCAGGCTTATTAAATCTTATGAATTAAGTATAAAAATGAACACTTTCTTATCTGCTGCTTAGAATAAAGCAAGGAGAGTGAGAATATATGTATATTGTAAAGCCTAAAATCATACAGGTCTATGATAGCTTCTTTCAGGCGGAAGAGGGATGGGCCCCCCCGGGGGTATCTCTCCTAGCCGCCAACAAAATGTGGCCTTGCACCCGGGGAGAAGGAGCAATAGTGGCTGTTGTGGATACGGGCATAGATTATGAACACCCGGATTTAAAAAACAATGTCCTGGGGGGAATTAGTTTTGTGCCAGGAGAAGCTGATTATGGTGATTTAAATGGACATGGAACTCATGTAGCGGGTATTATTGCAGCCAATGGAGCCCTGCTGGGGGTGGCGCCGGAAGCCAAAATGCTGGCGGTAAAAGTACTCAGTAAAGATGGTTTTGGTTCTTATGCCGATATTGTTCAGGGCTTGAATTGGGTTCATAATTGGACTGGGGCTGGGGGAGAAAAGGTAAATGTGGTCAACATGAGCCTGGGGGGGCCTTTTCCCAATCCCTCCATGCATCAGGAGATAATCAAGCTAGTTGCAGCCGGGGTTACGGTGGTTTGCGCAGCAGGTAATGCCGGAGATGCTGACCCCGAAACCCGGGAGATCTCTTATCCCGCTTATTACCAGGAATGTTTAGCCGTAGGAGCCGTGGATCTAAAGACAGGAATTGCGGATTTCAGTAATTCCAATGACCGTATTGATGTGGTTGCTCCCGGGGTAGATACTTATTCTACCTATCCTGAAGGCAAGTACGTAAAACTCTCCGGTACCTCCATGGCCTCCCCCCATGTGGCCGGAGCGGCAGCTTTGATTTATTCTCGTACCCGGCACAGGATGGGACAATATATTTCACCAATGGAACTAAATAATCTCTTGCACTACCAGGCCATAGATTTGGGCCAGGTAGGTTTTGATAACCTTTATGGTTATGGCCTGTTTAGCTTTAACCTGGATGGTGGTAAAGCGATTTGCATGAAGGTGGGGGAAAAAGAGTATTGGATGAATAAACAAAAATATTCTTTCCAACACCCCATCCTGTCACTGGAGGGCACAGTATATGGACCCCTGCAGGAAATATGTAAACTGCTTAATACAGAATCAGCCTATAGTACTGAGGAAGCAGTGGTTGAGATCTGGTCCTGAACAGAGCAGCCGGGATAACACAAATAACCTTTTTCTGGAATATAAAAAAGAAGGGAATTTATCCTATATTGTAGAATAGTTTTTGTAGGGGACTACACAACCAGATAGGGGGATGATGTTTATGTCACAAAAGTTGCATATATTTGCTGTGTCAGACTCTGTTGGTGAAACTGCAGAAAAAATAGCCATAGCTTCAGCTTTGCAATTCGATGTAGAACGTAATGTTACACGTTTTTCCCGGGTAAATAAGGAGGAACAGGTTAGAAATATTGTATCTCAAGCAGTAGAAGAAGGTGCAATCATTGTCTATACCATCGTAAAACCCGAGTTAAGCAAATACTTGGAAAATTATGCAGCTGAACAAGGCATAGTTGCAGTAAATGTTCTGGATCCTTTGCTCAAAGTAATAGAAAGCAAAATCGGGTTACAACCTGCTTATATCTCTGGTTTGACCCATGCTATGGACGATCAGTACTTTAATAGGATGAAAGCTATTGAGTTTACCATCGAACATGATAATGGACAAAATCTGGAAAACATACATGAAGCTAATTTAATCATCCTGGGCTTGCCTCGGACCTCCAAGACTCCATTAGCTATGCATTTAGCCAATTTGGGAATTAAGGTGGCAAATTATCCTATAGTAATTGACACCGAGATTCCTCAGGAGATCATAAATCTCAAAGGTAAAGTGCCTATGGTTGGACTGACCATCGATATAGATACCTTGATGAAGCTTCGTCAGGAGCGGATGAGGAGTTTCGATTTGCCTGAGGATATTGAAAGTCTGGATGAGATGGTGGCTGAGGAACTTGATAATGCTTATCGTATTTATGCCAGATTAAAATGTCTGGTTATCGATGTTACAATGGACGATATCGAAACCATTGGCAATACTATTACCCATAAGTTTACTCTGCCTTTAAGGGTAACCCATCATCGCTGCTAGAAGAGTATATACGGGGCTGGGAGATTATTCTCTCCCGGCTTTTATTTTGCTTTAATTGGGAATTACCGATAAACCATTCTGTATGGTAGAGTCAGGGCATTCAGCAAGAAGCGTCATCATGGCTAGAGGAGGAAAGTCGGATAAAAAGCCACGGTCCCCGGGTGAATCCACTTTCCCCAAGACTAGCTGCCAAGGAGAAGAAGCAGATGCATTATGTTTATATTTTAAAATGCAGTGATGGCACCTATTATACCGGGTATACCAATGATTTGGCAGGTCGGCTGAAAAAACATAATGAAGGCAAAGGTAGCCGCTATACCAGGGGAAGGCTGCCAGTTGAATATCTTTACTGGGAGGTAGCACCCAGCAAGAGCGAGGCATTAAAAAGAGAGCTGCAAATAAAGAAATTGAAACGTTCAGCCAAAGAAAAAATGATTAAGAACAACTATAAAACCTCCTGTGAATGAGCAGATATAATCCTTCCATACATAAAAAAATAGTGGGGGGGAAAAATATATGCGAGTTACGAGTTATTTCAATTATAGGAGGTTGTACCATGACCGGAATAAAAGGCAGAATAATCAATAAAGAATCTTTGGTAAACGGAAGTCCCTATGTTAAGGAACAATATGAAGGTTTACTGGTATGTATGAATCAGGATGGTTTGTATAACATAGCTGTACAATTGAATGATAATGATATTTTAGTGGTGGACCAAGCCAAGGAGACTAATGTGCGGGAACGGATTCAGAACTGGGCCGCCCAGGTTCAGGATATACAAAACAAATATGGTACTACCGATTACCAACAGCCTAACCTGCAGGATTAGCCCCCAATGTAAACAGGAGACCGTTTGGACAGGGGGACAGGTTTCTTGTCCCGCCCCAAGGCTGGGATAAGGAACCTGTCCCCCTGTACCATTCTACTATCAATTATCGGAATCATAGAAGTCATAACCAGCGATTTCCAGGGTTTCACCCCGGTCGGACATAGCTCCGCTGAAACTAATGTCTTCCTCGGCCGGGCGGGTGAAGTTATCTTTAGCCTTGCGGGCACATTGGATGCATTGAGTGGTGTAAATCAATCGCTCTAATCTTTCTGGCTCAATAGCTTCGCCGCAAATGGAGCAAATACCGTATTCACCATTTTGGTAACGGTTTAAGGCATCGTTTATATTCTGCAGTTCCAATTCCATCATTTCCAGCAGGCCGGCATCTTTTTCCCGCTCATACAATTCACTAGCTAGATCAGCTGGATGCTGATCGTACATAGACAAGTCGTCGGTGGATTCCCTTACCGTTATCATCAAGCTGTCTTTCTTGCGGTCTATTGATCTTTGCAGTTCGCGTTTTTTATCCAATAACTTCTCTTGTAATTCCAAAATAAAACCCCTCTGTCATGTATTGTGGTGGCGCACCCTTTGGCTATGCTTGGCTACTTTTTCAACATCTATTATTATGCTCAGTCCAGGGAGTTAAAATACAGGAAAGATTTTGATGTGGAACATTAATGGATAATCGGTCTGGTCTGGCCTTGGATCGATAGAACTGTTATTCATATGCGTTTGCTAGAGCTGTTCCAGGCATTTGGACAAGTGCCAGTATATGTCAAGGCAGGACTTGAGCTGCCAAAAGCGAAATAGTATATAACAATTATACTGGGGAGGGATGTTTTGATGCAGAAGGTGAAAGTATTGGGTATTTCGGGTAGTCCCCGCCACGCTAATACCGAGACTCTGGTTGATGAGGCTTTAAAAGCGGCCCGAGAATTGGGACCGGTGGATACTGAATTGATTTCCCTGGCCGGACTTACTATTAATCCCTGTGATGGCTGTAATAAGTGTTATGGTTATTCAAAAGGAGCTTCCTGGGATCGCCTCTGTTATAAACACGACGACGATGTGACTATGATTTACAAAAAAATACGAGAAGCCGATGGCATTATAGTGGGTTCACCAGTATATACCGGAGATATTACCGCTAAACTTAAGGCTTTAATGGAGCGGGGGGCCTGCTTCTGTCATTATTCAGCCTCGCCGGTGGCAGGCAGTATTCGCAATAAGGTCATAGGAGGAATCGTGGTGGCCTTTGAGCGTCGGGGAGGACAGGAGGGCTCTCTGCAGAGCATCTGGAGATGGGCTACCGGAATAATGTTTTCCTATGTAGTAGGGGCAGTTCCTTTTCCTGATGATCCGCCTCCCCAGGCTTCTGCTTTAGGAGGGCTGGCCGATACTTGTGATTCATGGGCCGGATTAGGTAAATACGGTGCTATGCCTCAGACCACCCGCACTCAGCCTCCCAACAGCGGGGTTTTCAACCTGCGTTCGGTGAGGAATTTGGGCAAAAATGTAGCATTAGGTGCTCTGTTGATCAATCGGGGCACTCTGGCCCTGCAATCCGAAGGTATCAGTGTACCTCCCTTGCCTTTGACCTCTTTTCCCGAAAAAATCTTGCAGCCTGATTCCTATTTAAAGCAGCTGCGGGAAGGCAAGCTACAGGCTCCCTCCTATCAAGTAAGCCAGGACTTACTTTAGAGCACATTTGACAGATGGAATTATACCTGTGTTTAGATCCATTCTGATTTATTTTTATGCTTAATTTTGGTGTATAATACCCATATAGGAGGTGCTGATTAATCATTATGGAATGGGACTTTTTAAAGAATAAGAATGAGATTAAGAATATTAAGGCTGAAACGATAAAGGAGTTCTTCAAGCAGTCACCCAGGTGGCAAAAAAAGGCTATAAAGTACATTAATGACCCCACCGAAGCAAGGAGTCTGCTGAATGAGGCGGTTAATAAGGCATCCCTGCACCAAAGCGGTCCCTTGAATGATATCTGGGACTCTCTACAAACCTTGTTTAGTCTGATTAAGGATTGGATAACCGGTGATTATCGCGGGATTCCCTTTAAAGCCCTGTTATTGATTTTGGCAGGGATAGTATACTTTGTTACCCCCATTGATATTATACCAGATTTTATTGTGGGTTTGGGGTTGCTGGATGATGCGGTAATTCTGGGTTGGATTATAAGCCAGATAGGAAGAGAACTAGATGATTACCGGGTTTGGAAAACAAACGGCCGCGTAATAGACATTGAGGTCAGCCAGGTAGATTAGAATGGAGGTATGAAAAATGAAGAATAAAAGGTTAATCCTTTTCCTTTTGACAGTTGTTTTTTTCGGAATTCTTATTAACGCCCTGGATCTTATGTAGTTTCCAGGTTATGTATGGCACAAACCGTTAGAAGTATATACAGTTTAATGTATTTACACTTTAACTGTAATATAATGAAGAACAGAAAAGGATTAGGGAATTAAGTAAAATATGTAGGGGAGGGAATATCAGTGAGTCACGAAAGGGTTGAACTTGATTATGGTGTTTTAGTAAGGGAGTTGGAGGCGGGATTAGATGCCTTTGTGCAGGGGTTTCCTCTGGACAGTTTCCGCAAGGGGGATTACAAGCAGTATCCAGTTATAACCCTGTTGGCCTGTAGTGATTCCAGGGTGCCTGGGAATATGGTGGGTAATATGTTTAACCGAGTGTTCACCGTTGAGAATATCGGCAACCAGGTAAAGACTGGGGAAGGTTCCATACTCTATGGTCTGCTCCATTTAGGAACTCCTTTTATGATCGTTTCCGGGCACAGTGATTGTGGGGCGATAAAGGCAGCCAGTTCCGATTTTTCAGGGGAGCCGGAGGCCTTAAGAAAAGAACTGGAAACGGTTCAACAGTCTCTAAACCAGGGCCAGGCAGGGATGATGGGCAATCTGTCCAATGACGATAAGCTGAAATTTACTCAGTTGGCGGAACTAAATGTGGACGTACAGATTGAGTATCTCTTAAGCTATCCGGAAATAAAGGAACTGGTAGAAGGCAAGCATTTGTATATTCTGGGAACCATGCTGGATCTGCATGATGTTTATGGCGGTGGGTATGCCCGGACTTATTTGAGCAATGTAAATGGAGAAAAGAATCCGGATCTTATTAAAGGCTATGCTGAATTGGGTTCAATCGCCAGTAAGGCCAAACGCATAAGTTAAATCGGGGGCCAGGCAAAAGTTAAGTTAAAGGGCCTGGCCCCTATTGTTGGAGGACAATTTATAGTGGAGTTTTCGTGGCAGGAAATACTTTTTGCCTTTATAGGTGGACTGGGTCTGTTTTTATTTGGTCTTAGGTTTATGTCAGATGCGCTGCAGTCAGTGGCTGGCAATAGTATGCGCAAAATTTTGGAACAGGGTACCCGTACCCCATTTAGAGGGGTCTTAACCGGGGCTCTAACTACTGCTCTAATCCAGAGCAGTAGTGCTACTACTGTATTAACAGTAGGATTGGTCAATGCCCAACTGCTGACTCTAAGGCAGGCTATCGGGGTGGTAATGGGCGCCAATATTGGGACTACCCTTACTGCTTTCCTGATAGGATTTAATCTACAGGACTTTGCCCTTCCTATTATCGGGGTGGGGGCAGTGGTCTACATGTTTTTTAAGGATAAAAAAGCCAAACTTATTGGCCAAGCTATCTTTGGCTTCGGGGTTCTCTTCTTTGGCCTGACTATTATGGGTCAGGGCATGAAGCCATTGAAGGATCTGCCCTATTTTATTGAACTAATGAGCAATGTCCAGAACCATTCAGAACTGGGAGTTCTGATCGGGATGATATTCACTTTTGTTGTACAGAGCAGTAGTGCTACTATCGGTGTTTTGCAGGAACTGGCTTATCAGGGAGCGGTGACTTATCATCAGGCGGTACCGATTTTGTTCGGTGATAATATTGGTACTACTATTACTGCTCTGCTGGCAGCTCTGGGGGCCAGTGTGGCAGCTCGCAGAACCGCTTTGACTCATTTTATCTTTAATGCTCTGGGCACTTTGATCTTCTTGCCTCTGTTTCTGATGGGGATTTTTGAAAAAATGGTCATTTGGTTTACCAATTATATCTTCGTTCTATTGCCTGGCTTTGCCGGCAGTTGGGAAACTCTGAATATCAAGCTGCAAATAGCTCAAACCCATGCAGTATTCAATATCAGTAATACTTTTATTCAGCTGCCTATGGTGGCGGTGCTGGCTTTTATTGTTACCAAGCTTATTCCTGATTCCAAGGAGGAGGATCTGCGCAATGTATGGTATATAGACAAGCGCTTTTTAAACAACCCCGCTTTTGCCCTATCCCAGGCCACTCGAGAAACCCTGCGTATGGGTGAGCTGGCCCGGGAGGCTTTCAGTAATGCCATGGAGTATTTTAATACCCGAGAACATAAGCTCTACCAAAGATCAATGATCTTGGAGGAAACCATCGATAGGCTGGAAAGGGAGATTACAGATTATCTAGTATTAGTTTCTCAGAAGAATCTAACTTCGGAGAATTCCCATCATGCCTATATAATACTGCAGGCTTTAAATGATATCGAAAGAGTGGGGGATCATTGTGAGAATATTATCGAGCAGGCAGATTATGCTATCAAAACCGGAGTTACTTTTTCCGGGGAAGCCCAAGTGGAACTGCAAACTATTACCGATTTGGTTGACCAAACCCTGGCTCTAGCCATGCAGCTCTTCGATACCAAGGATAAGGAGATGGCCCATAAGGTAATTCAAAATGAAATAATGATTGACCACCTGCAGGCTGAGTATAGAAAAGCCCATATTCGCAGGCTGAATGAAGGAAAATGCAACGGGAATAACGGCGCTGTTTTCCTGGATACGCTCTCCAACCTGGAAAGAATCGGGGACCACTGTAACAATATAGCTCATTATATTCTGGATGACGAATAATTCGCCCCTCGGGACTTTAGTTATTAACCCGTTTTGGCTTAGTAATGTGTATGCACGGTATGTAGGGGCGACCCATGGTCGCCCGCATTACCTGGTATAGGATAAGTTAACTGAATGATGCTCGGATGCTGGCATAGTAGTAACGTTCTAAGTCATTGTGGTTACGAGCATTATACTTTGTCTCGCCGTCGGCCGGTCTTATTCTGGGGGAATTGAGAAGGCTGGTTGGATCAAGTTGCTCTAGCAATGGGAGTAGTTTGATCATTATAAGTCGCCTTACCATCCTTGCTCAAACAAAGCATAACACTCGTATGCAACTACCTGACCAACTGACCAACTGACCAACTTTCCACCTTTAACCTAAAGCAATTTTCCACTCAATAATACTCGTCCATAGACTGATGCCTAGTTCAACTCCCGGCACCGGCCAAAATCTGGCGGTATAGTGCCGCGTGGGCATTAAACTCCCTTTGAGCTTGGAATTTAAGTCCAACCAGCTGAGCTGCGGCTTGGCCCATATCCTGTTTTAGCTTGGGATCTTGAATTAGTCTGGCAGCAGCTGCTTGTAGCCCGGAGCTGTTTTGGGCATAGAGTCCTTGCACTCCATCTTCCATGATGCCCAGGTTGCCTGGCACTGCAGTCAATATGGCCGGTTTGGCCAGACTCATGGCTTCCAGAGCGGCTTGGGGCTGTCCCTCCGCCTCGGAGGTATTTAGTACTACGTCGGCCAGCCTGTAATAGGCTTGGACCTGGTGGTGGGGGACTTCTCCCAGGTAAGTGACCCAGGGCAGAGCATCTATTCGATTCATTATCATTTCACTGTAATCATCTTCTATGGAGGCTCCTAAGACTAGCAATCTAAGCTGGGGGTATTGATGCCACAGTTGGGATAAGGCATCAAGAGCCAGTTCAATGTTTTTAACCTTTCTTAATCCACTGGGCAGAATAAAGACGAAATCCCTTTCCTCTAATCCCAGTTGCTTTCGATCCATGGGAGCGGCGGGTTCCAGTTGTATTCCCTGGGGAATTGACTGCAGCTTATCCTGGAATTCAGGATAGTCAAGAGCTAAGGCAGATAAAAAGGCCTGATTAAATACAATTATTCTTTGTACAGTCCGCATAGCAGTAAGAACCAATTCTCTATGAGCCCCCAAGAGGTCGAAGTTAATATCGGTACCGGTCATAGTCAAGAGCAGAGGCAGCTGGCCCAGATCTGGCATCTTCTCCAGCACTCGGGCGAAATGCAGGCCATGAAAGCCATGTATCAATGCATAGCTACTCTTGGACAAAGCATGAAGCATAGTGTTTTCCCAATCCTGATCTTCCAGGGAAAGCAAGTCAATATCTATTTCCATCTTTTTTAAGCCGTTCTGGATTCTTTCACTGGTTAGAGAATTGCCCCTCTGGCTGCGATGAAATGGGGTCAAGAGCAGAATCTTTTTTCCTTTAAGGTGCCGAGCCTCGGCATTGGCTAGCACAGGGGGCCTCCCATTTTAATTACTTTAAAGGCCTCACAATATTGGCCTTGGCCGCTCATTACTCCCCGGTAGCGATTAAGACCTGTTACGGCTTCGTCATACTGTATTTCCAGCTGGGATTGGTGACAACGAAGAGCCCTCAGCTTATCAGCCATAAAGGGGCTGATGTCCTCAATATAGGAAGGCTCCTGCAAGGGAGTCCAGACTTCATAAGCCAGAATACCAGGAGTGGACCAGGGAGGGGCCGGGCAGACTTGAAACCAGGGTCCAGCCGCTTTGTTACAGGCTTCGCTCACCAATTGCCAAGTAAACTTATGATCCCGTACTGCATCCTGGGCATGGGGCACATAAATAAGAGAGGGAGTCCCTTCACGGATAATATTAACCAGGGCCAGCAAGTTTTCCTGGGTATAGGAAATATAGCCATCAGGCATCCTCAGAAAGCTCAGTTGCTTAATGCCCAGGCTGGCTGCAGCCTGCCGGGCTTCTTCTTCTCTTATGGCAGCCAGTTGGTCTTTACTGTATTTGTGGCTGCCCGCTTCACCGGAAGTCAAATATACCACCTGAACTTGATTTCCCTGTTTTATATGTTTGGCCATACTGCCCCCACAGGCAATAATGTCATCATCAGGATGGGGAGCAAATACCATTATCTTTAACATAAGATCCTCCTTCGGTCATGAGATTCAAGCTTGTAATTCTGATATTACTAGACAGGAGCAGAAAAATAAACAGAAACAGATAATTAAAAGCTGTCGGGTATTGGAGTTCTGGCAAAAGGTGCGGGCAGATAGAGGATAATTCTAATTTATTGGAGAAATAATATACATGGAAATAGGAGAGCAGAGTGTTAAGAATTTTCAAAACGGGGGACCCAAATGATATTTTTTATCTCCATTGATGATACCGATAACCTGGAACAGGGATCTACCGGACACACTGCCAACGGCTTGAGAAAGCTGCTGGAAGAGAAGGGTTGGGGACATACGGATGCAGTTACTCGCCATCAACTCCTGGTACATCCTGATATTCCCTATACTTCCCACAACAGTGCCATGTGTTTCAAGGCTGAGCTGGATCCGGAAGTCTGGGAACACTTAATAATGGCCGCCGGGCAATTTCTGGAACATAACAGTGCCTCGGGTTCAGATCCTGGTTTGTGCATAGTGCGGGAAGACTGGCTAAGCGACCCGGCCCAACTCTCTGCCTTTGGCTATCGGGCCAAAATCGAAATAATCAGCAAAGAGGAGGCCTACCTGACAGCTCGCCGCTTAAGGGTTCACCTGTCCGAGCATGGAGGAAGCGGGGATGGGATCATTGGAGCACTGGCCGGGGCAGGATTGAGGATGTCGGGGAATGATGGACGCTTTCAAGGTCGTTTAAAGCTTAAAGCAGCCGGGGAGATCATGCGGGTGGAGGAAATTAAACAGCTCAGTGATATAGAGTTAGTGGAGACCCTGGATGGTTACGTTTTGTCGGAAGCAGAACCGGTGGTAATGGGTGAGGTGATTAAAACCGTATTACGGGATCATAAACGTAAATTGCTGGTATACCGGAACCAATCGGACTGTTGGCAAAGCTGCAGCAAACAGCAGCTGCGTCAATTTTAATATTCTCCTTTGATGAAGCGCCGGGTTCTCGGGTCCTGGGGATTATGGAACATATCCCGGGTGGGGCCCTGCTCGATAATGTGCCCATCCCAAAGCATGCTGGTTTGCTGGGCCAATCTGCGGGCCTGGAAGAAGTTATGGGTAATCAGAACAATAGTAGTGGAGTATTGCTGATTAATGTGTTTGATGTATTGTTCTATTTCCAGGGAACTGGAGGGATCGATATTGGAGGTGGGTTCATCCAGGAACAATACTCGAGGTCTTACCGCCAGAGCCCTGGCGATGGCTACCTTTTGAGTTTCCCCTCCGGACAAGTAGCGGGCTGGGGCATCGATAAAATCCAACATCCCCAGAAGCTCCAGGCTCTCCTGTACTCTTTTCTGTATTTCTTTTTTTGGTTTTTTTCTGGCTTTTAAGCCATAGGCCACATTGTAGAAAACCGAGCCTTCAAACATAAAGGAGGACTGAGTCACCATGGCCATTTGTCTTCTAAGCAGTAGCAGCTGAGAGGGCTGCCAGCTGACCTGTTCCCCTAAAACTTCCAAATCTCCGGTGTCATTGGTGGTCAATAGTGCCATTACTCTTAAGAGAGTAGTTTTTCCCGATCCATTCGGACCCAAGAGGCAATGTATATTTCCCGCCCTTATTTCCAGGTGTTCGGCATTCAGCACCTGACGTTCTCCATAAGATTTAGTAATATCAAACAATTTGAATAGTACTGTCATCTTTAAAGGACCTCTTTTCCAGCTTCAATATAAGCAGCATTATCATAAATGCTAAAATTAACAGTATAATTCCAATGCCCAGGGCCCGACTATCGTGGCCCATTCTGGTTTCCAGTACAATGGAGGTAGTCAAAACCCGAGTTTTGCCCTGTATATTACCTCCCACCATCATTACCGCTCCTACTTCAGCGATCAAGCGTCCCATGGCGGTAGTCAAGGCGGCTATTATACCCATCCTTGATTCCCGGATGATGCTTAGAACTGCCTGGGTGCGGGTAGCTCCCAACATAACTGCAGTATCATATACTTCTTGCCGTTGGCTCATCACCGCTCGAGCACTCAAGCCGGCTACCAGGGGAAAGCCCAGTAATACCTGGGCTATTATCATAGCACTAGGTGTAAACAGCAGTTGCCACTCTCCTAAGGGACCCCGGTTGCTCAGAACGAGAAAGACGATTAATCCGGCCAATACCGGAGGCAGTCCCATGAGGGTGTAGATAATATTTAGGATTAATTTTCGACCAGTAAAGTTTTTTAGGGCCAGGAAAGTGCCGGCAGGAATACCCAAAAGGCCGGCTGCCACCAAGGCGGTAAGGGATACCTGGAGAGATAAAAGTGTGACCTGGATTAGTTCCGGGTCCAATGATAGTATCAATAGTATGCCTTCTTTTACTCCTTGTCCTATAACATCCATCTTTAATCCCTACTTGAAGAAAACTGGAAGCAGGGGATGAGAAAGCCATCTCCTGCTTCTGTATTATATCCTTTATACTTCACTATTTCGCATCGGGAATAAACAACGACTGGCCATATTGATCTTTGCCAAATTCTGCAATTAAAGCCTGAGTTTCGTCGCTGATTATCCATTGAATAAAAGCAGTGGCTCCATCATAGTTAATATTGGGGTATTTTTCCGGGTTAACTGCAATAACACCATAGGGGTTAAAGAGCAGCTCATCACCTTCAACTATGGATTCCAGTGAATAATTTTCCTTGTTAGCCAGATAAGTAGCCCGGTCAATCAAGGTATACCCTTGCATTTCGTCGGCCATGCGATAGGTATCGGCCATACCCTGTCCCACTGAATTGTACCAATCCCCGGTCGGTTCTATTTCGGCCGCTTTCCAAATGGACAGTTCTTTTTTATGGGTTCCCGAATCGTCGCCCCGGGATAAGAAAACTGATTTGCTATCAGATATTTGGGTAAGTGCTGCTACCGCATCATCGCCGCCCTTAATACCTGCTGGATCTGCCGCCGGCCCAATAATGAGAAAATCATTATACATTACGTCATGACGGTCAATTCCAAAACCGGCTGCCACAAACTCGTCTTCCGCTGCCCGGGAGTGAACCAGCAGTACATCCGCATCTCCAGATTCGCCCATCTCCATAGCTGCACCAGAACCAACCGCTATTACCTCTGCCTTGTAGCCGGTTTTGGCTTCAAAGTCGGGTATAATTTCATCCAGCAAGCCTGAATCCTGAGTGCTGGTGGTGGTGGCCAGTTTTAACTGGGGATTTTCTGGGGTAGGAACACTATCCCCAGCCTGTTGCTGGGGTTCCGCTTCTTCCTTTTGACACCCGGCAATAGCAAACACTGAGACCAGCATAGTCAGTATTAATAAAATTGATAATAATTTGTGATTTCTAAACTTCTTCAAATCCTTTTCCTCCCATATTGTAAATTATATGCTATAAAAAAACAAAATAGCAGTATTTTTGGCCAAATAGGCTAAAACAACTGCTAGTGACTTTTCATAGGCATCGTCTCCTTTCCTAACGGGAGGCTTGTAAGTTTCCTTGCAAACCCTATCGATCTAGGGACCATAGTAAAAACTTTAGGTTCCAAAGATTCGGAGAATATTAATATTATTATTCGAGAATTACACAGATTTGTCAAGATAAGGTGCTTGGCGGTTGGCTCAAAACATAATGCTTGCTGCTTTTTTATTTCAGTGCCCATAACTTAACACTCGCGCTCCGTATATTTTATTGGGGAAGTGAAAAAATATATCCGACAGAAATAATTATACCTAAGGAGGGAAAATTTTGGATAAACAGCAGATAAATTGCTCGGTTGAAGACTGTATGTATAACCAAAACGGAAAAGCATGCGGGTTGGACTCAATTAAAGTAGGTTATTTTCATGACCCGATTAGTTCGGAGCAACAGAGCTTGTGTGCTGATTTTTGCCGTCGAGGTCAGGTAATATCTGATGTTCATGTGGATGGAAAGGGGTATCGCTGAGATGAAATCACAACAAATATTTTGCGAAGTAGAAAGCTGCAAGTATTTTGATCATCGAGGAAAGTGTAAATTGGAGAACATCCAGGTAGGACCGGCCGGGCCTTTCTTTTATGGGCAGAATAATCACGATACCCTGTGCGAGAGCTGGGAACAGAAATAATAGCAGCAGTGCCGGGGCTTGAAACTCAACTCCCGGTACTGCTTTACGTGCTGATACTGTTTTGCAGAATGTACTAACCCCCGGAGGCACGTTCTAAGTCATTGTGGTTACGAGCATTATACTT
>LSQX01362580.1_pt1 | contig 37983 bp, 36 predicted proteins | sample 654561 | NCBI WGS metagenome assembly LSQX01 (sample SAMN04489861, study PRJNA283612) | anaerobic digester metagenome | isolation source: 4 biogas reactors fed with cattle manure at either 37C or 55C with and... | place: Denmark: Kongens Lyngby | collected 2014 | reverse complement strand
CGCCGCCGACGGCGATGACGATGACATCTTTTTCGAGCAGGAGGCGGATAGTGTCTTCCTCGATGATTTTGAGGGGTTGCGGCGAGGCCACGACACGACGCCAGCCTCGGCCGGCATCCTCTTTGAGCACCCAGCCGTTTTGGGCCTGATAGGTTTTGGCGTCTTCCTCGGTATAGAAGGGGCCGATGGGCTTGGTGGGGTTGAGAAAAGCGGGGTCGTTTTTGTCCACCAGAACCTGGGTGACGACGCTGGCGACGGATTTGCTCAGGTTTTTCCGGCGCAACTGGTTGGCCAGGGTCTGACCCACGTGGTAGCCGATGGCGCCCTGGGTGTCGGCTACGCAACTGTCCAGGGGCACCTCGTGCAGGGCGTGCTTGGAGAGCTCGGAGCGCAGGAGAACAAAGCCGACCTGGGGGCCGTTGCCATGCGTGACCACCACCCGATAGCCGGCGGCGACGAGCGCGGTGATGTGTTCCGCGGTCTCGTTGGCGGCTCCATATTGATCCGCGACGGACATGCGGTTGTTGTCTTTGATGAGAGAATTGCCACCGATGGCGATGACCGCGAGGGGGGATGTCATGGATGAATGCTCCTTGGCTGAGGGGTGATATGGTTGTTGTTCAATACAATTCTCAAACGGGTCGAGGTTTGGCGCAACGCAGGCGCGGCGGCATCCTATCAGAGGGCCAAGGACGGAGACAACCGGCAAATGAGCGGCAGCGCCGGCCTTGCGCGGACCGGTTGTTATGGGGCCAGCAGGCGCTGTAGAGCGGCGTGATCGAGGATGCCCTTGCCATAATTTGGGCCGGAGGGAGGCGTCAGGGCGTCTTGGAGGGCCTTGAGCGCTTCCCGGGCGGTGGCGGTGGGATGACGGTTGAGATATTGCCCGAGGGCATGGGCCACCGTGGCGGCCGAAATGGAGGTGCCGGCATAGGAGCCGGGGGCGCCGGATGAGCCGCCGGGGAGGGTGGCGAAGGCCGGCGCCGAAAGGTCCACGAACGCGCCATGGTTGGATTGCGCCCATGGCTGCCCGCTGGAATCGATGCCGCCGACGGCAATCACGGCAGAATAGGCGGCCGGATAGACCGGTCGGCCGGATGGCTGGTTGCCGGCGGCGGCCACCACCAGCAACCCTTGGGCGGCGGCGCGTTCGACCGCTTCGCGCAGGAACGGGGTATCGGTTTCGGAACCCCAGCTCAGGTTGACGACGCGGGCGCCAGCTTCGGCGGCATAGGCCAGCGCTTGAAAGAGGGCAAAATTGGAGGTGACACCCTGATCGTCGAACGAGCGGATGGCCACGAGAGGGAGGGGGGTGGCGCCGGGCTGGAGGCCATCGGCCGCAAGGACTCCGGAAGCCAGCAGGGCCATCTGGGTTCCATGGCCGCTGGGATCGGACAAGGCCTGCTCCGGCGCCACGGCATCCCAGGCGGCGGTGACGAGCGGCCCGATGCCGACCGCCGGATCCAGCCCGCTATCCAGGACCGCCACAGGGACCGAGCCATCGGCGGGCGGCGCAATTTTGGGGCGGACTTGCACGGATGGACGGTGCGTGGGCGGAGGGGGCAGCCGGTGGGCATAGTTCAGTTCCGCGTGGGCAATCAGCGGATGACGGGCCAGCCGCTCCAAGATGTTTTCCACATGAACGCCCGCGGGAAAACGGATCAGATAGATGCCCAGTCCTGGCTCAGCATCCACAATCATGCCGCCCACCTGATCCATGAGCGCCTTGAATTGGGCATAGGTTGTACCGGGGGCGGCCCCAACCAGCAATTCATCGCGGATAAACTCAGGTTGGTTGCCGGCGACGCCGCGGGTTACTTGAAAACGGGCCGGCGGTTGGGGCAGAGGACGGACATTTTGGCGATTGCCTGGACGGTAAACCTCAATTTTTTGCAGTTTGGGGACTCGTCCAAGCGGACCGCGCAGCATTTTCCAGGTGATCACATAATCGTAGGGATCCAGCAGTTTGTTCAGGGCGTCATCGAGGTTGACCCCGCGGAAGGCCGCTTCAACGGTTTCGCGGATGTCCGGATCCACCTGCACCACCACATTGAGCTGCGTGAATTGGCCCAGCACGTCGGCCAGCGGCACCTGATCGGCCTGCAACCAAAGCCGGTCGCCGTCCAAACGGAAGAAAACTGCATGCCCCGGCAATGGGACCAGCCAGATGATGGCCGTCAGGATAATCTTTAAAACGGTCCGTTTTATTTTTGAGGATTTATCGTTTGCTGGACTGTTGTACACGATGATAATCGAGCCAATCGTAGTAATCGTTGATATCCTTGAAACCCGGAGGCGTCTCCGGCTTGGCAGACTCCGCTTTTGACGGTGTTTCTGGTAGGGGAAGAGCCGGCATTCCCATGATATTTGAGGTTTCACGCAACTCTTCGTCGGTGGCGCGGGTGATCTTGAGGCCGTCTGGTGGGTTCACGGACCGGCGGAAGGATTTTGGGACCACCAAACCGATTGGATCGGCGGGGGCCAGGGTGTCGTCGCGCAATTCCCGGGCGGTTTGCGCGGAAAGGGCGGCCTGAATCACGCCGGACTTGTCACGGCTCCAGAGCAGCGCGGCCATGCAACGGGTGGCAGGGGTTTCCGCTTCGTTGGCGAGGCGGTACACGCCCCGATAGACGCGGATCCAGTTGCCGGCCTTGACGTGATAGAGGTGGACGCTGTCGGCATAGCCAAGTTCAACGGCCTGGGCCGCGGTAAAACAGTGATGCTGGCGCTTGGCATAGGCGCGCAACTTTTCAGCCAATTCTATGGAAGAAGTGCCCATGATGACTCCTTGGTGAGGGGTGCAACCCGGTACGCTCGCAGACAACCATGAGTGGCGGCCGATAACAAGAGAAAACAAGATTGCCTCACGAGGAAGATTTGCCTAGAGTTCCGGTTCTTGTGTTTCGCGATATCTTCCAAAACATTTCGCTGGTGGCGGCGGTGGTGAGCTGGCTGGCGGCCCAGGTGATCAAGCTGTTGTTGTTCATCGCGCAAGAACGCAAGTTCGACTATGGGTTTCTGTTCCGTCTGGGGGGCATGCCCAGCTCGCATACGTCTTCGGCGGCGGCCTGCGCCGCGTCGGTGGGGTTGCGTTCGGGGTTCGGGTCGCCCGTGTTCGCGGTGGCAACGGGACTGCTGATGCTGATCATGATCGACGCGCAGAGCGTGCGGCGCGCGGCGGGGGTGCAGGCACGGCTGCTCAACCAGATGGCCGAAGAGTTTTATCGCAATCACAAATTCTCTCCGGAGAAGCTGGTGGAGTTTCTCGGGCACACCCGGCTGGAGGTCCTGATCGGCCTGGTGCTGGGCATCATGGTGGCCCTGTTCATGCATCAATGCTTTCCGGAATGGGCTGCGGCGTGTCCCGCCTGAAAGATCTAAAAAATCGCCGTGGGAGTGGCCAAGTGCCAGGTGCGCAAAACCGGCTGCTAAAGATTGTTTGTATTAGGTTGACGAATATTTTCAAATCGGTATGATGCAGGACAAAATAAAAGAAGCAGTGGGAGATACTCAATGAAGCAGAGAAACTTTGGCTTTACCTTGATCGAGCTGCTGGTGGTGATTGCCATCATCGCGATGCTGGCCGCCATTCTGGTTCCGGCGGTGAATCGCGCCTTGGTGAGCGCGGCCCTGACCCAGACCGTTTCCAACGGTTCCAACATCTACAAGTCGGCCTTTGCGGGCCAGATGGAAGATGTGGTTTTGGGCGGCGGCTATTCCGCCTGGCCGACCGAAGACGACGACTACAATGACGCCACGAAGTACTTCAAGCATCTCGTCACCAGCAAGGTGATGGCGGTGACCTATGACTTCTTCGCGGCACGCGGTATCGAAGGCGCCAAGTCCACCGACGCAAACGATTTCGATAACAAGAACAACGCCTGGAGCCTGGTGCTGAACCTGGATGACGCCCCGGAAGGGATTCCGTTCATCTACACGAAGAACTTCTCCCTGAATGGCAGTTTCCCCTCGAAGGGCAGCATGATTGATGAGACCGACCTGAAGGGCCAGCCGTTTGGTTCCGATGGCCTGGTGGTGGTGCTGAAGGGTGGCTCGGCTTTCTCCCTGCGGGGCAAACAGCTCAAGGCCGACAACTTCAACCCCGCGGGCGATTCCACCGGGGACGCCAAGCCGGTGGATACCCCCCAACAATAATCGTCAACCCATCTGGTGTGGTTGCAACCGGGAATTGTCTAATTCCCGGTTTTTTTATAGGGTGGGGAGGCTTGTTCGCAGGGCATGGCGGCCGCGGGTTTGGGCGGCTGACTGACGGCAGCCATGGGCGACGGGTTGGAAAAGAGATAAGACAGGACCACAGATGGCGCGATTGATCATCCAAGGCGGACGCCGCATCCAGGGCAAGTTCACGCCCAAGGGCAACAAGAACGCGGTGCTGCCCATGCTGGCGGCCTGCATACTGACCGATGAGCCGGTTGTTCTTGAAAATGTGCCGCGCATTCTCGATGTCGAGAATATGCTTGGGCTACTGAGTCAGTTGGGCGTCTCGGTGCGGCAACGGGGCGCGGTGGTGACGCTCTGCGCCAAGGGACTGCGCGGCACGTCGCTGGATCCGGTGTTGTGCGGCCGGGTGCGCAGCTCGATTCTGCTGGCGGGTCCGCTGGCGGCGCGGCATGGCTCGGCGGTGCTCTATCCGCCGGGCGGGGATGTGATCGGGCGGCGGCGGCTGGACACCCACTTCGAAGGCTTGGGGGGACTGGGCCTGCCCATGACTTGGAAGAGCGGCGCGTTTCATCTGCGGCGAACGCGGGCCTTCCGGGGAGCGGATCTGCTTTTGGATGAGGCCAGCGTGACCGCCACGGAAAACATCATGATGGCCGCGACGCTGGCGCCAGGGCGCACAGTGATCATGAACGCGGCCTGCGAACCGCACGTGCAGGATTTGGGGCGCTTGCTGCAGGCCATGGGCGCGCGCATCAGCGGTCTGGGCACCAACCGCATCGAGGTTGAGGGCGTGGCATCGCTCGGCGGCGCCCGGCACCGGGTAGGGCCCGACTATATCGAGATCGGCAGTTTTCTGGCGGCGGCCGCCGCCACCGGCGGCGCGTTGCAAGTGCGCGATCTGCCGGACACGACCACGCTGCGGGTGATGCAGCGGGTGTTCGAGCGGCTGGGGGTGACCTGGCAGGTGGATGACGGGGTTCTGCGTCTGCCGGCCCGGCAGACCCTGGCCGTGCGCAAGGATTTTGGTGACAGCATTCCCAAGATGGAGGACGGCATCTGGCCGGCCATCCCCTCCGACTTGCTCAGCGTGGCGCTGGTGCTGGCCACGCAAACGAAGGGCGAGATTCTCTTTTTCGAAAAGCTGTTCGAGAGCCGGATGTACTTTGTGGATCGTCTGCTGGAAATGGGCGCCACGCTGGTGCAGTGCGATCCGCACCGGGTGCTGGTCAGTGGTCCCGCCAAGTTGCGCGCTCAGCACATCACCAGCCCGGACATCCGCGCGGGCATGGCGCTGGTCATTGCCGCCCTGTGCGCCAAGGGGCAGACCATCATCGAGCAGGCCGAGATGATTGACCGCGGCTATGAGCGGCTGGCGCCGCGCCTGCGCGCGCTGGGGGCGAAGATTACCCGTGTTGATTAGCCGCGACGCGGAAACGCGACGCGGGAAAAGACAGCGGGGGGAGGGGAAACCCAAGCCGGATCGTTCAATCGTCGAGGTCCGGCTCTGGGCGGCGGCGCAATACTTTCTTCGCGCCTTGCTTGCGCTTGTCGTCGAGCATGACGGCTTTTTGCTTCCGTGAGCGCCGGCGTTTTTGGCGGCGGATTTTTTCGCGTTCCTGCTGCCGCTTCGATTTTTCGCCATGGATCCGGGCCGCCAGTTGGTCACATAGCTCGCGGCGGGCAAAAAACCGGTTCATGGCTTGCGAGCGTTCCCGGGAGCAGCGCACCTCGATGCCGGACGGCTCATGACGCAAACAAACGGTCGAGGCGGTTTTGTTGATCTTCTGCCCGCCGGGCCCGCCGCCACGGATGAAGGTTTCCTTGAGGTCGGCCTCCTCGATGCCCAACGTCTTCATGCGTTCAAGCAACTGGTTTTCTTTTTCAACGCTGACGGGAAAACGGCTCATGGGATCGGTGACGCCACTATAGGAGCTGGGAGCCCGCCTGCCAAGCTTGCAACCGATGTCACCGGTCAGCCACCGCCCGGCATCTCGCGCACGAGGCTGTCCTGACGGGGGAGCGGAGCGCCGTCCAGAACACGACGCCAATGGGCGAAGTAGGACGCGGAATGGCGATAGCCGCTGTGATCGGAGATGACCGTCGAGGCATCCACCAGATACAGATTGGGGTGCTGACGCAAAACAGCCTTGGGATTTTGAGGACCGGCCAGCCCGAGCGCCTGTTGGATGCCATCGGCCAGATCGCCGAGCGGGAAGCTGTGCCGGAACACCTTGTCGCGCCGGGAGTAATAGACCAGGCAACGCTGACAGGCTTTCAGGGAGTTATGAAACATGCGTCCCTTCGCGAGAATACCGCGGTCCACTGCCGGGGCGGACAGCAACAGATTGCAGACAAGTTCGGTCTTGGCCGCTCGAAGGGCGGACAGCGCGACACGGGCGCCCAGGGAATGGGTTTGCACGTCAATCGCGGCGGCCGCCGGCTGGAGTTGCTGGAGCAGCTTGCGGAGCAGCAGTCCCGCGCGATTGGCCGAACCGCGCGCTGGCAGATAACCGGGCGCGGAATCCCAGCCGGGCCAGGCCAAGCCCATCACGAGTTCATAGCCGTTGGAATTCAGCAGCCCGGCCTGCCGCACGCCTTCTTGCAGCTCGGCATAGGCCCGCAGCACGGACTTCAAGGTGGTGTTGAAGCCATGGATCAGCAAGCAAACCCGGCGTCCGGTGATTGCGGTGGACACTTCGTCGAGTGTCAGGGGCTTGTAATTGGTTCCATCGGCCGCATCGGCGTACTCGCGGAACGACACCTTCTTGGCAAGTTTGCGCGTCGAGCTGAAGCTGTGGCGGCAACTGGCGATGATCATGGCAACTCCGGTCCTGAGTGGAACGGTATCACGCGGTCCCGCCGCAGGCAAATGGCTGTCGCGCCGGATTGCTCCGCGACGGCGGGATGCAGTCCGACTAAGTTTGGGGTGCGGCGATAAAGGTGCCGTTTTCGATTTCGGCAAAGGCCTGGCGCAGTTCCTCGCGGGTATTCATAACGATGGGGCCGCCCCAAGCGACGGGTTCACGCAAAGGATGGCCGGCAAACAGCACAAACTGCAGGCCGTTCTCGCCGGCGGTGGCTTGAAAGGTGTCGCCGGGACCGAACAGAAGCGCGCGATGGCTGGCGTGGGTTTCCCCGTCCGGGCCGAATTGGCCCGAGCCGGCCAGAATATAGATGAACAGGGTTGGGTCGGCGGGGGTGGGCAGGGTAAAGGTCGCGCCGGGATCGAGTTCCACATCCAGCATGGTGGCCTTGACATAGTCGCCTTGCGTGGGGCCGGCCGTGACGCCGTACGACCCGCAAATAACGCCGACGCGACGACCTTCTTCGGACACGCGCGGGATCAGATCGCCGGAGAGATCGCGATATTGCGGCTCGGTCATTTTGTCTTTGCGGGGCAGGTTGATCCACACCTGGAGCCCCAGCATGCGGGGAGCCGCCTGAGGCATTTCCTGATGAATAATGCCGCGCCCGGCGGTCATCCACTGGCAACCGCCATCGCGAATGACGCCGCGATTGCCCAGGCTGTCACCGTGCTCGATTTCACCGGCCACCAGATAGGTCACGGTTTCGATGCCCCGGTGGGGGTGCCAGGGGAAACCCCGGATATAGTCATCGGGATCACGCGAATCGAACGCGTCCAGCATGAGAAAGGGGTCGAAGTCTTCGACATCGCTGCGTCCAATGACCCGGACCAGTTTGACGCCGGCGCCATCGGTTTGATGGGTGCCGGTCACAATTCGTTGAATGGGGCGGATGGTTTTCATGATGGGTGTCTGCCCACTATAACCCGGAAGAGGCAATGCGCAACCGAGCGCACCGAATAACTTGGCGGCCAGCGGAGGCGGAGACGTGGCTCGTGCATTTTCCACACCGTGGAAAAAAGTTTTCCACGCCATGGAAACCCGATAGGATGAAGAAATGAGACAACACACTTGGCTTGGAATGGTGGTGGCGGGGCTGATGCTGCTGGGGGGCGGGCTGACTGCACGGGGAGAGGATCAGTTGCGCGTGATCCAGTTTATTCATCCGGGCGGTGAGCATCGGCCGGACTCGGCGGAGGGCCGTTCCTGGAACCTGGGGCCGCATCAGCGCAAGTTTCTATTGCAAAGAGGCCGTTATTTGACCGGCCTCGGGGCGGAACCGCGCGAGGACGATCTCGTTTTCTGGTGTGAATATGAACCGCCCACCAGGCTGGTGAAGACATATGAGCCGACGATGCCGGACGGGCCGAACCATCTCTTTGCTCTCGAGCCCTTCCGCTTCAAACCGCGCGGGGTGCCGCTAATGAATACGGACCCGTTTGTATTTGGCGGCCGGTTTTTCTACAGCATCTGCAAACAGAACAACCGCCGCGGCCCAACCGCGATGCAGCGACTGCAGGATGGTTCAGTGATTCTTTTCGGCTCGGGCAAGGGGCGCAATCGCTTCATTGTGGACACGATATTTGTGGTGGGCGACTCCGTCCGCTGGCGTCTCGAGGCCCCCCGCGAGGCGCTGGAGGGGATGGTCCCGGCGGAGTATTTCCACGCGGCGGTGGAACCAATCGTGGATGAGGCCAGGATTCTTCACGGGGAGGCCCGCGGGGTTCTGCGGCTGTATCGCGGAGCAACGCCGGAGGAGCCCGTGGAGGGAATGTTCAGCTTTTTCCCGTGTCTGCCGGCGGGGGAGGGGGCCGGGAAGGGTTTTGCCCGGCCGGTGATCCGCCGACCGGGAATCATCACGGACAACCTGACCCAGGGGCAGCGGATGAACATCGTGGCGAATCTGACCGAGGCGCGTGAGATCTGGGAGGATGTCGCCACGCAAGTCCTGGCCCAGGGACTCTGCCTCGGGGTGTACGCCGACATGCCGGAACTGGCGAGTGAATAGGCGGGGCAAACAGCACTGACTCTAAAGACCCTTTTAAAGCCGCGAATGGACGCGAATTGTCGCGAATGGTGCGGCGGGTCTGTTGCAATTGGGGAAAGAGAATCGTGCCAAGACGCGAAGAGCGGGGAAAGAAGATGAGATTTTTCTATGCCGCAGCAGAACCGCGGCACGGACGGCTCGGCAAGCCATCCCTGCCTTCAAACTGAACGGGTTCATCAACATCAGACTTCCTGATCTCGGAGGAAATTGCGTTGGCACGATTCCGCCGTTGAGGTCGGGAAGCCTGCCCTGGCAAGGGCTGACATCCCCGCGAGTTTGTAGTCCCGCCTTCAGGCGGCATGTCCCGATCGTTCCGCCTGAAGGCGGGACTACGAACCGGTCATTCCGGAGGCGGGGCAACGCCTTGATTCATTCGGCAACCAAACAGGGCGATAGCCGCCAACGGAAGCGACAGCCAGCGGGGGAAAACAACTCACAGAATCCGCCATGTCCCTTTCGATGTCGCGCCCCCCAATAGTGCCAAAGCAATTTCCGCAAAATCCACCAAAACCCCATCGAGGTCAGGAAGTCTGAACATGGTACCTTGCGCCACAAGGTAGCATGGGCGTCCATTGTTATTAGAGTATTTTCATCAATTCTGTAGCCGTTTTATCTACTGCAAACGCTCTAAGCCGCTTGCTTTGCGCGGCGCCGCCGTATCCACCAGAGACTTGTGCCGCCCAGGAGGATGAGGCCAAGCGTGCCGGGTTCGGGGACCATGCCCGGCGTGGTGGCGGCATCCACCGGTGTAAGGTTGTGGGCGGCGTATTGCGCGGCGGTTTCGAGGACGACCGCACCCGAGACGGGGGTGACGAGCTGATAGCTGGTTGCGATTTCGACGGCTTTTTTGCCGCCGTCTTTGCGGTATGGACTGCTGAGGCGGGCGACTTCTTCCGCGGCCCACAGGCGAACAATATGCGACGAGCCGTCCGCGGTATCCGCTGGAGCATCCGCAAAGGCGATGAGTTGACGCTGCCAGGCGGGGCGGGGGCTTCTCAGGGCTTGGAGAATGGCGTCGGCGCTGTCATCGAAAACCGGCAGGGGACGGATGACGCGCAGGTCGGCCATTTTCTCGGCAATGAGATTCGCGCCTTTGCCAAACTGGACGCTGTGAATGCGCAGTTTGCCCCGCGAGAAGTCGGCGGCCTGGCGCAGGTCTTCGACCTTCGCCGATGGAAGAGGCTGTGCGGCGTGCAGCCAGAGAATGGGCGCATGGTCGTGCCGGGCGGCCCATTCGGCGGCAAGGGCGAGGGCGTCGCTGTTGTCGCAGCCGCCGGCAAACCGCAGGCGGCGGGGAGGGAGGCCTTCGGCGGCGAGCGGCAGGTCGGAAGCGATGACGCAGTAGAGGCGGGTGGCCTCCGGAATGCCGGCCAGCAGGGAGCGGATGGTTTCGGCGTGCGGTTTCATGCGGGCAGAGCCGTCAATGACGACCGCCAGAGCGGACGGGAAGGCGGGTTCGGCGTCAGGGATTTGCAGTGTTTGCAGGATGCCCTGATGTTCGGGCAGCCGCTGGTCTTTGGCGATGCGCGGCGGAGGAGGGAGCGCGAGAGGGAGGCGTAGAAAGGGCGCCCGTCCCCTGGAATCGGGAGGGAGTTTTCCGCGAATGGTTGCGGGCTGTCCGGGGGAGCCGAAATTCGACAAGGAGTCGGTGACGGCGAGCGCCTCGGCGTCGCTTTCCAGCCATACCGTGGTTTGAACATTGGAGGCGACGCCAAAGTTTTGCTCGATAAATGCGGGCAGGCGCAGCAGGGCTTCGGCTTGCGCGGCGTCCGGCACGGTTAGGGGCGCTGTGATGCCGATACGGGTTTTGATGGTCCCGTCCACCGGCACGGGGAAGCATTGCAGCAGCACGCGGTCCGGCCCGGCGGTGGTGACCAGCACGGGATCGCGCCGCTGCTGGACAGCGACTTGCTGATAGGCCCGGCGCGTTTGCGAGCGCCCGCCAAAGGCGGCCTCGTGCGGCTCGTCGTTGATCCAAAGCGTGACCCGCGAAACGACGCCGCCCGGCGGCAGCTCGATGAGCGCGCGCGCCTCGCGTGCCACCGGCGACGCATTGGCAAACTCGAGCGTCCATTCCATATAGGCAATACCCGACCCGGTGTCTATGCGTCCGTCCAGGCGCGATTGCGACAGGGTCAGGTGGCGGATGCGCGCGGCGACCTGATCGCCGCCCAGGGCGGGATCAAACCAGCTTGTGTCGAACAGGTCTTGGCCGCGCAATCCCTTGGCGCGAGGCGGCGGCACGGCGTTGTAGGGTGTTCCGGTGACCCGGTAGAAGGCTTCTTGCGAGGCGGCTGGAGAGACTCGCTTGTTGCCTGTGCCGGCAAGGGTTCGGCTGATGATGGAGAGCAGGTCGATGTTTTCGGGCACTTTGTAGCAGTTTCGCAGCAGCAAATCCTTGTCGCCGATGGCGCGCAGGATTCGTATGGCGCGGCGCTGTGTTGCGGGGTCGGGGTCTTGCGCCCGGTGTGTGCAGGGCGGCACGACCATTTGCGGGATGGACAGCAGAATGAGGAGCAGAAATGCGGGCAGAGCCGTGCACAGGAGGGCCGCGGGAGGGGCGGTGCGCGAGGCAACGGCTGTTTGCCGCAGGCGGCGGCGAAGCAGAAGCGCTGAGACCAGCGCCAGCAGGGGCGCCAACGGGATGAGCCCTAGGCCGAAAAAGATCAAGGCCATGAACGCAAAGGGCGTAATGACGATGAACTGCAAGGTATAGAAGGCGGCAACCCCGAGGGTCCAGCCGTTCAGGATGCCGGCGGTTTTTGATGGCCGCCGCCTGGAAATGGCGAGCATCGCCCAGGCATTGGCAATGGGCACGAGGGCAATCAGCAGCGTGTGGAACCAGGTGGGAAGGGGATCAAACAGAATGTCCGCGCAGAAACCGGCAATCAGCTCAAAAAGCAGAACACCCGCCGGCAGAATCACGCCCAACAGCCACAGTAAAATCGTCATGCCGTGCCGGAATCCTGTGCGGAGCTTTTGAGTCATGACGGTCTTGGGGCTGACGGTTTCCGTTTCCTGCATGGACTCCAACTGGTGTAGGGCGTCGGCGAGCTGGGCCGTTTCGGCATGGACCCGCGCAATCCCGACCTCTTGCTCGTCCTGCCCGGCGGCACGGGTTTCAATGAGGGCTCGCCAATCGGAGAACACCTCATCCGGATCGGCTCCCGCGGCCAGGAGAATGTTACGGTGTTTTTCGCAGAACTGTTCAAACACTTGCTGAGCGTCCGGATTCCACGAGATCATGAGGAGACTCCTTCCTTGGCGGCCTGAAGTTGACGGCCCATCAGTTCAAAATGCTCATTCACCAAATTCAAAATGTCATGGCCGCGCGGGGTCAGGCCGTAGATTTTGCGAGGCGGGCCCTCCGGGGACTCCTCCCAGCGGCGCACCGCAATCAACCCTTGAAGGCGGAGGCGCGAGAGCAGGGGATAGAGGCTGCCTTCGGTGATTCCGAGCCCCGGGATATCCTGCAAGCACTGCATGATGCCGTAGCCGTGCAACTCCTGCTGCCTTGCCAACACATTGAAGATGCACGCCTCCAGCCAGCCGCGCCGCATTTGTGTGATCCATTTGGCGATATATGATGTGTTGTGGCTCATACCGGTGTGTCCTGTGCAGGAAGAGAGTCGAAGATGACGCTACCTTTTCTTACATGGTACTATGTGCCACATAGTACCATGGCGTCAACTTTTATTTTTTGAAAAAGAAGCCGGCGCTGGGCGGTTGCGCCGATTGAAATTCCCGTGGGCGCCATGACCGCGGTGCTGGGCGGTCCGCTGTTTTTGATTCTGCTCGCGCGGCGCAAATAGGGCATTGCGGGGAATGGGGTCGCCGCACTTGGAGGGTGCGGAGATGATGGCTTGAGGTCCGGCCTCAACGAGACCGGCTACAGGAGAGCGGAAGATGCTTTAATGTCCGGCCTCAACGAGACCGGCTACAGGAGGGCGGAAGATGCCTAATGCCCGGCCTCAGCGGGACCGGCTACAGGAGGGCGGAAGATGCTTTAGAGCATTTTCAGAAATGTCGTAGCCGCACTCCGAGAGTGGGGGTATCCCCATTCAGGAACCGGCCTCACCGAGACCGGCTACAGGAGAGCGGAAGATGCTTTAATGTCCGGCCTCACCGAGACCGGCTACAGAAAACCTGAAAACGCTCTAATGTCCGGCCTCAGCGAGACCGGCTACAGGAGGGCGGAAGATGCCTAATGCCCGGCCTCAGCGGGACCGGCTACAGGAGAGCGGGAAATGAACTAGGCGATGATGCCGCGGAGTTTGAGTTCGAAGAAGGCGGCCTTGCAGGCGCGGACATCGGCGAGGGCGTCGTGGGCGTTCTGGAACGATTTGTTGAAGAGTTTGCGGTAGAGTTCCATCAGATTGGGGTATTTGAACTCGCCCATTCGTCCGGGAATGGCGCAGAACCGGGTGGATTCCTTCATGGTGCAGCGTCGGGTTTTGGAGCGGTAGGGAAGGGGGAGTTCCAGGCGGATGAATTCGGCGCCGAGGATTTTTTCATCGAACGAGATGTTGTGGGCGACCAGGGTTTGCGCCTCTTCGATGTGGGGCAGGGCTTCTTGGACGGCTTCCGCAAGGTCGATGCCCTGTTCCAGGGCGATATCGTGGGAGATACCGTGGATGCGGACGACATCCGGCGGGATGAAGAAGCCCTCGGGGCGGATGATGCGGTTGCCGCTGGCGAGCTCGTTGCCGGCTTCATCCGTCAGAATCCAGGCAAATTGAACCATGCGGGGCCAGTTATCGGTGTCTTCGACGGACGCCTGCCAGTTGCGGGGCAGCCCGGTGGTTTCGGTGTCGAAGAAGAACAAGCGGGTGTTGGTTGGGGTGTTGAAATTGAGAAAACCGTCCATTTCTTGAATCTATCGCTTCGGCAGGGAGATTCAAGAGGAAAAGGGGGGGGGGGCGCAGATTGCGCAGATGCGGCACGGGGTGCCGTGTGCTTTGTGCTTGGTGCTTTGTTGGGGGGGGGACAGGATGGAAGAAGGGGGAGGGAACCGCGAATGGGCGCGAATGGACTTGAATGGGACGGGGGAGGGGCGGGGCTCGACTCGCTGCGCTCGACTCGCGGGGAGGGGAGGTGGAAAGAGGGAGGAAGGGGGGGGAGAGGGGGGGGGGATGATTGTATTGCAAGTTTTATTGAAAAATTGCAATAATTTGGGGATGGAAAGATTTGTATTGCAAATATTATAATTATTATGCAGTAAGATAGTTGCTTATTGCAAGATATGGAATAGGGAAGGGTATGAAAAAGAGAAGAACGGGCGAATTTTTGGTTGTTTCGTCGGCCGGGGAGGTGGTTCGGGCGTTTGTTCCGAATCGGCTTCCGCCGGTTCCGCCGCTTGTTATTTCTTCGGCGCTGCGTAATTTGCTTGATGAAGCTCATTTGGAATTGGGGCGGTTGGATGGGATGTCGGCGGTGTTGCCGGATACGTCTCTTTTTTTATACATGTATATTCGCAAAGAGGCGGTGCTGTCTTCGCAAATTGAGGGGACGCAGTCGTCGCTGTCGGACTTGTTGCTTTTTGAAATGGATCTTGTGCCGGGGATTCCTGTGGATGATGTCCGGGAGGTTTCCTGCTATGTGGATGCGATGGAGCATGGACTCAAACGGCTACGCAGTGGCTTCCCATTATGCCATCGGTTGATTTGCGAGATTCACGAAAAACTGCTGGCCAAGGGGCGGGGGGCGGACAAAAAGCCGGGCGAGATTCGCACGAGTCAGAACTGGATTGGGGGGACGCGTCCGGGGAATGCGCGTTTTGTGCCTCCGCCTCCGGCGCGGCTGGGAGATTGTTTAAGCGATTTGGAGAAGTTTTTGAATGACAAGCCGAGGCGAACGCCGACTTTGCTGAAGGCGGCATTTTCGCATTGTCAGTTTGAGAGCATCCATCCCTTTTTGGATGGAAATGGGCGTTTGGGGCGATTGCTGATTACGCTGCTGTTGTGTCACGAGAAGGTGCTCCGCGAGCCGCTGCTGTATGTGAGTTTGTATTTTAAGCAGCACAGGCAAACCTATTATGAGCTGCTTCAACGGGTGCGCGAGGAGGGCGACTGGGAGGTGTGGGTGGAATTTTTTGTGACGGCGATTCGGGATACGGCCCGCCAGGCGGTGGAGACGGCTCGGGTCCTGTCTGAGATGATCCGAACGGATGGTCAGGTGGTGCAGTCGCTGGGGAGAATATCCAAGTCGGCTGGTCGGGTTTTTGATTTGTTCACGAAGCGCCCCATTTTGACTTTGCCGGCTATTGGCAAGCATACGGGTTTGGTGCCGAACACGGTGGGGAGCGTGGTGCGTGCGTTGGAGTCTGCGGGGCTGGTTCGTGAAATTACGGGAGGGAAACGGAACCGGATTTTTTGTTATGACCGCTATTTACGGCAGCTTTCGGAGGGAACGGAGTTGTAGCCCACGTTTCGCGGTCGCTCTTTTTTGGAAAGATTTTTTGGGGGCAAATTGGCAATAAATTGAAGTTTTTGAGCTGTTTTGGGGGTGTTTCGACCTGTTTTTCGCAATTTTGAGAGGAATAATAGCCAAAAATTGCTTTGTAGTGCCCATGGATTATTTTTATCTATTGACACCTCCCGAGTATGTGCTAATTTGTACGCATGTTCTTCAGATTAAAAGCTACAAAAACGGGTCAGGTGCTCAAACTACTCGAGTCCTATCGGGATGCGGCGCAAGTGCCACGCCATCGGACAGTGGTGTCGCTTGGCAATGCGGATATTCCGGCCTCGGATTGGAGGGCGATTGCCAAGGCGGTCGAGGATATTTTGCATGCGCACGAGGCCTTGTTTCCGCCCGAGTTGAGTCCGGAGCAGGCGGCATGGGTGGATCGCATCGTGGCACAGGTCAACAACGAGGGTAAGTGGCGGCGCCCTCCTTCCGCTCCTGCGCAACCGCCATCGGATGTGATTGACGGAGTGCTGGGTGGGCAGGTGACGCACACCAACACGACCGAGCTTGGGACGGTATTGGTTGGATGGGAGATTTGGAAGTGCCTCGGGATGCCGGAGCTGCTCGAGGAGCTGGGCTTCAATGCGGATCAATGCCGGAGCGCGGCGATATCCGTGATCAACCGGTTGGTGGATCCCAGCAGCGAGCACAGCTTGCCGGAATGGTACCGACGCACAGGGCTTCCGGAGCTGATGGACAACGCCCTGCGCGGATGCGGGGACGACCGGTTTTACCGGGTGAGCGACAAGCTGCTCACGCATCGCAAGACGATCGAGCAGCACCTGCGCGAGCGTCAACGCAGCCTGTTCAATCTCAATCGCACCGTGCTGCTCTACGACCTGACCAAAACGCATTTTGAGGGGCTTTGCAAGCGCAACCCCAAGGCCAAGCGCGGCAAGAACAAGCAGAAGCGCGACGACTGCCTGCAGATCGTCGTGGGCATGCTCTTTGATCAGTACGGCTTTGAGATGTCGCATCAGGTCTTCGAGGGCAATCAGAGCGACTCGAAGAGCCTGATCGAGATGGTGGACGCCCTCAGCGCGTCCGTGCCGCCGGACGGCACCAAGCCCCTGGTGATCATGGATGCGGGCATCGCAACGGAAGAGAACCTCCGTCTGTTGCGCGAACACGGCTTTGGCTATCTGGTCAACGACACCCGCACCCGCCGCAAGCGCTACATCGAAGAGTTCCGCCAATCCGACGCCTTCACCGAAGTGCCGGACCGGCCCGGCAAACCGCCCGTCCTGGTGCGCGTCATGCCCGATCCGCATCCGTCAGAGGATGCCGACCCGTCCCGCGCCGACCGAATCGTGCTGTGCAAAAGCGAGCAGCGCGGCGAGAAGGAAAACGCGATGCTCTCCAACGCCGAGCAGCACTTCCTCGATGCCTTGGAAAAGCTGGCGCAACGCATCGAAAAGGGCCGACTGAAAGTTCGCTCAAAAATGGAGCGATGCATCGGACGAATCTGTGCCCGGCATCCGAGAGTCAGCCGATATTACACCGTCGCCATCGAGGAGGTTCCCGACGGCAGCCGGCTGGCCTGGCAACGCCACGACGAGATGTTTGCCGAGGCCGCCGATCTTTGGGGATGCTACGTTCTGCGCACCGACGAACAGACGCTCAATGAGCACGAGCTGTGGGAACTCTACATCAGTCTGACCCGGGCCGAAGATGGCTTCAAAGCGCTCAAAACCGATCTGGGACTTCGTCCCAATCCGCATCATAAGGAAGAGCGGGTGGACGGACATGTCTTCATCTGCGTCATCGCCTATCATCTGCTGCGGAACATCCTCTGGACCCTCGAACAACAGGGGGACACGCGGAGCTGGGAGAGCATCAAACGCGTGCTGCGAACCCATTGCTATACCACCATCCTCTTGCCCACCCGCGACGGCTCAACGCACCGCATCCGAAAAGCCGGACAGCCCGAAGAGTGCCAAAAAGCCATCTACCAAGCCCTCGGAATCAACTGGAACCGCCTGCCCGCCCACCGCTCAATCGTGAACAAAAAAAGACAACTGGCCCCCACCAAAAACCAATCGATTTTGTAGTGCCTTAAAAATGAGAGCATTGCTACGCAACGACTTACGCCGACGAGCGCGAAACATGGGGTAGCGGTAGGGGGGGGAACCACGAATGGACGCGAATTTTCGCGAATGGGGCGGGGGGAGAGGAGGAGGGAGGGAAAGGGGGATTACTAATTGAATGTCAAAAATTGTTAAATTAGTAGTTGTATTAATTACTAATTTAGCATAAATTGACATGAAAGTAGTAGGAGAGGAAGAGATAAAATGCAACTATCACGGCCACAGGGACCTCCGCATATGAATGCGTTGTTCGGGCAGATTCAAAAATTGTCGCCGCACCGGTTGGCGAGGGTTTTGGAGGCTGCGACGGATGAGCGTATTCAGAAAAAGTATCTGCACTGGGATGAAATCCGCCGTTTTTCACCACCGAAAGGTGTGACATCCAAGGAGTGGTGGTTTGCCATTAAAACCCGGCGTTCGGGGCAGTATCGGCCGGTTGCGTTGCGGGACAAGTCGGGAGCTCCTTTTCAATTTTGGGTGCCTGACACGATATTGGAGGTGTTGCATCGCATTGACCGGGAGGTGGGCGGGGTGATGCAAACGACGTCGGAGCCGATTTTGAATCCGCATACGCGCAACCGGTATTTGATCCGGTCGCTGGTGGAAGAGGCGATTACCTCCAGCCAACTGGAGGGTGCGGCCACGACGCGGGAGGTGGCCAAGGAGATGATTCGCTCGGGGCGGCCGGCACGTGACAGAAGCGAGCAGATGATTCTGAACAACTACCGGACGATGCAGTGGATTTTGGAGATCAAGGACCGGGAGATGTCGCCGGAGCTGGTTCTGGAGATGCACCGCAGGGTGACGGAAAAGACCTTGGATGATCCGGAGATGGCCGGGCGGTTTCGTCGTCCGGATCAGCGAGTGGTGCTGAGCGACATCGAGGGTGAAGTGTACCACGATCCGCCCTTGGCGAAAGAACTGCCGGCGCGTTGCCAGGTCATGTGCGATTTTGCGAACGGCAAGACACCCGATTATTTTGTTCATCCGGCGGTACGGGCGATTATTCTGCATTTCTGGCTGGCCTTCGACCATCCGTTTGTGGATGGCAATGGGCGGACGGCCAGGGCTCTGTTTTATTGGGCGATGCTGCGGGGCGGATTCTGGATGTTTGAGTTTATTTCGATCTCGACGATTCTGCGGAAGTCGCCCGCCAGATATGCTCGCTCCTATCTATATACGGAAACGGACGACAACGACCTGACCTATTTCATTGTCTATCAGACGGAGGTGATCCAGCGGGCGATTAAGGAGCTATTTGCCTATATTGAGCGGAAAACGGCTGAGGCGAGCGCGATGGAGTCGCATTTGCGGGCGCTGCGATTGTTCAACCATCGGCAGACCGATTTGCTGCGGCATGCGTTGAAGCATCCGCATGGTGAATATGTCATTCAAGGACATCAGCACATTCACCGTGTGGCCTATCAGACGGCCCGGACGGATTTGCTCGAGCTGCAGAGCAAGGGGCTGTTGAACATGTATAAACGCGGCAAGCAGATGGTGTTTACCGTGCCGGGTGATTTGATCCTAAAATTGCGCAAGATGGGGTGAAAAGGCCGGCGTGGGGCGGGTGAATCTGGGGGGGGGGGTAGAAGGCTGTCGGCAGATGGCGCATTTTTTAGATTTTTTTGAACCGTGAATGGACGCGAATGGACTCAAATGGGAAAGGAAGAGAGATGAAGGAGAAGGGGAGAGTTGTTGGTCAATGATTTGGGGAGAGAATGGAGGGGACGTAGGTGACGAATGGGACGGAGGGGAGGGGGGGGCGTTATTGCAAGATTGGGGCTTATCGCGCAATAAGGGGGCTGGCTATTGCAAAACGTGTAATAAGGGCCGGACAGGTGGCAAAATACGGGGGTTTTGGGGGAAATGCGGGCTCAGCGAGACCCGCCTACAGCACGGCGGTCGTCGTGCGGAAAATCAGCGGAAAGCTGGAAAAAATGCGCGTTTGGGGCGGAAAACAGCGGTTTTGGGGTGGTTTTTATGCGTTTTGGAGTGTTTTGACTGTCTTCCGCAATGGGACACCCCAAACTTGATCGCGTCGTTGCAGATCAAGGAGTTACGCCAGTATTTTGGGATACCCGGGCCTCAGGAGAGGTGCATCTTCACAGCTCTCATTGGAATGGGAAAATATCGAAATGTTCGTTTATCCCTTTTCGAATATTTTACGTTCTCTCTTCTGCTTTCTTGCGAGCCAAGCCCCTGAGAATTGCGTCGAGAACACGGTTCAGTTGTTTGTCGATATCCTCGACAAGAAACCGCAGAACGAAATAGCCGTTTTCTTGCAATAGGGCATCTTTTTGCCGATCGCGCCGGTAGGTGTCCGGATCGTTCAGGTGCTGGGAAGCATCCAATTCGATGACTAGCCGGGCATCTGCGCAGAGCAGGTCTACATTCATTGTGTCGCTGTTGCTGAATGGGATTGGCAATTTGGCGTTCAGACGGAACCGGCCGCAGGTTTCGGTCAGCGATTCCAGTTGCTGGAGAAGACGATTGGGGGCGTCAGCCGGTTGCCAGTCGGGGGCGGTAGTGGCAGGGTGTAAAATAGTGTAGCCAGTTGCCTCGTATCCCCGGCAGCGCCGGTCGAACATCTTGGCGAGCATGGACACATTTAGATCGGCGTAGTCCACCACTCGCACCTCGCGTTTGAGATCGTGCTGACGATGCAGGCGTCCGACATATTGGGCAATCGTCCCGCGCCAGGAAATGGGTAGTGTCAGGAATAGGGTGTCGAGTCGGGCGTCATCAAAGCCCTCTCCAAGAAATCGTCCCGTTGCCAACAAGACCCGATCTTCATTCTCGGGAATGGCGGCCAGGCGGTCCAAGGCTTCGCGAAGATGCCGTTTGCCCATCCCGCCTTGCAACACGATCAGATGCTGCACGCGCGGCGCCAACAAATCAGCCAGAATATCGAGGTGTTCGCGGCGTTCCGTCAAGACGATGGGCTTGCGGCCTTCGCGCAATGCGGCTTCGATGTCGTCGCAGAGCATTTGGTTGCGACGGCTGTCCTGAATTAGCGCATCATATAAATTGTGGAACTGCATCCGCATGTCCTGAGCTGCGGCATCTGTGCTGATGAAAGACGTGGGTCGGACCAGTACGGTGTGAGTGAAAGGGCGATCTGCTGCCTGTTGTTTGGCGCTCACACGATACCGCACTGGTCCGCAATGCATGAAGACGATGGGGTGATGCCCATCCTTTCGCGCTACGGTTGCCGAGAGTCCCAGCACGTATTTGGCTTTCGCTCTTCGCGCGACTTGTTCAAAACTGACCGCGGGAAGATGATGGCATTCGTCCACCACCAAATGTCCATATTCGCCGAGCAGATCCTTCACGACGCCTTTGCGCACCAGGCTTTGGATCAACGCGACATCCACCCTGCCGGTGGATTTCTTCCGTCCGCCGCCGATCCGGCCAATGTCTTTTGCCGGTATGTCCAAAAAGGCCGCCAACCGTTCAACCCATTGCTCGAGCAGTTGTTGGCGATGGACCAACACGAGGGTGTTGACCTTGCGCTGGGCAATCAGCCATGCTGCGATGACCGTTTTCCCAAATGCGGTGGTTGCGGCCAACACACCTGTATCGGCCGATGCCAATGCCTTGGCGGCCAGCACTTGCTCGGGCCGCAAGGCACCCTGAAACGTTGCGTCCAATGGCACTCCGGAATAACGTTGATCGGTTAGGCGACACTCAATGCCCAACGAAGCCAACAATGATTTTATTTCGTCCAAGCAGCCGCGGGGCAAACCGATGTGGGCGCCATGGTCTTCCGCGCAAGCAATGATCCGTGGTTTGTCGAACATGGGCAGTCTCATCGCTTGGGCCCGATAAAACTCCGGATTCTGGAAGGCCGCCAATCGCAACAGGCGATTCCGCAAGGCGGGCACAAGATCGGATTTTGAAATGTAGATTTCATTACCAAGAACGAGGTCCAACACCGCTGGCAAGGGGCCGGTGATGGATGGTTCTCGCCGGACGCGAGAAGCCGGCAATGTCCAGGGAGTATCATGTTCTTCCTCCCCCAGAACGAATTGTACCCCCATAATGCGCCCTTGGGCTTCCGCCTCGCGCACGATGGCTTCAACTTGGGATTTCGCGATCTTCCGAATCGAGGACAGAAATTTCCACTGATCGGAAAAGGGCTTCAAATGCTCATCAATAAAAGCGCTATTTCCCGATTCTCGCGCGCGTTTTTGCAAGGGCAACGCGATCAAGTTGCCGAAACCGCCTTTGGGCAGGGTGTCCTGATTGGGGAACAAACGGTCGTAGGAGTCTAGTCCGATGTCCGGCCTGCGCTCCATTGTCTCGGTCAGGAGATGCGCCCCCAGTTTTCTTGCCAGCACGGCAGGTATCGCTTCTTCGAAAAACAACCACAGGTGCGCACCGTTGCCGGACCGAGAACGCTCGGCTGCAACGGGCAACCCGATTTCCCGACAGGTAAGGAGAACCTCGCCAATGTCAGTGGCCCAGTGTTCCTTGTCGAAATCCATTGCCAAGAAAAAGCAGGTTTCATCCAGCAGCATCGGATAGATGCCCGCCACAAATTCACGGCCGTTGTCGTCCACTCCCGTCAGATGCCGGCGGATTACTTGATCCGTCACGGGAAGAAGCTGGCGATTGGGACAATTGGCGCATTTGACTTTGCGCTTGTCGCATAGTCCTCTGACCCATTCGTTGGCACAAGCGGGACTGAAGCCGGAGCGACCGGTTTTGCGGCTTTCGAATCGGCGCGGATACACGTCGGTGCGGCCCCGGAAGAGGGACCGGAAGAGATCAATCTTGTCCGATGCCGGCGAATCGTGTGTAACGATGAAATTGCTTTCCATAAAGTTCTTTATGAAGGGGGTGTCGATTTTCTTTTCAGAAGACGGATCGACGACGAGTCACAGGGTTGGGGTGGAAGAGCATGGCCATATGGGGATGGGAGGGGGTGTATGGCGATAAGGGCGAAGGGACAAGGGAAAACCATAGATGGTCTAATTTAGAATTGGGGGAAACGGCATCCCTTGATAGGGTGTGCGTAACGATCGGACTGCCGCTGACGGTAATACATATGTAAACTCAACAAGACAAACGCTCCCGCTACAGTGATCATCAAGCAGAGCAATTGATTATTAGGTATAAACAAATTTAATGCTTTTCGGAAAAGCAAGGTGCCAATACCCAGAGCGACCAATGAAGGACGCGATAATATTCCAGACAATAAGGCCAATAGTATAAAATGTATGGGCATCATAAAGCGTAGTGGTGTCCAATAAAAAGGCGACGAAGTCAGGCAAATTACGGCCATTACACTACCAAGTAAATAGAATGGTCCTAGTTGCCGATACCACACCGCCAAAGCGACTAGAGCTGTCAAGGCGAGAGTTTGAGTTATATTAAATATTTGCCAGCTCACATTTTCTTTTATGGAATGTGGCAACAGCCCCTTATGCGAAAAAAGCATCCACTCCGCACCTCTCCAAATGACTCGCCATGCAGTAGCAGGATTTTTGCGAATAACATCCCGATCATATCTTGAAATCTGCTTTATGTTATTCTTAAAGAGCCGCCGTTCCTCGTGACTAGCTGGACGTTCGTTCGACCACATTTTCAAAGCACGATATGGTGGAAATAATTTGGCATTCATCTCCCTTTCTTCCAGACGTATCAGAGAATAGCCTTTGTTACTATAGGGCATTTTATTTGTGGTATGTATGCTGGGAATAAAGATTGTATGCACATTCTCCATGGCATTTAGAGAGTAGGTGAACACCCCAAAGGTTCTCCAGTTGTCCACAGCCATTATGACAGGGATAATCAACAGAGGCAGTACGCACGCTACCCATTTACTGAAGGGCATTCTTTCCAGCCGCCAATACATTATTAATGCAGGCAATAGCAAGAGGCCAATTAGCATGAATGTGGGGCGAGAAAACACGGTGACGCCCCATAAACCCACCGTCAGACTTATATAACGCCAACGGTATGTTCTAAGATAGAGCAACAATGCCAATAAAGCCATTGCCAGCAAACAAGCATGAATAAAATCGGAGTTCAGTACTTGAGACGCCTCATAAGCCGGAATGTACACAATATAAGCGCCTGCCGCCAGTAGTCCGCACCACCGATTTTTGAACAGCACGACGGTAAGCGCAGCTAAAACGCAAGGCATAATCCCGTGAAAGATTTGAAGAAAACACAGAAAATCCATCGGATTATTTCGAATGGCATAAGCGCAATTAAATAAAATGGGAACAACCGGTCTATCTCTGAATACATTCATCAAAGGTTGCCCGTTTCTCAAGCTTTCACTCATATGCCAATATGACTCGGCGTCAAAGCCGCGCATCCATATCGGCTCCGCATTTGTTGCAACTTGCGTTCGATAATTTGAAACCAAATGTTGCAGATGAAGAAAAAACGACAAAAGAGCGATACAAATGATAACGCTACAAAATGCACGCTTGGACAATGTCGTTCCCCTAGGCCAGTGTCCGCCCCAAAATAAAGAATCGCTTTTCACGTATTTAACCTAGAAAAATATCACTTTGAGAAGATGCCCGTGGCAAATGATTATTGTAAGTATCACGTTCAAACAGAGAATGGGTTCATGCATAGCCAGAACTGTACTTATGCGGAACGGATTGGGATGAGACATGTACTTCCAAAAAGAATGGTAAGAAAAGGGGGGGGTTAGTCTTCGACGATGAGGGAGGGGGCGTAGCGGTTGTGGTGGGCGTTGAGGAATTGGTCGGAGAGGGCGAGGCATTGTTTGGGGCAGATTTCGGTGCATTGGGCGCATTGGATGCATTGGGAGACGTAGATGCGGATTTTTTTGTCGTGGGTGGGCTCGATGGCGTGGGCGGGGCATACGCGGATGCAGAGGTTGCAGCCGATGCAGGTTTCGCGGTTGTAGGTCATTTTGCCGCGGAGTTTTTCGGGGGCGGGGACGGGGGGGTTGAGGGTGGCTTGTCCCTGATGGACCTGTTGGAGGAATCCGGTGACGGTGGGGGGGAGCTGGGGGGCGGGGAAGGGGTTGGTGTTGGGCCGGCGGAAGAGCTGGCGCAGGAGTTCGGGGATCATGGGGAAGGCCATGGCTGGTTTCCTTTCAGCGGATGAATGAGTCGGCCATGATCAGGATGAGGCCGAGGATGGAGAGCGCGCCCAGGGCTTTCCAGTAGACGTTGACGATTTGGTTGATCCGGAAGCGGGCGACGGAGATGCGGATGAGGGTGACGGAGAAGAACAGGACGACGAGGGTTTTGAGGATGAAGAAAAGGGTGTCGGTGAGGAGCGCGAGGGGGGGGGCGGCGATGCCCAGGAGGGGGGAGAGGTTCCAGGGGAAGAAGAGGGCGACGATGAGGGCCATGACGACGATGGTTTTGACGGCGAGGGAGAGGGTGAGGAGGGCGAGGTTGCGGCCGGAGTATTCGACGATGAGGCCGCCGGCAATTTCGGTTTCGGCTTCGGGGGCGTCGAAGGGGATGCGGCCGAGTTCGCCGGGGACGACGAGGATCATGGTGGCGAGCAGGAGGAGGACGCCGATGACGCCGAGGGGTCCGACGAGGGTCCAGACGGGGGTGGCGGCGAGGGTGGCGAGGGAGAAGGGGTTGGCAAGGCCGGCGCGGGAGAGTTTCCAGGCGAAGGCGATGATGGTGGCGGCGAGGGGGAGTTCGTAGGCGATCATGGCGACCATTTCGCGCTGGGCGCCGATGGTGGCGTAGGGGGAGCCGGAGGCGAGGCCGCCGGCAACCATGGCGAGGGCGGGGATGGCGAGGAGGTACATGATGAGGACGAGGTCGCCGTAGGCGCCGAGGACGGGCAGGCAGCCGAAGGAGGACATGGGGATGTAGAGCAGGAGGGTGACGGCGCCGGCGAGGGCGACGAGGGGCGCGCCGTTGAAGAGCCAGGGGATGGCGTTGGCGGGAACGATGTTTTCTTTGGCCATCAGTTTGCGGATGTCGAGGAAGGGCTGGCGGACGGGGGGACCGATGCGGGCCTGCATGCGGGCGGCGAGGACGCGGTCGAGGCCGCTGTACCAAAGGCCGGCGAGGATACCGAAGGCGGCCATGAGAACGGCGCCGAGAATGGCGGCGAGGAGGGGCAGCAGGTTCATGGGGCGCTCCTTGCAAACCGGGCCTGGAGGCGGCGGGTTTTTTCGACGGACAGGCGGTGGAGGTCGGCTTTGGTGAGGATACGGCGGTCACCGTCTTTGAGGAGGGCGACGCGGTCGGTGCAGGAGATGCAGGGGTCAATGGAGGCGGCGATGATGGGGATGTCGGCGATTTGCTCGCCTTCCATCATGGGGATCCAGGAGAGGTAGTTGGAGTAGGAGGAGGCTTTGACTTTCCAGGCGGTGGGTTCGTCTTTGCCGGCTTCGAGGCGGACGTAGTGCATGACTTCGCCGCGGGGGGCTTCATGGCGGCCGACGGCTTCGCCTTCGGCGGCTTTGAGTTTGGCGAGGAGGACGGCGGGGCGGGGGATGGCCAGGAGGGGGCCGTCGGGGATCATGGGGAGAAGTTGGCGGACCATCTGGATGGATTGCTTGATTTCGAGAAGGCGGACGATGATGCGGTCGTAGACGTCGCCGCGGACTTCGCCGGTGAGGAGGTCGGGGGTCATGTAGTTGATGTCGAGATCGGCGTAGGCGGCGTAGGGGTGATCAACGCGGACATCTTTGCGGACGCCGGAGGCGCGGGCGGTGGGGCCGACAGGACAGAGTTTGAGGGCGCTATCGTAGGTGAGGACGCCGCAGTCGCGGCAGCGCGCCTGAACGGTGGCGTCGTCGAGGAAAACATGGGCGAGCTGGGCGTAGGAGTCTTCGATGAACTGGAGGGTTTCGAGGATGCGGGGGTGCTGGTCGGGGACGATGTCGCGGCGGACGCCGCCGATTTGGACGATGGCGTAGTGGACGCGGTTGCCGGTGAGGTATTCGAGGAGGTCCATGACGCGTTCGCGGACGCGGAAGGCGAGATAGAAGGCGGAGTCGAAACCGAGTTCGTGGGCGGCGACACCGGCCCAGAGGAGGTGGGAGTGGATCCGTTCAATTTCGCAGGAGATGGAGCGGATGTAGTGGGCGCGGGCGGGGACTTCGAGGTTGGCGATCTGTTCGACGGCGCGGACGAAGGCCATGGAGTGGGTGATGCCACAGAGGCCGCAGATGCGCTCGGCGAGATAGACGACCTGGATGCAGTTGCGGCGCAGGCCCATCCACTCGATGCCGCGGTGGGACATGCCGGGGGCGAAGTCGGCTTTGATGATGCGCTCGCCATCAATGTCGAGATTGAACATGACGGGCTCTTTGAGCGCGGGGTGGGAAGGGCCGATGGCGGTGCTGTAGCCCGCGGGCTTCATGACTTGAATGGTTTTCGTTTTCATTTAAATCTCAATATTCAAGTTACAGGATTCAATTTCCGGCTATACGTTCTTGTTTCAGGCCTGCTGGAGGGAGGGTTCTCCCATGCGAATGAAGGAGATTTCTGAAAAGTTGCTGCGCTGGCTGGCGTGCTCGATGGTGATGGAGACGGCGTGGCCGTTTTTGTCGAGATCGAGATAGATGTCTTCGGAGAGCTCGCGGGTTTCAGCGGGAGGCGAACCATTGAGTTCGAGAAGCGCGGTGTCTGTGTCTGTGAAGTGTGTAATTCTCATGATGCTAGTAGTGAGTGAATTTTAGTTTTCTTTCAAAATTCAACTTTCATGTTTTTCATATCCAATATTCAATAATCAAGTTTCGGGGACGGGGGCTTCGGGTTGTTCTTCGGGTTTGTTTTCTTCGGGAGGATGAGCGGGATACTTGTAGGTGATGTTGTCGCGGCCGGTGGCCCAGAGGTTTTTGATCATGTCGGGGGGGATGCCGGTTTCGTCGTTGCGCCAGGGGTAGATGCCTTGGGGGAAGTCTTCGGGGAGGAAGAGGCGGCGGTTGTCGGGGATGCCGGTGATGGTGACGCCGACCATTTCGATTTTTTCGCGTTCGGCGATGAGGGCGCCGGGGATGAGATGGCAGATGGAGGGGATGACGAGGTCAGCTTTGTCGAGTTGGACGGTGAAGGTGACGAGGATTTCTTGTCCGGGGTGGCCCCAATAGACGTAGAGGTGATACATGAGTTCGATGGCGTCGCCGACATCGGCGGAGGCAATGACGGCGAAGTGGGGATAGTGGATGGCGATGAGGCGCTCGAGGGTGGGGAGGAGGGCGTCGCGGGTGATGTGGAGCCAGACTTGGTGGCTTTTACGGCCTTGGGTGCCTTCGGCCCACTCGGTACAGCGGGCGGAGAGGAAGCCGTCGCCGGCGGCGGCTTGGAGGGTGTCGGCGATTTGCTGCGGGGTGAGAAGGGTTTGGGGGGCGGGGGCGGTCATGACGCGGCGTTCTCCTGGTCTTCGAGTCGGGCGATGGCTTTGACGACGCCATCAATGATGGCTTCCGGGCGGGGGGGGCAGCCGGGGACATAGGTATCCACAGGGATGATTTGGTCAACGGGGCCGACCAGGGCGTAGGAGTCGTAGAAGGCGCCGCCGGAGGTGCCGCAGGCGCCGATGCAGACGACGAGTTTGGGGGCAGGCATCTGGTCGTAAACGCGGCGGAGGCGGGGGGCCATTTTGCGGGTGACGGGGCCGCTGATGAGGAGGAGGTCGGCGTGGCGGGGGGAGCCGACGAGCTTGATGCCGAAGCGTTCGAGGTCGTAGCGCGGAGTGGCGCAGGCGACGGTTTCGATTTCGCAGCCGTTGCAGGAGCCGGAGTTGAAGAGGTAGGCCCAGAGGGATTTGCCGAGGACTTGGGAAAGTTTCATGGTGAGGGGGGGCTCCGGGTCAGGTGGCGAGGACGATGATGAACATGACGGCCATGACGCCGAGCATCCAGGCGACATAGTCGGTGGGGATGCCGGAGTGCAGGGGGACGACTTTTTGGTAGTAGGCTTTGAGGGCGTCGGTGAAGCCCCAATAGAGGTTGGAGGCGGGGAGGTGGCTGGCGCCATCTTCGGGTTCCTCGTTGCCGGAGATGAAGGGCTTGAGGGCGTCGCCTTCGCGGTTGTCGGCGCGGCCGAAGGAGCGGATGTAGAGACCGATGCCGACGGCGACGCCGAAGGCGACGAGCCAGAGGAGGGGGTTCCAGGTTCCGGAACCGGTTTCAAGCGTCCAGGCGAATGTCATGTCAGGAACCTCCGAGAATGGTGGCGATGTAGCCGACGCGGTCGAGCAGGGCTTCGACGGCGGGCGCGATCATGTGGTCGTTGAAGGGCCGGGGCAGCAGGCCGATGAGCACGACGAAGGCGGCGAGGATGGCCATGCCGGCGAGCATGGGGCGGGGGACTTCGCGGGCTTCGGCGTATTCGGCGCGTGGGGGGCCGAGGAACATGGCGTGGAAGACTTTGACGAAGGAAGCGAGGGTGAGGATGCTGACGACCATGGCGAGGATGGAGAGGAACGGGGAGAGGCGATAGACGGATTCGTAGATGAGCAGTTTGGAGGCAAAGCCGTTGAAGGGGGGGATGCCGGCGATGGCGAGGGCGCCGATCATGAAGAAGGCCATGGTCCAGGGCATGGTGTGGCCGAGGCCGCCGAGGCGGTCGAGGTTGCGGGTGCCGGTGCGGTAGAAAACCGCACCGGCTGTGAGGAAGAGCAGGCCCTTGTAGAGCGCGTTGTTGAACATGTGGAAGAGCGCGCCGGCCAAGGCGGTTTTGCCGAAGGCGGCCAGGGCTTCGGCATTGCCGAGGACGGCGAGGGCGACGCCGGCGCCCAGGAGCATGTAGCCGGTTTGGGAAACGGAGTGGTAGGCCATGAGGCGTTTGACGTCTTTCTGGGTGAGGGCCATGGTGACGCCGACGAAGGCGGAGAGGACGCCGAGGATGATGAGGAACCAGCCGAAGGTGACCCAGCTGAACTGCAGCAGGTGGCCGTAAAGGGTGTAGAGGATGCGGAAGAGGGCGTAGAGGCTGGCCTGGCTGGAGACGACCAGGAAGGCGGTGACGGAGGAGGGCGCCGCGGCGTAGGAGTCGGGGGTCCAGAAATGCATGGGCACCGCGCCGGCCTTCATGGCGAGGGGCACGGCCAGGAGCACGAGCGCGATTTTGTCGAGCGTGCCGAACTGGAGGCGGCTGGCGACGGCGGCCAGATTGAGCGCGTTGTATTGCGCGAAGAGGATGCCGATGGCGATGAGCACGGAGAGCGCGCCGATGGTGCTGAGGAGCGCGTATTTGAGGCCGGCTTCGACCGCCACGCCTTCGTCAATGCGGTAGGCCACGAGGGCGGCGCCGGCCAGCGAGCTGATCTCGAGGAAGACGAAGAAGTTGAAGAGGTCGCCGGTGGCCACCATGCCGAGCACGCCGGCCACCAGAAGGAAGAGCATGGCATAGAAGATGTCGAGGCCGGACTGGCGGGATTCGGCGGCCAGCGAATAGATGGTGATGGCCAGCGAGGAGAGGGATGAGATCAGGATCATCAGGGCGCTGAAGGCATCCACTTCGAACATGATGCGGATGGGGAAGGCGGCGGCGGCGCCGAGGGTCTGGGCGTGATCGAGCGCGCCGAAGACATAGGTGACGGGGCCGGAGCCAAGCACTTTGGCGGCCAGGGCGAAACCGATGCCAGCGGTGGCGAAGGCGCCGAGGGCGACCCAGGCGGCGCGGACGCGGGAGCCGAGGCGGCCGGCCAACGGCACCACGAAGGCCGTGAACAGGGGCGCCGCAATGAGCAAGGCTGGCAAATGTCGGATGCAGAATGAGAACATTTTCAACCTTTGAGCTTTTTGATTTTGTGGACGTCGGCCGTGCCGTACTTTTTGTAGATGATCATGGCGAAGGAGAGCATCATGGCCGTGGTGGCCACGCCGATGACAATCGAGGTGAGGGTGAGGGCCTGCACGGTGGGCAGGACCATGACGGGATGCTCGGGGACGTTGGTGAAGATGGGGGCGACCCCTCCCTGGCGGTAGCCGATGACGATCAGGAAGAGGTTGGCGGCGGACTCGACCAGCGAGAGGCCCATGAGTACCTTGATGAGGTTGCGCTTGAGAAGCATGGCGCCGAGGCCGAGGATGACCAGGGCCACCACGGTGAAGACGGGAAAGGCGAGCAGCAGGCGCGAGATCACGGCGTGTCCTCCTCGAGCCCGGAGAGCATGTAGAGCAGGATGATGGAGAGGCCGCCGAAGACTTCGATGCCGACGGCGAGGTTGAGCAGGGCCACGGTGCCGCTGGTGGCGAGGGTGCCGGGATCCGGGCCGGGACCCACGGTGGAGCCGAAAAGCCAGCTGCCGGAGCCGGCGAGATGGTTTTGCAGGAAGCTGCCGCCGAGCACCAGGCCGCTGAGGCCGAGCACGATGAACATGAGCAGGCCGACGGCCTCGCACAGGCTCATGGCGTTTTTGCGGATGTAGCGGGTGATGTCGGCGTAGTGGCGCGAAACCAGCAGCAGGGCGATGCCGGTGGCCATGACCGCGCCGCCCTGGAAGCCGCCGCCGGGCGAGAGGTGGCCGTGGAGGACCACATAGAGCCCGAAGGTCAGGCAGAAGGGATAGAACAGGTCGGCGGTGGTCCGCACGATTTTAGTCATTTGCATATTCTTCTCCCGAATGCAGTTTGCGGAACATCATGCCGACGCCCAGCACGGCGGTGAAGAGGACGGTGGCCTCGCCGAGGGTGTCGAATCCGCGGAAGTCGAAGACGATGGAGGTGACGATGTTGTTGGTGGCGGTTTGCTCCTGACCGTTTTGGATGAAGTAGTCATCCATCTCGGTGGCGGCGGGGTGGCCGAAGTGGAGGCCGGTGGCCATGTAGAGCAGGCTGCCGAACAGGACCAGGAGGATGGCGCTGAAGAGGGCTGGTCGCATTATTCTTTCTCCTCGTAGCGGTTGGTGCCCCGGATGGCGATGATGAAGATGGCGGTGGTGAGGCCGGCGCCGATGCCGGCTTCGGCGATGGCGACGTCGGGGGCCTGCAGGAGGTAGAACTCGAGCGCCAGCAGCAGGCTGAAGGCCGCGAAGGCGATGGCCGCGGAGAGCAGGTCGCGGAAGGATATCACCAGGATGGCCGTGACGAGCAGCCCCAGCAGGATGAAGGCTTGGATGATCAGAAACGCACTCATGAGGTGGAGTCCTCCAGCTTGTTGACGACAGCCCGGGCGGGCTGGTGGCCGCGGCGCAGGGCGGCGCGGGCGATGGCATGGGCGCCAGTGGCATTGGTAATGGCCAGCACCACCACGGCGATGAGCGTGTGCAGCACCAATGATCCGTATTGGCCGTCGGCGGTCTTGAGCCAATGGCCCAGCCCGTAGATCACCACGGCCAGCGAGGTGAAGATGGTGCCGAAGGTGGTCGCCTTGGTGTCGGCGTGCAGGCGGGTATAGACATCCGGAAAGCGCAGGATGCCGAAGACGCCGAGCGAGTTGAAGAAGAGGCCGATGGCAATGAACAGCCACATCAGCGCGTGCCAGATGAACAGCAGCAGGCTCACAGCTCACCTCCAAGATATTTGGCGATGTAGAGCGTGCCCACATAGGAGAGCAGGGCATAAACGATGGCCACATCCACGAAGATGACCTGCTTGAAGGCGGCGGCCAAAACGATCATCGAGGCCACCACCAGCGTATTGACGGCGTCCAGCGCCACCACCCGGTCGGCGGCGGTGGGGCCCTTGAACAGGCGGATCATGGCCAGCAGCATCAGGAAGGCCATGACGCCCACGGTGAAGAACCAGATGTTCATTCGGCAATCCTCCGAATCCAGCTTGGGCAGTCAAAGGTCGAGAAAATCTCATGGGCCTCGAGGGCGTCGCGGGCGGCGACATCGTCGGAAACATTGATCACATGCACATAAAGGTCGTTGGTGTCCTCGTTGATGTCCACGGTGAGGGTGCCGGGCGTAAGGGTGATGGAGTTGGCCAGCATGAGGACGCCCAGATCGGTTTCCATGCCGGATTTGACGCGGACAATGCCGGGACGGATGCGCCCGGTGATGACGCGATAGGCCACGTCCACATTGGCCTTGGCCAGTTCGATGAAGAACGGTCCGCAAACATAGCCAACCGCGCGGAGCCAGCGCTTGGGGTTCAGCGCGGCGCGGCGGCGTGAATCACAAAAGAATCCGCGGGCCACCCACCCCACCACGACGGCAACGAAGAGCCCGACCAGAATCTCCTGTCCAGACCAGAACCAAAGCACGTCGCCGGATCCTGCCGTTAACAACAAATATACGCCCAGTGAGAAGCAGGCTGTAATGAAAAACGGGATCATAAACGCCCAATCTGTAAAAAAATTAGAAGGCATCATGTCAGATGCCAGCCTGTTTGACCAATCCAAAACGCAAATAGCCTGTTGGCGGGGGCGTTTGCGGGGTGCCGAAGGGTGGTTGGCGACGCGAAATTGGGATGTTGCCGCTCAGGGATTGCGGGCGGTGAGGCGGAGGGCGTAGGTGATGGTTCGCGTGGAAGAAGGGGGGAGGGTGGCCTCGAAGCGCAGCTCGCGCCCGGCGCCGATGTTGGGCAGGGAGGAACGAACCAGCATCCACTCCATTGGAGTGTCGGGCAATTCCACGACCAGCACTTGCACGGGGGATTGGAGCTGGTTGACCAGGAAGATGGAATAGTCCGCCTGCCAGCCGCCACCGGGCAGGGGCAGTTCCTCGCCGTCGCTGCGGCTGGCGCGTACGGCGTCGGCGGGCCCCATATCAATTTGCAGCGTGCCGGGGTGGGGGGTGTAGGCGACCTCGCCGGCCTGCAGGGGCGCGCCGCGGACCGCGCCGAGAAAGAGGTCGGCCTTGCCCGGGGGCAGCGGGAAGCCGAGGCCCGACGCGGTGGTGTTGGGGATGAGCAGTTGGCGGCGCAGGGGCAGGCCGCCGGCGCGAGTTGGCGAGGGGATGTCGCTGGATTGGCAGAGATGGACGATGCTGGCCGGCTTGCGGGTGACCCGGGCAAAGAGAATTTCGGCATTCTGGCGGGAGGGAATGCTCGCGGGGGTGTTCAGCGGATAGTAGTGGGCCAGCGAGACGGCGGGCTCGGGGCGGTAGAGCCAGAGGTCGGAGAGGGGGGTGTCGGGGTTGACACCCAGCAAACCGAAGGGCTTGGGGGGGGGCGTGCGGGCATCGGCGCCACCCATGAGCGAGATCCGGGCGTCGGGAAAGGCGGTGGCGGTTTCGTTGACAATCGCGATATAGGCGGCGAGGTCCACTTGCACGGACTGAATGGATTGGGGCCCGATGCCCCGCACGACCACGCGATAAAACGCCTGCCAGCTCAGGCCGGGCAGGCGGTAGGTCAGCGAGTGGCCCATGCGGTGCGACATCGGCCGCTCGAGTTCGATGTCGAGGAGGTCGCGGGCGGGGCCGGAGGCGGCGCGGGCATCGCGCGGATGCCAGATGATGGGGTCGCCGGGAAGGGCGGGAGGGGGGGCGCGCCAGCGCCATGACGCGGCGGGCCAGGGACGGGCAATGGTCCAGACCTGCAGGCTGGTCAGGTCCAGGCCCTGCGGCGGATTGGTCCAGGTGATGACACGGAGATCGCGTTCACCGGAGGGCGGAAAATATTCGCGCACCCAGGCCTGGTCCTGTCCGATCACCAGGCGGGCTGGCTGCGCCGCCGGAGCGGTCTGCCGCGCGGCGCCTGGGCCGGCCGCGAGCAACAGCGCGGCAAGCGTCGAACCAACCGTGATGCCAATCCGATTCATGCACTCGAAAGCATAGGGTCCGGCACTCGCCGGAGCAAGGAAAAGGCGCGCCAAGCGGCGCGCTCTGGGGTTTGGCCGTGCTGAATCTTGTCAGGCTGCCGGCGGAGCGGCGGAGGCGGCGGGGGGAGCGGCCTTGCAGCCCTTGACGCCGAGCCAATAGAACCCCGCGACAGCCGCCACCAGCAGGGGGATGCCCACCAGCGGACGATAGGCCACCCAGGCAATGGCGATCCAAATGAAGGACCAGGCCAGGCCCGCCACCACGCACACCATCCCGACGCCAGCGCCAACGATGCTACCGAGCATGGGAATGACCTTGGCAATGGCCTCGAGGATGCCAAAGATGCCGCGGAGCCCGGCGCAAACCAGAACCATGCCGACAATACGCAGGATCCAGGTCAGCATTTTGTTCTCGCCGTGGGCGTGGGCAAACATGTCCTCCGGGCCGACTTCGCCCGCTTCGAGACGCGAGACCGATTTGCCGTTTTTGGTGGTATAGCGTTCAAAGGTGGCGCCCTTCACCTTGCCCAAGAGTGACACGGTTTGCGTGGGCACCTTGACGAAACTGACGCGGAGATCGCCGACATCGGGCTGGTTGGGCGACAGACCGAAATAGACGGTGTCATCGCCGACATGCACCCACTGCGCGGGGGCTTCGTCCCCGGCGGGAGCCGCGGCAGCCTCCTCGGCGGCTTCGGCCGATTGGGCGTCATCCTGCTCGGCGAGTTCGGGCTTCGGCGCGCGGGGATGATTGGCGATGGCGCGGGTCCAGGCGTCGATCTGGCCGGCGGGCGGCGTCACATTGACGGGGTCGCGGCCGGGGATGGACTTGACGAAGAAACCGGGGAGGGTATAGGCGCCAAAGGTGACGCTGCCGGCGTATTGGTCCTGATCGTCCAGACTCAGCCAGACCCAGTTTTTGTCCTGATAGGCCGGGTCGTGAAAGTCGGCGGAATTCTCCGGAGAGGAGCACCAGGTCTTGCGATAGGTATAGGTGGTGATTTTTTCCTGGCCGCCGCCCATTTTGTCGCGGGTTTGGGTCTGCGAGCTTTCAACCCACTGATAGAACTCGACGCGGCGCTTGAGGGCGATGGCCTTCTCGCTGACGCCGAATTGAGGGTCTTGCAGGACCTCATCGGTCAACGCGGGGGCGCTGGCATGGATGAGTTTGCCTTCAAGGGAGGCGTCGAGCGCGGCCACGCTGGCCACGGGAACGGTCGCGTCCTGGGCCTCGCTGAGAGATTTGCGGGTTTTGACGAAATTTCCTTCGTTCCAGAAAAGCAGTACGGTGCCGGCCACAAACATGATGAAGCCGCCCACAATGCCTTTGAGGGCGTTGCCGAGGCGCTGGCCATAGGTGATGGTTTGGGTTTCCTGATATGCCATGGTGTCCTTTCGGGTTAGCGGGTTGAACAGGAGTCGTTTTCCCTTTGTTTTCTCTGGCCGGGAAATGTAGCGGGAGAACAACCCGGCTGGCAATCCATATTGTGACTCCGCGCTATCCACGCCGACCAGCAGGCTTGTTTTTCACTTTTTGGGGCCAAAATTGACGAAAACCATCGAAAATTGGGCGTTTTTTGCCGTTTTCTTGCAAATAACAAGCGTTTTGGGAGCAATTTTCGGGTTTTGCGAGATTTTTTGAGGTTTTGGGCGGTTTTTTAGCTAAATGAAAAATTACGCAATTTCCTGGAAAATCGTTGGTCTTGGGTGAAAATCAATGAAAAACAGCGGATTTTTGGTGATTTCGGGAGGAAAGCCCCAAAAATATTAGGTTTTGTGCGATTTTGGGTCAAAAAATCGGTATTTTTGGTCGAAAAACCGTAAAAACGGAGGCGACGAAGCCGATTTGCCGGATCGCGGACGATTATTCCAGGCCGACGGCGAGGCGGTAGAAGATGTCGGGCCGTCCGGGGATGAGGGGGGCGATGATGAGGCCGTCGGTGAAGGTGAGGTCAATGGGGGTCCACTCTTCCCACGGCAGATCGGTGTCGTCGGAATAGCGGGCGGTGTAGGCGCGGCCGAACAGGGCGGTGCCGAGGATGAGGCCGTCGCTGGCGGGGGTGAGCTGCGCGGAACTTGCGGTGAAGAAGTCGTTGGGGGAGAGCGGGTCGGTGCCGGCGATGCGCTCCATGTTGTTGGAGAAGCCGTCGTCATCGGCGTCGTCGGCGGGTTCGCTGGGCGCCCCCTGCCAATCAATGCCGGCGGCCCAGATTTCGTAATCTGGGCAGCCCTGACCGGTCAGTGCGGCATTGATGCCGGCGGTGGTTTGGCCTTCGGCGACGGTGATGTCGGTGGCGTTGAAAATGTCGGGGACATGGTCGTAGAACTCGCCGAGGCCGCCATGCCAGTCTTCGAACTGGATGCGGTATGTGCTGGGGGGAAGGTTGGTGATGGAGTAGTTGCCTTCGGCATCGGTGACGCCTTCGGCGTAGCGCTGCCACCAAACGTCGGCCCAGCGGAACGCGGTGATGTGGACTTGGGCGATGGGGGTGGTGCCGTCCTGCCGGGTGACGGTTCCGGCGATGGCGCCGGGCGTGGCGCGTTCGGTTGCGGCGCCGGGTGCCATGGCGGCGTTGATGTTTTCGGTGGTTTCGCCGGCGGCGACGGTGATGTCGGCGGCGGTGAAGATGTCGGGGGCGTCGTTGTAGAATTTGCCTTCGCCGTAGTAGGAGGCCTCGAAACAGACACGGTACTTTCCGGGGGGGAGGTTTTCGATGAGGTAGTCGCCTTGGGAGTCGGTGATGCCTTCGGTGTAGCGCTGCCACCAGACATCAGCCCAGCGGAAGACGGACACATAGATCTGGTTGAGGGGAGTGACGCCGTCTTCTTCGGTGACCTTGCCGGAGATGGCGCCGACGCTGGAGCGTTCACCTGCGATTGCATTGATGTTGGAGACGATTTGACCGGGGGCGATGGGGATGTCGGTGGCGGTGAGGAGATCCGGAGCGTTGTCGTAATACCCGTCCTGGCCTTGGTACGTGTAGAAAATGCGATAGGTTCCGGCTGGCAGGCCGATCAGGGCATAGTTGCCGTTGGCGGCTGAGCGGGTATTCTGTATCGGTTGCCATCCAACCCCGTTTTTTCGGAACCCCACGAGAAACACGTCTTCCATGGGGGAGCCCGCCGAGTTGGTAAAGGTTCCGGTGATTTTTCCTGCCAGCGAGAGCGAGGCATTGATGCCGGTGGCCGGGCTTGCCGTCGTCACGCTGACCGTGCGGGCGTTGTACACCAGCAGGGTGCCCTCATAGAGTTTGCGAGCATAGGTTCCGGCAGGATCGTCGAAAGCGACAACATAGCCACCGTCGGGGAGACCGCCAACGGTGTAGGCGCCGGCGGCATCTGTTTGGTTGGTATTAATTATGGGCCATCCTTGGCCTACTTGCTGGCGGGCTTCGACCGTGATGCCGGACAGGGGGATGCCGTTGAGATCGGTCACCTTGCCGGAGATTTGCGCATTGCCCGAGTTGAGTACGTGTGGCGGCGCGGCAAAGAGCAGCATGGGCACCATGATGAAAGACAGGACAACACAGAGGAAACGCTTGCTTGGCTGCAGCATGATCATGCCTCCTTATTATGACGAGCTTGAGCGGTTGAAACGTTCGTTATCTCTCGAATATCTTTCTATGAAATTGCCGGTGGTTTGTCAATCTTGAACTGTCCGGAATTGCATGCAACACAGGGTCTTTTGTTCTTCAGCTGTA
>LSQX01207190.1_pt1 | contig 37994 bp, 26 predicted proteins | sample 654561 | NCBI WGS metagenome assembly LSQX01 (sample SAMN04489861, study PRJNA283612) | anaerobic digester metagenome | isolation source: 4 biogas reactors fed with cattle manure at either 37C or 55C with and... | place: Denmark: Kongens Lyngby | collected 2014 | reverse complement strand
AGTGTTGATCTTCAAAAAAAATGCACAATATGATCCGCTGACTGTTCGAAACCTATTGCGCTCGGTTGATTTAAGCAAGGTGGTGTATTTCGCCCCAGGTGAGGCTTCCAGCTATCGGGAATCCAACGCTGAACGAGAGTCTGAGTCATATCACAACCTGATGCTTCCCGCTGACCAGCTGACAGTGCAGCGCGCTGGTGGCACATGGTCTGAACTCTTTGATCGAGAAAGCCTCGTCAATCGCTCGCAATTTGCTGCCGCAGCAGTGTTTTACGCATTTGTACTGGTTTTAGGTTGGGTTAGTTACCCCATGGTGCGCTTGATGCTGCCCGGTTTGGCAGACCGAGGATACCCGTTTGCCAAGCTGGCCGGGTTGCTATTAATGGCATTTTTTGTCTGGTTATTAGGGTCGCTTGGATTGCCAGTTACCCGGCAGACGATCTGGTGGGTGCTTCTGGGTTTGATAGTATTGAGCAGCATCCTGATCTTTTTGCAAAAGGATACGCTTTGGGCGTCGATCAGGGAAGAATGGCGTTATTACCTGATGATTGAAGTGCTTGGGATTACCGCCTTTTTGTTGTTCCTGTGGGTGAGGGCAGGAAACCCGGACCTGTGGCACCCCTTTAAAGGCGGCGAAAAACCGATGGATTTTTCCTACCTGAATGCGGTTATCAAAAGCACAACTTTTCCACCATATGACCCGTGGTTTGCAGGTGGGTATATCAACTACTATTATTATGGGTTTGTGATTGTTGGCATGCCCATCAAAGTGTTGGGCATTATCCCGGCGGTGGCATACAACCTGGTGCTTCCGTTGTGGTACAGCTTGCTTGTTTTGGGCGCTTTTTCTGTGGGTTGGAATCTTTACCTGGGCATCTCGCGGCCGTTGGCATTAAGGGCAGGTGAAAAGAAGCGCAGACAAGTTCTGATCACAGCGTTTGGGGCAGGATTGGTCACGGCCATTCTGCTGGCTGTACTGGGCAATTTGGGAACGGTTAAATTACTCCTCAATGGTTTTCAGCGGATAGCCGCTGGCAGCACGGACATCGAGGCGGTTTCGATTGGACAGCAAATCAGCTGGACATTGCAGGGCTTCATGCAATTTTTGGGTGGAACGCGGCTGCCATTTTATCCCGGCGATTGGTACTGGTTTCCCAGCCGGGTGATCCCCGGTGAACCAATCACAGAATTTCCATATTTTACATTTATTTATGCTGACTTACATGCTCACTTGATTGCATTCCCAATTACGATTTTGGCCATCAGCTGGGGCTTGTCGGTTGTTTTGAGCAAAGCTTGTTGGGGCGAAAAAGATGGTCGCAAAAAGCACCTCAGCTTAGTGATCAGCTTTGTTTTTGGAGGGATCGTCATCGGGGCATTGCGCCCGACCAATACCTGGGATTTTTATACCTATCTTATTTTTGCTTGCGCAGCGCTTTTATTTAGCGTTTTCAAGTACGGTCAACCGCGGTTGAAATTCAATTTCAAAGGGCGTGAATGGTTTGAAAAATTGATTGTGGCGGTGGTTGCAATTATGGCTCTGGTGGCACTCTCTTTTCTCCTTTATCAGCCTTTTTCGGACTGGTTCGGTCAGGGGTATACGCGCATCGATCTTTGGAAAGGCAATCGAACGCCGTTAGGTTCATATTTTACACATTGGGGATTGATGCTGTTCATTATTGTTAGCTGGATGGCCTGGGAGACTTACCACTGGTTGAAGACAACGCCTGCTTCCGCATTATCAAAGCTGGCGCCTTATCGAGTTTGGATGAGTACGAGCCTGGTGATTTTCCTAATACTGTTGATCATATTCATAGCCCTGGGTGTTCCCGTTGGTTTGATCGTTTTGCCGCTTGGGTTGTGGGTGGTGTTATTGATGCTGCGGCCAGATCGATCGGATGGTGGAAAGTTACACCTGTTCATGATTGGCACGGCACTGACGTTAACCCTGATTGTGGAACTGATTTATCTGCCAGGGGATATCGGTCGGATGAACAGCGTATTTAAATTTTATTTACAAGCCTGGGTTTTGTTTGCGCTTTCCGCAGGTGTTTGTTTGATCTGGCTGTTAAAATCCCTTCGTTATTGGCGAAAACGCCTCGCGTTGGTCTGGCAATTCTTCCTGTTCTTGCTGTTGCTTTCTGCAGCTTTGTTTACGGTCATGGGCACATTGGATAAGATCAATGACCGTATGGCGCCCGATGCCCCTCGGGGGCTGGATGGTATGGCGTATATGCCTTATGCCACCTATAATGATATGGGGCTTAACATGCAATTGGTGGAAGACTATGATGCCATCTGCTGGATGCAGGATCATATTGAGGGATCGCCTGTGATCCTGGAAGGACAGGCTTATGAGTACCGCTGGGGTAATCGCTTTACCATTTATACGGGCTTGCCAGGTGTGGTGGGCTGGAACTGGCACCAACGGCAGCAGCGCGCTGTTTTACGCAATACGGTCGTTCAGAATCGGGTGAACAGGGTTGATGATTTCTTCTCCACTGAAGATATTCGATATGCGGTTGAATTCCTCCAGGCCTATGATGTGGCTTACATTGTTGTGGGGCAGCTTGAGCATGCTTTTTACCCGGCATCTGGCCTGGAGAAGTTCAGCAGTTATGATGGCCAGCTCTGGGATGCGGTTTATCATGCCGGCAGTACGACGATCTACCAAGTGCGGAAATAAGTGTTCTGCTCTAGCTAAATCCGCATAAAAATTTTCAGACAAGTATAATACTAAAAGAACTTCTAATCATAAGATTTAATCGCGAAAGTTCGATATGGTTCAGGGATCAAGGTACAACAACGCAACCAAGCACTGGGTTATCTTATTCGGGGCGTTTGCCCTCGCATTAACTTTTCGGTTGATACGGTTGGGGACTTTGGCGCTTAACGATCTCGAGGCCCAGCTTGCGCTACAAGCCCTGTCTATCGCCAAAGGAGAACCCACGCTTTTTGGCGGCGTTCACAGCTATGTGGGTTTGACCGGGCTGCCGCTATTTTTATGGTCTAAATCGAATTTTTTGGCGCGCTTCTGGCCGGCATTTATCGGCGCGTTCATTGTATTCATTCCGCTGTTGTTTGAAAACTATATTGGTCGTAAGCCAGCGTTGCTGGCGGCTTTTGCCCTGGCTATATCCCCAGAAATGGTTGGTCTCTCCCGGTTAATTGGTTCCCCGATGATGGCATTGGTTTTTACGTTACTGAGTGTGGGTTTATGGCTGTATCGTAAACCAGCGCTGGCAGGCATCAGCCTGGCATTGGGGTTAATGAGCGGGCCCAGTTTTTGGGTGGGCGTGCTGGTGATGGGTCTTAGTCTGTTCCTTTCAGAACGGCTTTTTAATTTCTTCAAGATCTTTCCGCCAGCACCCGACGATAACCCGGCGCGCCCGATGTGGGGCAGGTTGGGCATCGCTTTGGTGTTGACACTGGTTGTGGTCGGGAGCGGTTTTTTTATGGCGCCGAGCGGGCTGAGCGGGATTTTTTCGGGCTTGTATGACTTTATCAGAGGCTTTCAACAGGTGTGTCTGGTTCCGTTCGGATGGCCAGCCCTGGCATTGCTGGCGTATGGGGCTGGCTCAGTGGGGTTTGGCCTGTGGGGCGGCATCAGGGGCCTGCTGCTAAAAAGCAAACTGGAGATGTTCCTGTTGATGTGGGCAGGCCTGGGGCTGGTTTTCATAACGCTGTATCCTCAGGGCGGGGCGGGCGAAATCGTTTGGGTTACCTTCCCACTATGGATTCTGGCCAGCCGTGTTATTATCTTCGCATGGCGGCTGCCTGAAACGTCACACCTGGCTTTGGGAATTTCAGCCGCGCTGGTAGTTGTGATCGCAGCTTTTATCGCCCTGGCTTTGCGCAGCCTGGTTGCCCCAACATTGCCCCAATCTCAGCAGGTAAACATGCTCATTGCGATGGCAGGCGGGGTTGTGTTAATTATTGCGATCATCCTGCTGATTAATTATGGTTGGTCAGAGGTGGTGGCGCTCTCGGGATTTTTGTTGGGGCTGGGATTGGTGCTCTTGGTTGGGATGGTCTCTGTGAGCGTGAATTCAACAGGGTTGGCGACTCAAATGCCTTTTGAGCTCTGGTATCCGGATGAAGCGGTATTGTTGCCAGAGTGGACCCTGGTGACGATTGACCGAATCCTGGATTGGAATGCTCGTGGTTATAAGCCGATAGACATTCTGGTTTCTGGGATCGATACACCGGGTTTACGTTGGGCGCTGCGCTCTTATGATCGGGTGGTGTTTGAACCTTTTGTCTCACCGCAATCTTCGCCAGGAATTCTAATTACCCCAATTGGAGAAATTCCTGAAAATGCACATGGTTATCAAGGGCAAAGCCTGGTTTGGCAACAAAAAGCTCCCTGGCATACGTTGAACCCCGGAGACTACCTGATCTGGCTATTCGCACGTGAGGTGCCCACGGTTTCCCAGGAATTAATATTGTGGGTGCGCACCGACTTGATGCCAGGCGGGCAGATCAACGATTAGGAGAATGAGGAAATAGATGGGATTACCAACAACGATTGCTATTGATGGGCCGGCTGCATCCGGCAAGTCGACGCTGGGTGTATTGTTGGCGCAGGCTTTAGGCTATCTTTATTTTGATACGGGCGTGATGTACCGCGCGTTGACCCTGGCTGCTTTGCAGCGCGGGTTGAATGTCCACGATGAAGCTGCAATTGGTGCGTTAGCAGAAACAGTTCACATCGATGTCGGCCCGCCCAGTGTTGAAGATGGGCGCGACTGTGATGTTTTTCTGGATGGGCAGGATGTAACCTGGGAAATCCGGTCAGATGCTGTTAATAGCTTTGTCTCAGACGTCTCTGTTTATGCTGCGGTCAGGAAAGCCATGACAGATCAGCAGCGCCGGATTGCTTATGCCAACAAGGTGGTTGTGGTTGGGCGTGATATTGGCTCTGTGGTCATTCCAGATGCAGACCTGAAGATTTATCTGGATGCTTCTGCTGAGGTCAGGGCCCAAAGACGTTACCAGGAGATGATCAACCGGGGAGAGGCGGCCGATTATGAGGCGGTGTTGCGTTCATTGAAAAATCGCGATCAGATTGATTCCACCCGAGAAATCGCGCCATTAAAAGTGGTTGAAGATGCCGTTGTGATCAATTCAGATGATTTAGGAATAGAGGAAGTTTTAGAAAAAGCAAAGGAGCTTGTTTACCGTGTGTGATACATTTGTTGCTCTTGGTAATGTCACCAAAGATGGGTCGGTCATCTTTGGAAAAAACAGCGATCGTCATCCCAATGAAGCGCACGAACTGGTATTAATTCCCCGGGCAACGCATCCAGAAGGCGCACTGGTGAAATGTACTTACGTGCATGTGCCGCAGGTCAGGGAAACGAATGCTGTTTTGCTTTCCAAACCATTTTGGATATGGGGCGCTGAAATGGGCGCTAATGAACATGGCGTGGTGATCGGTAATGAAGCCGTTTTCACCAAGGTTCCCTATGACAAAGACCCTGGTTTGATCGGTATGGATTTCATTCGTCTGGCGCTTGAAAGAACAGCCACTGCCGATGAAGCCCTGGATTTAATCATTGCCCTTTTGGAAGAATATGGGCAGGGCGGGAATTCAACCTGTTTTGGAAAATTCTTTTACCACAACAGTTTTCTGATCGCAGACCCTTCACAGGCCTGGATATTAGAAACAGCTGGGAAATTCTGGGCGGCTGAAAAAGTACAGGATATCCGGACGATTTCAAATATCATCAGCATTGGCGATCACTGGGATCGGGCTTCGTCTGACCTGGTGACGCATGCGATCTCACAGGGTTGGTGCAAAAGTGAGGAGACTTTTAATTTCAGCGACTGTTATAGTGATCTAATTTTCTCTAAGTTTGGTGTTGGAAAATATCGCGCTTGCCGAACCGGCGAACTACTGCATGCAGAGCGCGGCAAAATTGATGTTCCTTATGCGATGAAGGTACTCCGTGACCATGGCTCTGAGGTCGATGAAAATTGGCAACCCGGGCGGGGAATTCTGGGCGCTGAGGTCTGTATGCATGCCAGTTTTGGGCCCGTGAGGGGCAGCCAGGCGACGGGAGCGATGGTCTCTCATTTAACGCCAGACCAACATACCCATTGGCTGACGGGGACTTCGGCGACCTGCACTTCGGTGTTCAAACCAACCTGGATAGATGCGGGTCTGCCCGCTTTGGGACCGGCCCCAAACGAGATCTATAACACAGCGACCCTGTGGTGGCGGCATGAAAACCTGCATCGTGAAATCCTGCGCGATTATGCCACCCGGATCAAGTTGATTGAGGTTGAGCGCGACGGCCTTGAAGCTGACTTTCTGACCAGGGTTGAGGAAGTCAATGCTGAATCTCAGGAAGTTCGGGCAGCATTGACGCAAACCTGTTTTGATAAGGTGGAAGCTGTTGAAACAAAATGGCTGACAAAGGTTATCAACGAGCCCATCAAAAACCGCCGACCGTTGCTTGACCGGATTGCCTGGCGTGGATTTGACCGCCAGGTTAAACGCCATCCGGTTTCAGAATAAAATTGATAGCAAACTGAACAGGTTTGAATAAATTTACAACGGTGTTGTAGAGATGCTATAATGGAATAAACGACCAGGAAAACCTGAAAAGATGTCAGAACTGCTCATGCCATTTGCCCCAAAATTCACTTTGATCATTCCGGATTCTCCAATGGTCATTGCCGGGTGGGTGATCTGGCTAATCATCCTTGTTTTTCTGGCGTTATCTTTACGCGACCGGGCGGTTAAATTTAATCGGTCCTCCTTGCTGTGGCTGGCCAGTTTGAGCGTGTTGATCTTGATATTAACCCCTTTCATAGGGGTGTTCCCACGCATGAGCCCTATCATTGGACCTGGTGAAGCACCCTTTCGAAAGTTGATGTTTTTTGCTGCCATTCCCTGGATGGTTGGGGCGGGGGTATTAGGTTTGTTGCCAGCAACTTTGCTGGCAGGATTTTCAGGCCTCTTGCTGGCATATTTGGACACCCATAACATCTTCACCCCACTGGTGACGATGAGTGTCGCCGTGCTGTATAGCTGGTGCCTTCAACAGCGTTATCGGACCAATTTCTATAAATTGGTTCGTTTTCCAATGATTGCCGGCGTTGTCAGCCTATTGTTAACTGCACCGAGTGTGTTCTTTGCGTTAGTGTTAAGTGCCCCCGGACCAATTGCGGCCAGGGTTGGGATGGCCATTAACCGCTTCCCAATGATGTTATTCTCGTTAGGAGGAATGGTCTTCATCGGCGGAGCGGTGTGTGTCATTGTTCAGGCTCTGGCTCAGAAAAGCTGGATAAAAACCACGCCTTTAAAGCCAGCACCAGGAGAGGTGCATTTTAAATACCGCTTGTTGGGTTATGCGGTACCCATTTTTGTAATGGTGCTCGCCGGGGTGTTGGTGGGGTCATGGTCATTGGGACAAAGCTACGGCAGACGTCAAACCATAAAACAGCTGACCAACTCAGTTGGGATTGCTACAGAGAGTTTGAGCGTTTTTTTGAAAACGGGCGATCAACTGCTGGACACCCTGGCGTTGAACCCGCTGGTTGTATCCGGCTCTGCTGATGAAATTTCAACGTTGCTTGAGCAAACGCTGAGAAAATCAACCTTCTTTAATGGGCTGGCTTTGTTTGATGAGGAGGGCAACCTGGTTGTCGGCGTTCCCCCGGATTTACCGTTTGATGTGCTGCCCAATTTTGATGACCACCCACAATTGGCGGCCGATGAACAGCCGGACACGATGCATTTAATTACAGGCAGGACGGGGGGCGAAAAACACAGTTCAATGAGTTTTGTCACTCGTATTGAAAAAGGACTTGATGACCCTCAGTACATATTGTGGGGGCAGGCTCAGCTTGATGAGAATGATTTCGCTCAGGCCCTGCTGGCAACAGGGCATGTGATAACACAACAGGGTGGCAGCATCTCTGTTGTGGGCAGTGATGGAATTGTCCTTTATCATCGCAATGGTGAAGGCGAGCTTGAAAGCCTGCCTTCAACGAACCTTGCAAGCACGACCTTCTACCAGAGCACATCCGGGGATGGACAGCCGCTGTTAAATTACTATCAGCCTGTAGCAGGTACTGATTGGGGTTTGGTCGCCACGTTGCCTGCCTTGATTATCCAGGAGACGGCCTGGGTAATCGCCCGGACAAACCTGTTGATAGCAACGACTGTAATGGTGTTGATTTTCGTGGGCGTATGGATTGGATTTACACCGCTCATCAATGAGCTGGAAGCCATGGCTGTGGGAATAAACCGCGTTGTGATGGGTGAGTATGATCTGAACCAATTGGAGAAAAGGGTTTATCCAAAAAGAGGTTATTTACAAGCTGCGTTTAAAAATATGATCGGAGCGCAACGGAAGCGAATGGACCAGCAGGAAAAGTTGTTTTCTGTGGGTACGAGGATTGCTCACCAGGTGAATTTGGCTGATTCGCTGCAGATGATCCTTTCAGCAGCGCTGTTGGACGGCATGTGCGCTGTCAGGATTGTGGTGGTTGATTCCAACGCGGATCTTGACCCGCCGGTACCTGAGAATCGCTTTGGGATCGGTCAGCAGGCGCGTTTACTGGCACCCTGGGATCATACTGTGGAAAACCTGGTTCTGAAAGACGGACACCAGGTTTTGAATCGTGATGAAATAGGGCTGCGGCTGCCCTTCTTGGAGGGCAAGCCGGAAATTTCGTCTGTGGTTATGTTCCCTTTGAAATGGAAAGATTTACATTTGGGCGTGCTATGGGCTGCATATCAGGATAATTATGCGCCAGATGGTGGCACAGTGACCTATTTGAAACAGTTGGCCCAGATTGCCAGCCTGGCGATTGTTAACGCTAGAACACAGCGAAACTTTCAGCTTTCGTCAGCGTTAATGACCACAATTTTCGATTTACTGCCAGATGCGGTCGTCATTGCAGATCAACATGATCGTATCCTGTTACATAACGCCAATGCAAAACGCTTATTGGTCAACCGGGATGAGCATTTTGCAGTTAAGCGTTTATCTGATTTATTCTCTCATCTGGATTTGAGTCAACTCAACTTAAACGTGGAACAAGCCGTTAAAGCCAAGGAGATTAACTTGCATGATGGCAGGGCTTACGAGCTCACTTACAGCCCGATTCAAATTGATGGAGGGCAATCTGCAAAGGCGTTGATTCTAAAAGACCTGACCACCCAAAGAAAAGCGGATGCCTTAAAGTCTGAGTTTGTCACGATGGTCAGCCATGAATTGCGTTCTCCGTTGACATTGATTCTGGGATATGCTAAAATCTTGCGCCTGACTGGCAATTTGAATGAACAGCAGGATGTCTATATCAATAACATGGTTGAGAATGTAGAGGAGATGCAGGCCCTGGTTCAAAAATTGCTCGACATTGGACGTTTAGAAGACGGAGACCCGCTTGAGATCGTTCAGATTTCAGCCGAACAATTAATTAACCGTGCGGTGGATAGCCTGAGTGCCAAGGCAAAACAAAAGAATATCAGAGTGAACATCGACCTGCCCGAAGCACCGATCGCAGTCGTCGGAGATCAGATATTTCTTGTGCAGGCGTTAAAAAACTTGCTTGACAATGGGATAAAATTTTCAAAAATGGGTGGTGAAGTGACCATACGCGCAAAGGAAAAGAATGAACGGGTAATCTTTGCAGTGCAGGATAACGGAATTGGCATTGCTCCATTGGATCAGCGTAATTTGTTTAAGAAGTTTTCTCGCATCAGCTCAAACGCAGGTGGTGATGATGAGGGTAGTGGGTTAGGTCTGGCGATTGTGAAGAGTATTGCAGAACGCCACGGCGGGGAGGTGCGTATAGAAAGCCAGTTGGGTAAAGGGAGCACATTCTTTTTTGATATTCCCTGCAGATAATTCTATGGCTATGGTGGGAAAATAAAACTCATCCCGAAAACATTTGACAAAGTGCCTATTAATTTGCTATACTTAAGGTTTGCATGAATCGGACAGATGTTCAAACTTTTAAGTAAAATGCCTGAGAAGTGTTATCTTCCTCAAGGTTTTTGTCGCGTTAATTCAAATTTTTCTTGTTAGGGCAACAGGAGGTTCCTAGTGGAGACAAAGGGATTAAAAGCACTGCGGATTGGACTTGCATCTCCTGAGGTTATTCGCAGCTGGTCTTATGGTGAAGTTTTAAAACCCGAGACCATCAATTATCGGCGGTTGCGTCCTGAAAAGGACGGTTTATTTTGTGAGGCAATTTTTGGCCCCACGCGAGATTACCAGTGTTATTGCGGAAAATATAAGAATCCCCGCTACAAAGGGATTGTATGCGATAAATGCAATGTTGAGGTCACTCGTTCAGCTGTCAGACGCGAGCGCATGGGTCACATTGATTTGGCAGCACCGGTGGCTCATATCTGGTACACCCGGCGCATCCCCTCTTTCTTGGGATTGATGTTAAATATTTCGCGCAGAAATCTGGATCGTGTGCTGTACTTTGCCCAGTACATTGTTACTTACGTAGATGAAGAGGCGCGGCAAAAGGCGCTTAAGCGTTTAGATGATGAAATCAGCATCTCTGAAAGAGACCTGGGCGAAAAAATTAACGCACAGATTGCGGAAGAGAAGAAAGCCCGCGACAAAGCCTTAAAGGAGAAAGAAGCGGAGCGCGATCAGCTGAAAGAAAGCTATGACGAACAAATCGGCAAGCGGATTGATCCGGTCATTAAGGAGGGTCAGCGGTTAGAAAGCGAAATTCAGACCCGCATGGGGAAGAAGATCCGTAAAGCGATTGTTTTTGATGTGCTTGATAATGAGCAATTAATTGTTGATGTTGGCGGAGAAGTTACGCCAGCACACCTCAGCCAGGTTCAAAATATTGTTAAGGTCATGCTGGATGAACAGGAATCTGACCTGAAGGAACACAGAGATCGCGAATTAGAGCACCTGGCTATGCAGAAAGAAGAGATCAAGGCGGCTTCCGATTTACGAATGGAAGAACTGCGCAATGAGCTTGTTGACCATGCAGAAGAGAGCCAGACAGAATCTGCCCACCTGCGTGATGAGTTGTATGAACTGGAACCCTTTACGTTTCTGAGCGAAGCACGTTACCGGGATCTGAAATCCCGCTGGGGTCAGGTTTTTCGGGCGGACATGGGCGCAGAGGCTTTTTATGACATTCTCAAACGCATCGATTTGGACGCGATGGCTGAAGAGCTGTGGGAAGAGATTCACACCACCCGCAGCAAACAAAAACGTAAAAAAGCCACCCGCCGGTTGAGTGTCATTGAGGCCTTCAGACGGTCACGCAACAAGCCGGAATGGATTATTTTGACGGTGCTGCCGGTTATTCCTCCGGACTTGCGCCCCATGGTACAGCTTGACGGTGGACGGTTTGCGACTTCAGATTTAAACGACCTCTATCGCCGGGTGATTAACCGCAATAACCGCTTGAAACGGTTGTTGGAACTTGGTGCACCTGATGTAATTGTGCGCAACGAGAAACGCATGTTGCAGGAATCGGTGGACTCTTTGATTGATAATTCTCAGCGAGGTAAAGCTCTTTCACGTCGTGGACGGCGGGAATTGCGCTCGTTGAGCGACATGCTCAAGGGAAAGAAGGGTCGCTTCCGCCGGAACCTTTTAGGGAAGCGGGTGGATTATTCTGGCCGTTCTGTGATTGTCGTTGGACCATACCTGCAATTGCATCAGTGTGGTCTTCCCAAATCGATGGCTTTAGAACTGTACCGACCTTTTGTGATTTCACGCTTAGTTTCCCAGGAATATGCTGCCAACATCAAAGGTGCGCGTCGTTTTATTGAACGCAACCGACCAGAGGTCTGGGAAACCCTGGAAGAGGTGATCAAAGATCGCCCCGTGCTTTTAAATCGTGCGCCAACCTTGCACCGTCTGGGGATCCAGGCATTTGAACCGATTTTGATTGAGGGTAGCGCGATACAATTGCATCCCCTGGTGACGACCGCATTTAATGCTGACTTTGATGGCGACCAGATGGCTGTGCATGTGCCTTTATCGGACAAGGCTGTTACCGAGGCACGTGAGTTGATGTTGGCGACAAAGAACCTGCTTAAACCGGCCAACGGCGAACCCATTATCAGCCCTTCAAAGGACATGGTGCTGGGCGTTTATTACCTGACCATGATTGTCGATAAGGAGCATAAAGGGGACGGCCGTGCTTTTTCAAGCATTGATGAAGTGATGATGGCTTATGATCTGGGTTTGATTGACGTGCATGCAAAGATCAAACTATTGACGGAAACCTGGTACGATGCAGACAATAATCGTATGGAGGAAGCCACTTCCAGAATCATTGATACTACGGTTGGGCGTGTGATTTTCAATAATGCCCTGACGGAGCGCATGCGTTTTTATAACCGGGAGCTGGACAAGGGCGGCGTGAAAGACCTGGTTGCAGAAGTGTATGAAATTTGCGGGCAGGAAGAAACCTGTATCATTGCCGACCGCATTAAAGAAATTGGATTTCAATATGCCACCCGTTCCGGCTCGACAATTGCCATCGCGGATATTACTATTCCGGCGATGAAAAAGGAGATTGTTCAATCGGCGCAGGACTCTGTCGACCTTATCAGTCGAGACTTCCGTCGAGGCTTGTTGACAGAACAAGAGCGGGACGAGAAAACCATTGAGGTGTGGAAAAACACCACTGAAGCGGTGGCAAGTGCCGTCAAAGACGCCCTGGATCCTACGGGAGATTTGGCAACTATGGCAAATTGTGGCGCCACCAAAGGCGGCTTTAATGCGATCTCCCAGTTGGCTGGCATGCGTGGCTTGATGGCAGACCCTGCAGGCCGCATCATTCCCATGCCGATCCGCTCGAATTTCCGTGAAGGCCTGACCGCGCTGGAATATTTTATTTCAACCCATGGCGCCCGTAAAGGTTTGGCGGATACTGCTTTGCGGACAGCTGATGCGGGCTACCTTACCCGCCGACTGGTGGATGTTGCCCAGGATATCATTGTGAACGAAGAAGATTGCGGCACAGACAATGGCATCTGGATCAATGCAGATGATGAGATTATCGGGCAATCTTTGATGGAGCGGCTCTTCGGACGTGTGTTGGCTGAACGGGTGATTGACCCTGAAACAGGAGTAATCCTTTTCAATCAGAACGACTTGCTGACCCATGATCGGGTTAAACAGATTATCAACTTGAAAATTCCTTCCGTTAAGGTGCGCTCGCCGCTGACCTGTGAAATGACCCACGGGATTTGTACGAATTGTTATGGCGTGGATCTTAGCCGGGGCGATTTGGTTGAACTGGGGTCAACGGTGGGCATCATCGCGGCTCAATCGATTGGCGAACCGGGTACGCAGCTGACGTTACAAACATTCCACACCGGGGGTGTGGCTACTGGTAGCGACATCACCACGGGTTTGCCCCGTGTTGAAGAGTTGTTTGAGGCCCGCAAAACGCCGAAGGGCGAGGCAGTCATTTCAAGTATTGCTGGCACAGCTCACGTCATCTTTTCAGAGAAGTATACCGATCAACGTATTGTACAGGTTGACCATAGCGAAATGGTTTCGGATGAATACGAGATCCCTGAAGATTGGATGATTGCCGTCAATGAAGAAGATGAAGTAGAAATGGGGACAACCCTGGCGACCCTGGATGAAGCGATTATCAAAGCCCAGAATAAAGGCCGTGTGCGCATCGAGGAGCGGAAAGTGATTGTCTCTTACGAGGTGAAAGAATCGGAAGATTATGAAATTCCCACCACCTCTCGCCTGATTATCCAGGAAGGAGATAAGATTGAACCCGGCCAACCGCTGACAGAAGGGTCTTTGAACCCGCACACTATTCTGAAAATTAAAGGACGGGATGCCTGTCAGAACTACCTGATGCGGGAGATCCAGCAAGTTTACCGGACCCAGGGTCAGGATATTAACGATAAGCATTTTGAAGTGATTATCAACAAGATGCTTGGCAAAGTTCAGATTGTTCGATCGGGTGATTCACCCTATTTGCCGCAGGACTTGGTTAATCGACTGGAGATAAGACGCATCAACGAAGAACTGGTTGAACAAGGGAAGCGGCCGGCCAGATATGTAGAGATTTTGCTGGGTATTACCAAGGCTGCACTGGAAACCGACTCCTTCCTTTCAGCCTCATCATTTCAACACACGATTAAAGTGCTCTCTGCTGCTGCGGTTTCATCACGTGAGGACCCCTTGTTTGGCTTGAAGGAAAACATCATGATCGGTAAATTGATCCCGGCCGGGACAGGTTTCGAACCGGGCCAATTTTCCGAACACGCACAGAGTGATCACAATGAGGACCCGGTCTTAGAAGGGCGTGTGCCCGACCTGTTTGGCGACGAAATCGACGATATTGATCTTTTTATTGACGATGCATCGGATGAACTCTTTGATGATCTGATCGATGATGTAACCAGCGAAGAAGACATCGATGATTCGGATGATGATGATGATTTTGAAGAAGAAGAAACTGAAGATAACATCGATTAAGCAATCAGGCTTAAATTCTTTTTTCTGATAAAATAAAAATCCCGGGTTATGAATCCGGGATTTTTTATGCTATAATGAAACAAATGTTCTTTACATGGTGGCAGAACGATTGATACGTGATTGTTAAATAATGACAAGGGAACGATGATGGAATCAGGAACGATACGTTCAATAAATATTAACGAAGAAATGCAGCAATCCTATCTCGATTATGCGATGAGTGTGATTGTTTCCAGGGCACTACCGGACGCCAGGGATGGGCTTAAACCGGTGCAGCGAAGAATTCTGTATGCCATGCACGATATGGGCTTAAGGCCTAATACTGGGCATAAAAAGTCAGCCAGGATCGTCGGTGAGGTGCTGGGGAAGTACCATCCCCATGGTGACATGGCGGTGTATGATGCCATGGCGCGACTGGCGCAGGATTTTTCTTTGCGGTATACGCTGGTTGAAGGCCAGGGGAACTTTGGGAGTATCGATGGCGACCCGCCAGCAGCCATGCGTTACACCGAAGCCCGATTAACAGATATTGCAATGGACCTCTTGCAGCAGTTGGGGATGGATACCGTTGATTTTCTGGATAACTTTGACGGCACTTTGCAGGAGCCAGAGGTTTTACCTGCGTCGATCCCAAATTTGTTGGTCAACGGTGCCTCTGGTATTGCCGTGGCTATGGCGACCAATGTCCCGCCGCACAACCTGGGCGAGGTTGTGGATGCCCTGGTGATGATGCTTGAGAACTGGTCAAAAATTGATGATATCGGCGTTGAAGATTTGATGAAATATATTCAAGGGCCGGATTTTCCCACCGGTGGATTGATCATCACCGATGACCGTACCGACACGCTTGCTCAGGCTTATGGCAGTGGCAAAGGGCGGGTGCATATGCGAGCCAGGGTACTTTTAGAAGAGATGAGCCGGGGCAGAAAGCGGATCATCGTCACTGAATTGCCCTATATGACCAACAAAGCATCATTAATTGAAAAAATTGCTGAACTTGTGCGCGACGGTTCTTTAGACGGTGTGAGTGACTTGCGGGATGAATCGGATCGGCAGGGTATGCGCATCGTGATTGAATTGAATAAATCGGCCAACCCCGATGTAATTTTGAAGACCCTGTACAAACGGACGACAATGCAGGGCACCTTTGGAATTAATATTTTAGCGCTGGTTAAAGGACAGCCACAGAATCTGAACCTGAAACAGGCCCTTAAAGTTTTTGCCGATCATCGTCTGGAAGTTGTCAGACGGCGTAGTGAATATGAACTTAAGAAATCTGAAGAGCGGCTTCATATTTTAAATGCTTACCTGATTGCTTTAGAGAATTTGGATGAAGTGATTGAAATTATTCGCCGGTCGCAGCGGGTGGAAACTGCCCGCAACAACCTGATGCGTCGATTCAACCTTGATGAAATCCAGGCGCAAGCGATTTTAGATATGCCGCTGCGTCGATTAGCAGCTTTAGAGCGCAAGAAAATTGAGGATGAACACAAGGAAGTTGCAAAACGCATCAAAGAACTTAAAAGTCTGCTGCGCTCACCAAAATTGATGCGAGAGGTGGTAATTAACGAATTAAAGGATGTGCGTGCACGCTACGCAGACCCACGTAGAACACAGATTATCCAATTGCAAGAAGGTGAAACCGCAATTGATCGACTGACGACCAAAGACATGATGCCGGAGAAATCTGTGTGGGTCGCCATCTCGAAAAATAACAAGATTGCGCGCACTGATGAAGACAAATCCTTCAGACAGTGGGGCGTTGATGCACCAAAGATGGTGTTACGAACAACAACCCACCACACACTCTACCTGGTTACCGAAACAGGTGAAGCAGCTGCACTTTCGGTGCAAGCGCTGCCCATTGCTGATGACCCTGATTCGGGGGTACCGGTGATGAGTATCGCGCCGCTGACCAATGAGCATAAGTTAAGGTTGATATTTTCTGCACCAGCTGATCTGGAAGAAACTGATGGATTTGTGGTCAGTGTGAGCAAAATGGGGATGGTCAAGCGGTCTGTCTTAAGCGAGTTACCTGGGCCCTCTGCCCACCTGTTTACTTTAGTAAAGATCAATCATGGCGATACTCTGAACTTGTTGATTTTTACCAGGGGCGAACAAGATATCTTCCTGGCAACCAAACTGGGAATGGGCATCCGGTTCAACGAAGAAGAAGCCCGTCCTATGGGGTTGGTGGCTGCCGGTGTGAATGCGATTAAGCTCCGTAAAAATGATGAAGTTGTTGGTGGGGGTAACGCCTCACAACGCGGTGAGATCTTGCTGGTGACGAATCTTGGCCGGGCAAAACGGATGGATACGGCACAATTCCCACTGCAAGGACGGTACGGACTGGGTGTGATCGCCTGGAAGTTACCCGAGCATGAACATGTTATTGGCTCGATGATCGGATTGCTAACATCGAATGGCGTGGTGCACTTCAAAGAAGCGGCCAGCCGCTTGGTACGGGTGACGGATGCTCCCGCTTGCAATCGAACGCAAAAAGGTGATGTGATTATCGATGTCAAAAAGGGAGATGAGATTCTGGAGATGACGCTCCCCTTGGACGCAGCAGCGCTCATCAGCAAATAAACGCTGCCAAATGGCGAAACTGGAATTAGGCGTGTTTGATAACTGAATAATGATAACGGATGGTGTTTTCAATCACCCCCATTGTGTCGCTCCCTTCGGTCAAACTGCCATTTTGATTCTGCACTTGCCAACGGAAATTGTGAATATGCCGATCTACATTTTCCTGTAAAAGATCAAATTTCTGTCCCTTATGGTCGGCTATGGTGGTGGCAATCCAATCTTTGATGGCCCCTTTACCGACAAGCGAACGCCCTGTGCGGATAACGACTGCGTTATTATGATAAAACTTGAGAACCTTGTCCGGGTTATTGCTGTTTAAGGCCGAAAAATACTGGCTGACAAAGTTATTGCCTGTATCGGCTGTGTCATAACGAAAATTCTGAACCAAATCCCAATGCCCTGGTAAGTCTCGCCGGCAACCCTCCCAATACCAGAAATTGACAGCAGGAAGATTCAATTTTTGGGCCGTCTGAATAAATTCAATCACCTCGTTTTCCTGGGGGACCCATCCGTGCTCTTTAAAAGTTGGCCCGGTGGGAATGATAGGGCGAAAGGGTTTAATCTGGTTATATTCATTAATACTGCGTTGTAATTGTGCGCCGGCTGTATTTTTCGATTTCATCCAATAAACCTGGGGCATGTTGTAATCGCAATACTCAAGAAAACTCGAAAATGGAAAGCTGGCGTGATAGGATGGAAAGCGGAATGAACTTAGCGCAATCGGGAGGCTTCCCAGGCTGTTGCGCAGGATGCCCATGTAATGGCTGGCTGCTGCAGTCTTTTTGGGCTGTTTAAATTCTTTTTCTGCATTGACCACGAAACCATCAAGGCCCAGCTCCACCGCCCGCTTGACTGCAATTTCCGCCTCTTGAGTGGGGTAATTACCGTAGATGTACTGCCAGCCCCATACTGCAATATTCTGAGATTGGAGTTTTTTAATCACCGGCCGAACATAGTCGAAACCGCTTTCCAGGTCTACGTTGTAAGGAAAAGCGCCATCGGCAACTTTAATCATCACATGGGTTAAATGAGCTTCACGCGCTAAAGCAGCGATGCGATCCGGGTTACCTTTTTCGCAATGTTTTAACATCCAAATAAAATAACCTTTGCCTTTGAGCTTCATTTTCTTTATCCTGATTAATTGTCCTGAGGCGCTCCTGCCAGACCAAGGTCCTCCGCAACACTGTTCATGGCTTCAATCACATTCGCAACATGCTCCCAAAGGTCCAGGCCTAAATCTGCCGCACCTTGCTCGATTTCTTCTCGATTGGCACCTGCAGCGAAGGATTTATCTTTCCATTTGTTTTTTACCGATTTAGGTTTAAGGTCGTACAAAGCCTTTGAGGGTCTGACCAGGGCAACCGCGGTGATCAGGCCAGTGATCTCATCACAAGCAAACAATGCTTTTTCCATGAGCGTTTCCCGTGTGATCCCGGTGTGATTTGCGTGGCTGAGGACGGCCCTGATGATCTCTTCTGAGACATTGTGTTCACGCAAAATGGGTTCACCAGCCAGGGGATGTTTTTCCATCGTAGGGTGAATTTCCCAATCAAAATCGTGTAATAATGCGGTCACCGCCCATTTTTCTTCATCTTCGCCAAATTTTCGAGCATAAAAACGCATGGCCGCTTCAACCGCCAGCATATGTTTGATGAGGTTAGGATTCTTGATATAGTGATGCACAATGGCTAAAGCTTGGTCTCTGTTCATAGCTACTCCTGTAAATTGCAATATTGATGCCAGAATGGGTGAAATGCCCACAAAGTTCGAAATTTGTGGATGTCAGGGAAAGATCGGCTCAGGTTGACCCAGAATTGGTTCAGGTTGGGCGATAAATACATCCGAAACCGCAACGCTGGAGGCTAATATCTCACGTACCCACCAAAACACATAATCTCGGCGGTTATAGTTGTCATCGTCCGCTGTGACACCGTAAGTTTCAATCTCAAAGGCATTGCAGAGGAACAAAGCACGCGGCAGGTGAAAAGCCTGGGTGACGACAATCAATTTATCAATACCAAAGATCTCTCGAGCTCGGTAACAGCTGTCGTAGGTTCTTCTGCCAGCATAATCAAGGACAATATCCTCATCGGGCACGCCCAGGGAGAGGGCGTAGTTCCGCATGGCTCCGGGTTCATTGTAATATTGAGAAGAATTATCGCCGCTCATCAGCAATTTTTCGACTTTACCTAAAAAATAAAGCTCAGCGGCTGCTTCAACCCGATCGCTTAAAACAACGCCCGGTGTACCATCGCGATTGAGCCCGGCGCCCAGCACCAGCGCAACCGGGGCAGTAGGGACGTCTTCAGGAAAAAAGGTCTTTGGCCGGCTGTGTATTAATACGCCTGCCCGTACCAGGCCAATGAGGAGGAAGCTGCCGATGGCGCTGTAGAGGCAGATATGGGTTATGATCCGAAAAAACTTTTTTAGGCGGGTCATTGTGGTGACGATTCAAAAATGATGGTTGGCAGATCCAGTTCCAAGGGCTGTAGGGCAGAACGTAACGGGTTATAAAAGTGGTCTTCTACAGACTGAAGGGCTTCAACCTGATAGACAAGGGCTGCACTGATTTGGCCTAATCCCTCTGTGCCCTCTGCCATGCGGAGTAAAGCTTCTGTGATACGGAAGCGTATGAAGACGGGCAGGTTGGGCGCTGCAGACAGGCTGAGATTGGGGATCAGGCCTTCACTTTGCCAGATGGTGTAAATTTGGTTTTGTGCATCGGGCAGATTTTGCAGGATGTCACTGGAAGTCAGCGGGTTGCCCGTCAGCGCATAAGTAACACCAAAATCGCAGATGCCATGAATATAAAGTGCCCGGATTATGGCGTTGTAATGATAGGTGAACACGGGTTCGAGGGTGGGCGTGCTGGTGTTGGCCAACAACCCCAAGGGTATAAAATACCCTGAGACTGAATGCGGGTTAATGAAGCAGGGTCGGGTGCCCGACAATTGTTGCAGAGCATCCAGTATATCACCGTAGGTTTCACCAGTTTCAGGGTTAAAAAAGAGGGTAAAGCCGCTATGGATGTTAGCAATAAATTGAATTCCATAAGAAAAAACGCCCTGGTGATTGGTCATTAATTCGACATCAGCATAACCCTGTTCATTCAAGTACAGGTATTCAAGGGGGAAAAGCCAGAAAAGATGAACGCTGCCATTGGCGATATCCCTTGAAAGGGATTCAAAATCCGGGTAAAGCAAGGCTTCCATCACATAGCCAGTGTCCTGGCTTAATACATCAACGAGATCTTCAACCGCGTTGGAGGCAGAATTGTCCTGCCCAAGGACAAAGCCCATCGTGACGGGATTGCCTGTTTCACCCAAGGGTGGCAGGGTGGGTGTAGCTGTTGGCCTGGGTGTGGCACTGCGCGTCGGTGTGATCGTCGATTTATGTGTGGGAGTGTCTGTTGATGTTGGGATCGTCGGCGGCTGATCAGCTGAGCAAGCGCTGAGCAGTACCAGCAGGATCACCATGGCCAGCCACAGTTGCCAGGAGCGTGACTTTTGGAAAATAAACGGTTTCATTACAACCTCAAATCCGTTCAGTCCAGGCAGGGTGGGCATATTTTTCGTGAATAAGCGCCTCAGCACGTGTGATTTCCTGGTTGGTGAGGTCGGCTGGTTCCAGGTGAAGATTTAAAACCTGCTTGAACGCTTCTTGAAAGGCCTGGCTGGCTTGTTCCCATGACAGCATCGACCCTGTTTCACGCTCAACTGTGGTTGCGTGGGCTAATAAGCGCTCTTTGGCTTTGTCTTTTGCAGCCTTGTCTGGGAAATTCAGTGCAGTGACAATGCGCGTTAGGTCGCCGTACAGGGGCAGCGCACCATGCTGCAGGAGCCCTTCTTTTCGGCGTGCTTGGGCAGACCCAATTAGTTTCCTGCCGTTGACGGTAATTTCGTAGTTTGAAGGGACTTCAAAACAGACCGGATTGGGCGATTTTGAATTTTGGGTGGCAGGCAGCTCATTGGCTCGCGGTTTCAATCCCAGTAAACGTAATGCTTGGAGCAGTGCTTCAGACAGGCGCAAATAACTTTCCAACACGCCACCTTTCACCCGTGGTTCATTTTGCGGTGTGATTACGGAATAAGTCAGCTCATCCACGTGGAGGATTGCCCGCCCACCGGTGGGGCGGCGGACAATGTCCCAGCCATTCTCCTCAGTTTGTTCGGTATTGACCTCAGAAAAGGGCTGCGCATGACCCAGGGACAGGCAGGCAGGCTGCCAGGCATATAATCGCAAAGTGGGTATGGATTTGCCGTTATATACGGCTTCCAGGATGGCCTCATCGACGGCCATGTTCCAAGGGCCTCTTGCAGGTGGGTGGACGATCAATCGCCAGGTTGATTTTGTGTAGTTCATGGTTCTTTTCTCTGATAGGCAATAGTCTCTTCCTTATTTTATACCACTTCTGCGATGCGCTGGGAATGTTATGTTTGAAAGAAGGAGTTAGCAGAATTATGGCCTGCAAACAAAATTGGTCGTTGAATTTGGTCGTTGAATTTGGTCGTTGAATTTGTGTATAATACAGTTGTGAGCGTAAAAATTTAACTGATTAATGAGAGGTTCACGAACATGATAACGAAAAAAATGTATCGTATTCCTTCTGAAGGTGATCTTGCCGGTGTTTGCGTCGGGCTCGGAGAGCACCTGGCAGTTGACCCAATAATTTTTCGTATTTTGTTTATTATGTTTTCTATCTCGGGTGGATTCGGGATCTTGGTTTACCTGTTCATGTGGGCATTTGTTCCAGTTAAACCATCGGATGTTGAAAGCCCGGATGGCGAGGCGAATTAACCGGGATTAAACGGCCTTAATTTTACAGGAAATCTTTTATCGCCTGGGCCAGCTGTTGGCATACCATGGCTATGCCGTTTGCTGTGATTTGTTCAGCCTGGTTTCAGTTGGCCGTTTGCTGTAGTATAATTCTGCCTGGAGGTAGAATGTCGACAAATCCGACCAGAGATCGAATAAACCCAGAAGCTATCGATACCACACCCATTCGGCGTCCGAACTGGATACGGGTGAGGGCGCTTAACAGCGATGATTATCAAAGCCTGCAGCATTTGATGCGCAGTAAAGCCCTGCACACAGTGTGCGAGGAAGCCGGTTGCCCCAATATGGGTGAATGTTGGGGTAGTGGAACCGCTACTTTTTTGATGTTGGGAGATGTATGCACCCGCACCTGCGGTTTTTGTGATGTAAAGCATGGACGCCCGGACTATTTAGACTGGGAAGAACCTGAACGGATTGCCCAGGCAGTAAAACAAATGAACCTCAAACACGCGGTGATCACCAGCGTCAACCGTGATGAACGTCGCGACGGTGGCGCGCCAATTTTTGCCATGGTCATCCGGCAGATCCGGCAGATGTTGCCAGGCTGTTCTGTTGAAGTGCTGATCCCAGATTTTAAGGGCAGCGTTGAAGCATTGCGAATTGTAATGGCAGCCAGACCGGAGATCCTTAACCACAATGTTGAAACGGTACTGCGTCTTTTTAAAAGTGTGCAGCCGCAAGACCGTTATGAATGGTCTCAAGCAATCCTGACCAACGCCAAGCAACTGGACCCCGAGGTGCTTACAAAGTCTGGAATTATGGTTGGCCTGGGCGAAACTTTCGAGGAAGTGCAGGATACGATGCGCGATCTGCGCAGCTGGGGTGTGGATATCCTGACCATTGGTCAATACCTGCAGCCCAGCCGAAAACACCTGCCCATTGTTCGTTATTACACCCCGGATGAATTTGAGGCATTGAAGGCCTTTGGGCTTGATTTGGGGTTTCAATGGGTTGAAAGTGGGCCACTGGTCAGGTCGTCTTATCATGCAGCCGAACAGGTACGGGCACTTTCTGCAGTACACAAGCAAGACCGCGCCTAAGCCACCAGCTGTTTAATTGATTAAAAAGCACCCTCACCGGGGTGCTTTTTTCTGATACTATCGCAACCCGTACCAAGGGACGCTTGATGTATGTTAAAATAAGCCTATTATCTGAGGAGGTGTGAAGCATGGAAGTGAAAAATATCAGGATCGAAAAACCAGACGAAATCAATTTCATTCTGGGGCAGTCGCATTTTATTAAAACGGTCGAGGACATTCATGAAGTGTTGGTTTCAAGTGTGCCAGGCATAAAATTTGGGCTGGCATTTTGTGAGGCTTCCGGTAAGTGCCTGGTTCGTTGGAGCGGAACTGATGATACGATGATTGAATTGGCCAAGCAAAATGCCTATGAGCTGCGTACAGGGCATGCCTTCATCATCTTTTTAGGAGAGGGCTTCTTCCCGATTAATGTCTTGAACCAGATCAAGGCGGTGCCAGAGGTTTGCCACATTTTTTGTGCCACCGCCAACACGACGGATGTGGTCGTGATGGACGTTGGTGAAGGACGAGCCATTCTGGGTGTGGCTGATGGAAACCGTTCAGCAGGAATTGAAGGCGAAGAAGATATCGACTGTCGCAAAAAATTTGTACGGTTGCTCGGTTATAAAAAATAGTACACCTCGATGACTGAATACAAAATTGATTTTGAACCGATTGGCAGGCGGATCTTTACCACGGGCGAGGAAAGCTTGCTGGACCTGTCACAAAAGGCGGGGATCTCATTGGCTGCGCTATGTGGCGGCGCGGGCGTTTGCGGGTCGTGTAAAATCCGTTGTGTGGAAGGAGAGCTGAACCCCCTTCAGATCGAAGAAGAAGAATTATTTAGCGCTGAGCAGGTGGACGAGGGATGGCGCCTGGCTTGCATGGCTTACCCTTTAAGCGATGTTAAAATTGAAGTACCGCCTGAATCGTTGACGACGACGCAACGCTTACAAACTGACGGCAGCGTGAGGGATATTGCTCTGGCTCCCAATGTTCATTTGAAAAACTTTACGCTGCCGGTGCCTGATCAGGTTGACCTGCGGGCAGACTGGGAGAGATTAACTGAGACAATTCCTCTTGCAAAGGAATGTGGGTGGGATGTAAACCTGTCGGTAATCAGGCAGTTTTCTTCGCAGATTCGAGAACAAGGTTGGTCTGGTGTGGCTGCTTTCAATAATCAAGGTCAGGTTCTCGGATTTTTAAAAACAGGTTTGGATTGTTATGGCGTGGCGGTAGATATCGGCACAACAAAAATGGCGGCATTTTTGGTTAATTTATCTACCGGGGAAACAGAGGCTAAAGCAGCGTCGATGAATCCGCAAATCAGTTATGGCGAGGATGTGATCAGCCGGATTGCCTATGCTAACCAGGGCCTGGCTCAGCAAAAAACACTCCAAACCCGCCTGGTAGAGGAGATCAATCAACTCATCGGTGGTTTATGCGATTCGGCCCGGGTGGCAACAGATCAGATCATGGATTATGTGGTGGTGGGCAATACCGCGGTGCACCACCTGTTTGCCGGGCTGCCTGTCAGACAGCTGGGCGAGGCGCCCTATGTCGCCGCAGTGCATCAGGCGCTAAATTTCCCGGCGCGCGAGGTGGGTTTGTTCGGGGCGCCAGGTGCAAATGTTTACATGCCCCCCAATATTGCCAGTTATGTTGGCGCGGATCACCTGGCAATGCTGCTGGCCAGCAATATCCAAAAGCGGCCGGAGACAGTTTTAGCGCTGGATATTGGCACCAATACCGAAGTCAGCTTACTCAAGGATGGACTGCTGACAAGTTGTTCCTGTGCCTCTGGGCCGGCATTTGAAGGTGCCCATATTCATGCCGGGATGCGAGCCGCGCCTGGCGCGATTGAACGGGCTAAGTTTTTTGATGATGAATGGCATCTGGCGACGATTGACAATCTGCCTGCGGTTGGTGTGTGTGGCTCGGGCATATTGGATATTGTGGCTGAATTGCTGGAAAGCGGACAGATTGATGCAACCGGTCGGTTTGCTGAACAAGCATTCCGCAGGGTCACATTTCCAAAAGGGGATGCGATCATTCTGGTTCGGGCTGCCGATTCTGGCACCGGTAAGGATATTTTGGTCACACGCGGGGATATCCGTGAGATCCAGCTGGCTAAAGCTGCCGTCCGGGCGGGTGTGGAAGCTTTGCTCAGGGCAACAGCCACACAAGCAAGAGAGATTGACCAATTTCTTGTGGCGGGCGCGTTTGGTACGTACCTGAACCCGGTTTCGGCAATGAAAATCGGCATGTTTCCTTTGTTGCCACTGGCGCGGTTTCAACAAATTGGTAATGCCGCTGGCGCGGGTGCCCTGGAAATGCTGCTCTCAACCCAGAGCCGGCTCGAAGCAGAAGCCCTTATAAAAAAAATGACCTATATTGAATTGACAACAGACCCGGATTTTATGACATCTTATGTGGATGCAATCGGGTTTACGAAAGAAAGAAAGGAAATCTAATGGAAACCTTAAAAGCAATCTTCACACGGCGCAGTGTTCGGGAATTTAAGCAAGACCTGGTTTCAGAAGCAGATGTGCACGACCTGTTGAGGGCAGGTATGCAGGCGCCTTCAGCCAGAAACGAACAGCCCTGGCATTTTATTGTGATTGACGATCCGGCTCTATTGCATGCAATCCCTGAATTTCACCCATATTCAAAAATGTTGCTCGAAGCGCCATTGGCGATTTTGGTGTGTAGTGACCACAAACTGGAATCAAAGCGCACCTCATGGGTGCTGGATTGTTCGGCAGCAACGCAAAATATTCTGCTGGCAGCCCACGCCAAGGGATTGGGCGCAGTATGGGTGGGGATCTTCCCTAATGCAGAGCGCGTGGCTGGTATGCAAAGCCTGCTGGAAATGCCAGAAGACGTCCAACCTGTGGCATTGGTTGCTGTGGGCCATCCTGCAGCGACCCCTGAACCAGCTGACCGCTTTAAGAAAGAACGGGTGCACCAGAATAAATGGGGTGCCCGTTATTTTTGAACTAAGCGTTCTTGAATATGGGGGATCATGGCTGCCATGGCCATGGCGCGATGGCTGATCTGGTTTTTTATTTCGGCTGGTAGTTCCGCCATGGTCGCTGCGTATTCCGGGATGTAAAAGACCGGGTCGTATCCAAAACCCTCTGAACCGCGCTCCTCGGCGACGATAATCCCCTGGCGAAAACCGGTCGTGACAATGGTTTCACCACCAGGCAAAGCCAGCACGGCAGTGCATTGGAAGCGCGCTTTCCAGGGCTGCGGCTTGTTGACCAACTGGTTGAGCAAGTGGTTCCGTCGATCCGCATCGGTGGCGTTTTCTATAGGCGAAAACCGGGCGGAGTGAAGGCTCGGAGCGCCGTTCAGAGCCTCGACTTCCAGACCGGTATCATCGGCCAGTGCTGGCAGGCCAATTTCTGTAAGGCAGGCCAGAGCTTTGATTTTCGCGTTTTCAAGGTAGGTCGAACCCGTTTCTTCAATCTCGATGGCGATATCCAAATCCTGAAGTGTGACGAGGTCGAGGTTAAGATGCGAGAAGATGGCTTTGATTTCGCGGTATTTCCCTGGATTTCCAGAAGCGATTAACAATTTTGGAGCGGTCATATTCATCCTAAAAATATCTAAAATATCTAATTAATATTGACGGTGATATGTCGTCGTGTTATAATTCAGCCGTAATAAATCTTACCCATTTGTCTTTCGAGTGAATCGTTGTGAATAAATCTAACAATCCATTACGACTCAATGTTGGTCACATGTACAACAAGGCGATTGGCTCCAGCCATGAAGTGCCTGTTGACATAGACAAAATTATTGTCGATGACCTTACGATCCAATCTTTGCGCAGTATGGTTCGCCTTTCGAGAACTCGCGAAGGGCTTCTGATGCAAGTTAAGGCAGAAGCCGAGGTTCTGACCGCTTGCGTTCGCTGTCTTAAGGATATCTTTCTTCCTGTTGAGACAGAGTTTGAAGAATTATATCAGTTCTTTTCTCGCCATCGCGAAGAGACGGATTTAATCCTGCCGAACGACGGCTATCTTGATTTGCGCCCAGTTTATCGGGAATATTTTATCTTGGCAATGCCTATCAAGCGCTTGTGTGACAGCAATTGCCGGGGGTTATGCGTTGTGTGTGGTGCGAACCTTAACGAAATGACCTGTGAACACCAATCTGTGGAGGCAGTCCAATCCGCAACATTGGAACAGGAGGCGTGATACTCAAACCTTTTGGGGTGGGGGTTGGCTCTCATTGATATGACGATTGGCCTGACCGGAGAAAATAAGTGGTCAACGAACTTCAGCGTAAGAGAATACAGGCGATTATTGATACCCTGGTTTTACGCGCTGATGCACAGGGCTATGTCACCATCGATGATTTGATAACTTATTTTCCTGACCAGGATACTGATCATATCGCCATAAGGGCCGTCATTACTTATTTACGGAATCAGGGGATTGATATTATCGATACTGAATTGAAGAATGACGGTGACGATGATAATATCTCTGAGGACGAAGCCGAACCAGGCGCAGCCTTTGATGAATTGGAAGATTCAGTGGGCCTGTACCTGAAAGAGATGTCACGCGTCCCGCTGCTTTCGATGGCAGAAGAGCAAGCGATTGCCAAACGCATTGAACTGGGACGGGCGTCGAAAATTGAGTTGGCGCATATTGATCCCAACAGCGAACCGACGCGGGCAGCAAAGTTGCGATTACTGCTCAGTGACGGCGAGAGCGCCTGGGAGCATCTGATTAAAGCCAATACGCGCCTGGTGGTATCGATTGCCAAACGCTACCTTGGTCGGGGCGTACCTTTTTTAGATTTGATCCAGGAAGGCAACCTGGGGTTAATCAAAGCAGTTGAGAAATTTGATTACCGACGCGGATTTCGTTTTTCAACCTATGCGACCTGGTGGATTCGCCAATCTATCACACGTTCCATTGCTGATCAGGGGAGGACGATTCGCATTCCAGTGCATATGATTGACCGCATTAGGGCGCTGTACAGGGTGCACCAGGAATTAGAACAAAGCCTGGGAAGGAAACCGCTGGCCAAAGAGATTGCTGAAAAACTAAACCTCAGTGTGAGTAAGGTGCAGTGGATTATGCGGATTTCGTGGTTGCCGCTTTCCTTAGAGACGCCAATGGGTGATGAAGAGGAATCGGAGCTGGGCATGTTTGTTGAAGATCAGGAATCTCCCTCACCGATGGATGTAACCTATCAATCGATGATGCGTGATAAGATCAACGAAGTCCTGGCTACATTGTCCCCACGTGAAGCCCGCATCCTGCGCATGCGGTTTGGCCTGGATGGAGGGCAGGACTACACCCTGGAAGAAGTGGGCCTGAAGTTTGGCCTGACGCGTGAACGCATCCGTCAGATTGAGGGTAAGGCTTTACGACAGCTCCGGAACCCGCACAAAGCAAGTCAGTTGAAAGATTATTTGTAATCCTGTATAATTAGGCACAATGAGGAAGAAAATCGTCATGATGCGCATGTCCTGTTCTCCGATGTTATGCCTTCCAGAAGCATAACATGAGGTGACGCGTTGCCTCCGGAGGACTTGCTGGCTGAGGCCAGCTTTTTTGTTATTATGTACGCTACCAAACCGCGAAGTGAGGTGAAAAAATGTCACAACCTGTATTAGTGGCTGTCGCCTGGCCGTATGCCAGTGCGCAAATTCATGTCGGGAACATCACCGGCTCTTACCTGCCGGCAGATATCCTTGCGCGCTATCACCGTTTGCGCGGACGGGATGTCTTAATGGTCTCTGGCTCTGATTCGCATGGGACGCCCGTTACCGTCCGCGCCGATGAAGACAACGCCACGCCTGAGGAAGTTTACAAGCGATATCATGCCGGGTTTATTGAATTATTCCAAAAACTGGGCCTGACTTATGATATTTTCACCACCACGCATACCAGCAATCATTTTGATGTGGCGAGCAAGCTGTTTTTAGCATTGAAAGAAAATGGTTATCTGTACACCGAGGAATCAAAACAGTGGTATTCCTCGTCGCAGGAACGCTTTTTGCCCGACCGGTATGTGGAAGGCACCTGTTATTTTTGTGGGACGAGCGGTGCTCGTTCCGATCAGTGTGATAACTGCGGGCATCTGCTGGAAGCTGAAAAGCTGATCGACCCGAAGAGCAAGATCGACGGTTCGACGCCCGAACTGCGTGACACAACCCATTTTTACCTCGATTTGGAAAAGCTGCAGGCGCCGGTGACCGAATTTTTGCGTGAACGGCAAGCGTATTGGCGCCCCAATGTGATCCGCCAATCTTTGGGGCAAATTGAAACCAGCGGCTTGCGCGGTAGACCGATCACCCGAGACCTTTCCTGGGGCATCCCTGTGCCTGTGGAAGGCTGGGATGGAAAGTGTATGTACGTCTGGTTTGAAGCGGTGATTGGCTATCTTTCGAGCGTGGTGGAATGGAGCCGGCTGCATGATGACCCTGAGGCCTGGCATCACTGGTGGACGAACCCGGATTCGCGCGCATTTTACTGCATTGGAAAGGATAATATCCCCTTCCATGCTATTATTTGGCCGGCTGAGCTGATTGGTGTGGGTGAATCCTTCGACGAGAAGATGGGCGCAACTGACCCTCAACCGCTGGTGCTGCCCTATGATGTGCCCGCAAACGAATTCATGAACCTGGAAGGACGGAAGCTTTCCGGTAGCCATAACTGGGCAGTGTGGGGGTTGGATTTTCTTGAACGGTACGACCCTGACCCATTGCGTTATATATTGACCATCAACATGCCTGAAACCCGTGATTCTGATTGGGATTGGGAGGAATTTCATCAGCGCAATAACAATGAGCTGGTGGCCACCTGGGGCAACCTGGTGAATCGGGTGCTTGCTTTTGCTTTCAAGCACTGGGAGGGCGTGGTGCCGTCACCGGGCGAGCTGCGAGAAGGCGACCTGGCGCTGTTGGAGACGATTCGTGTCGGCTTTAAAACTGTGGAGAGACATTTAGAGGCCGTCAAGCTGCGCGCGGCGATCCTGGAAGCGATGCGCCTGGCCGGAGAGGTGAATAAATACCTGGATGGTACCGGACCCTGGTTTGAAATTAAGACAGATAAGGACGCAGCGGCTAAGTCGATTTACACCGCCATGCAGGCAATTGATGGGTTGAAGATGATCTTCGCGCCGTTTTTACCCCACACCTGTGAGAAATTGCATGCTTACCTGGGCTATGCTCGGCCGATATTTGGGCAGTTGGTGACACGTGAGATTGAAGATGACCTGGGCACCCACACGGTGATGCTGTATGAGCCGGGTGAATCGCTTTCAGCCGCGGGTGAAGACCTGTGGCAGCCGATCGAGTTGGTTCCCGGGAAGGCTTTCAAGCAGCCCGCGCCGCTGTTTAAAAAGCTCGATGAAAGCATTGTGGCGGAGGAGCGGGCGCGGCTGGGGTAATTGGGTTTGGGAACGTGCTTCTTCAGCCTCTGGACGCGCTTCGAAACGCGTCCAGCCAGGCCGGAAGGTGACGCACAAATTCTGCCATGATGGGCAGACATTGTTGGGGAAAATAGTCATCGTTTTGATAGGCTTCGCTGCCATGCTCACCCACCAAATCGGAGACGGCTCGTAAAATCAGGCAGGGGACCTGGTTGCGCCGAGCAACCCAGGCGATCGGACCGGATTCCCAATCGCCGACGGCTGCGTTGTAACGCTGGATCAAGTCGGGAATGTCTGCGGAGACGATGTCTCGATCGGCGGAGACAATAGTTCCTGCGGTCACCGGCTGGGGTGTCGGACTCGGCAGCCAGGTCAGGTCGAAATCGACTGTGTAGTGGCGGATGGCGTCATCGTGGTCACCCATTTGTTCGATGATGTCGTAGATGATGGTTTTGGCAGCCAGGATCACTTGGCCGTGTTCAACTTGCCCCTGAAACCCGCCGCAGGTGCCGATATTGACGATCCGTTCTGGGCGCCAGCGGAGAATGGCATACTGGGTCGATCCGGCTGCGGCGATCTTGCCCCAGCTGCCATGCAGGAATACGACCGGGTACCCGTTGATCTCTTCAGTGAAAAAATCGCCATAGGGCGTGGATTCAATCCGTGCCAGTGGAAAGTGGGGCGTGAAAGCCCGCCATTCCTCACTGGCTGAGATCAAAACGCAGGTATCAATTGGGCGCGGCAGAGAGGTCAGGACACCCTCCCCAGGCTGGCCAGATAGATAGCAAAACTTTCCGGCGGCGTAAAACCCAGCAGCCCGTCGACAGCGTCATCATCATAAGCGCCGATGGCACACACGCCGCAATTGATGGACTCGGCGGCCAGGTAGAGGTTCTGGCAGACGTGTCCGGCATCCAGGTAAAGGTAACGGTAGCTGCGTTCGGAGTAGCGCCAGACGGTACGATAGGGAACCGCAGCCCAGATAAAAGTCACCGCGCTGGTGGTCACGTGCCGCTGGTTCTGGCAGGCCTCGGCCAACTGGGCGTTGAAACCCGTATCGAGGCGCAGAGCGACCAGTTGATGGGTGCTGCCCATGTAGCGGTAGAGTCCTGCTTCCAGACCGGCAACCCGGTTGATTGAAAGATAGGTCTCGAAGGGATGCCGGCAGCCGGCGGAAGGCACGGTTCTGAGGGGGACAGCGCGCTTGTCGTCGATGAATTTGACGCCCTGGGTCAGCCACAGCAGGTGGGACAGCTCCTCCAGCGTAAGGGGAACTTCACTGTAGTGCCGCCGGGTCACGCGGCTTTCGATAGCTGTGCGCAGATCAGTTTTTCCCAGGTCAATTTCAGCCGGCTGGGGCAGGTCGATCAACGGCGCGCCCGGTTCAAGGGGTAATTCGAAGGGCGGCTGGGGTAAGCCCTGCTTTTGGCCGGGTGTGGTAATGTTGGGGTACTTGGTGGATTCAACAAAGGCGTAACCTTTATCTGCGGTCATGTGAATTCTCCTTTTTCTCTTTAATTATTTTTGAACGGTCAGCCAGTATTTACGTTTGAGCCCATCGCCCGGCTCTTCAAAAGTGGCAAATTCAAATCCCTTATCAATTAGGAAGCGATGTGCTGCAGATTCGCTCGTGGCATTCGTGCCCGGATGCAGCAGAATCAGCCCGCCAGGCCGCACCACACGTTGCATTTCGGCGTATTCAGCGTCAAAATCGTCACCAAAGACGTGTCCGGCCATGAGGATATCAGCGAAACTATCCGCCAACGGGATCTGGGTGAGAAAACCGTCGATGGGGAAGACGTTTTCAAAGCCCAGGCGAACCTGTTTTTCCAACAGGTAACGGCGCAAATTGGCCACTGGCTCCACGGCGTAGACGACACGGGCATATGGGGCGACGACGAATGCCAGCCGGCCGGTGCCCGAACCGATATCGAGAACGACTTTATCGCGAAAATCTGCCATACTCAGCAGTGAATCGTCATCCCAGGCGAGGAATGCGAGCTGATCGTACCCTGCAGGGTCGAGGACATAGATCAGCCAGTCCTGCATCGTATCCAGCACGGAAAGCTCTGCCTGGCGCAGTTCTTCCGGTGTGGGATGCAGGTTGGCCAGCACCAGGCAGCGGTCAAGGTAAGCTTGAATGGGCGGGTAGATTTGCCCCAGATACCAGCTTACCGCGGGATGAGCTGCCAGCGCGGTACCCATAACCGCATCCGGCTGGCGCTCAGACAGGTAGGCCGCGTGCAACGGCTCTAAAAGAAGCAGCGCATTGAAATCAAGGTCGCTGACATCCAGCCAGCCTAAACCGGACATATTGGCCTCCTTACCAGCGAATTGCCGCGGCAATCATTGAGAGGATCATGACGACAGCGATCACGGCCATCACAATCTGGTAGATTCGGTATGATTTGGGTTTTCTTTCCTGTTTTTTGCTCAAAACCGCTCCTTATTCGAGTTGTAGTTTTATATTCTGTGCCAGCTCCAGGGTGATGCCCTTGATTTCGGCGATTTTCTCAGCCGGGGCATCCAGAATGCCTTCAATAGAACCGAAGGTGTTCAGCAAAGCTTTGCGGCGGGCAGGGCCGATGCCTGGGATCCCGTCCAGGCGCGAGGCCAGCCCCTGCTGGCTGCGCCGTTTGCGATGGGCGGTGATGGCAAAGCGGTGGGCTTCATCCCGGATGCGTTGCAAGAGGTACAACCCCTGCGAACGGCGTTGAAGGTAAACCGACTCGTGCTGCCCGGGGATGAAGAGCTCTTCCTCGTTTTCAGCCAGTCCGGCCGCGGGGATGCGATCCAGCAGGTGATAGGATTCCAATACAGCCACCGCCCGGCTCAATTGCCCCTTGCCGCCATCGACCAGCAATAAATCGGGGAGAACCGCAAAGGCCGGATCGGGCTTTTTCCCGAGGCTTTCTTCTGTTTCCTGGGCGGCTTTCCAGCGCCGAAAACGTCGGTTGAGTACCTCTTCCAGGCTGGCGAAATCATCCTGCCCCAGCACCGACTTGATGTTAAAGCGCCGGTAGAGCTTTTTGTGGGGTGTGCCCTGCTCGAAGACGACCATGCTGCCCACGCTGGCCATGCCCTGGGTGGTGGAGATGTCGTAACATTCGATGCGGTTGGGCGGCTCGGGCAGGTCTAACGCTTCCTGAATTTCGGTCAGGGCGACGGTCTGGCGGTTTTTGTCAGCCTCCCAGCGGGTGCGCAGGGCGTTGAGGGTCTCTACCGCGTTCTCGGTTGCCATCTCAACCAGCTCGCGGCTGATGTCCTGGTGCGGGACGGTGATCTCGACCTTTTGGCCCGACTTGCGCTCTTTGAGCCACTGGCCGATGATCCGGGCTTCTGCCAGCTCCTCGGGCAGCAGGACGGTGCCCGGCACAAAGGCCGCCTGGGCGTAGAATTGCTTGACGAATTCGGCCAGCACCTCCTGGTCGGCTTCTTCCTCGGTGCCCTCCAGGACGAAATATTCCCGACCGATCAGCTTGCCAGAGCGGATAAAAAACACCTGCACGCAGGCTTCACCGTCGGCGCGGGCCATGGCGATCACATCCGAATCGGTTTGTTCGCTACTGATGACCTTTTGGCGCTCGACCACCCGATCGATGGCCTGCAGCTGGTCGCGGATGGTGGCGGCTTTTTCATACTGGAGCTCTTCTGCCGCGGCTGTCATGGCCTGGTTGAGGCGCTGGACGACCGATTCGGTGCGGCCATCGAGGAACTGGCACAGGTCGTCAATCACCTGGCGGTAATCTTCCTGGCTGATGGCGCCGATGCAGGGCGCCGAGCAGAGCTTGATGTCGTAATACAGGCAGGCGCGCGCATCTTTCCCGGTGATCTCGCGGTTGCAGGTCAGATAGGGGAAGATCTTGCGCAGCAGGTCCAGCGTTTGATGCACCGCCCACACGCTGGTGTAGGGTCCGAAATAGCGCGAGCCATCCATGACCATCTGGCGGGTGACGGTTACCCTGGGGAAGGGGTCCGCCCAGTGCACCTTGATGTAGGGGAAGCGCTTGTCATCCTTCAGGCGCACGTTGTAATGTGGGCGGTGGCGCTTGATCAGGTTCATTTCCAAAATCAGTGCTTCCAGCTCGGAACCGACCACGATCCACTCGATATCGGCGATCTCGCTGACCAGTTTTTGGGATTTCGGGTGTTCGTGGGCGCTGGCATGGAAATAAGAGCGCACCCGGGCGCGCAAATTGACCGCCTTGCCCACGTAGATGATGCGCCCCTGCGCATTTTTCATCAGGTAGCAGCCGGGTTTATCGGGCAGGGTGTCCAGAATCGCCTGGAGATACATGTTAATATCCATACAGGATTAATTTTAGCACATCGGGGAAGAGGGCAGAAGATGAAAGGCTGAAAGACGGGACAGCATACACATGACCAGCCGCAAGTCGCCCTGCGCGTGCGGCTGGTCATGCTCGGGGTGCAGGTTTTTGCTGGGGTGGCTTGAAGCGTTTGAGCTCATCACCAGGTGACGTAAGGCCCGTCGCCGCGCAGCAGGTCCATCAGGCGGTCACCCACCGGTGAGCCGGCCCGGTCTGCCAGCAGTGCGATGACGTCATCCAATTGCTCTGCTGCTTACAGCCGTACGCATAAATGCGCTGTGATTGCTGCCACGTTCCGTGTCGAGACACCCTGCATGCACTCTCGGCTAAAGCCAGGGGGTAAGGCTGTTTTGCTGCGTTGCCCTTTCTCCAGACCCTCTGTGGCGATCTGGTCCAATATTTCTTTTGGCCGCGAAGCATGCCTACGGCATCTGTTGACTACACCTTGACAGAATCCCTTTCTAAACTTAGGATTAATTAATTACGTTGGATATACTATTAATTTTGATATACTCACAACGCGAAACTTATAGATTATAATGCTCATTAACTTTTGGAGAAGACTTTTATGACATCAAAAAATAATACCAGACTATTTAGCGCCGTTTCTTTGCTATTGTTGATCCTTGTTCAGGTTGCTTTGAGGCAACCTGTGCAAATAGTCTCCGCAGCCCCGGAGGAACGACCGCTGTTTGCACAGCCACCAGCGGTCACAATAGATGTCCCTTCTGAAGTGCTGATTGGCGAGGATGTTAATTTTACTGTAACATTTAATAATCCCGATCTAACAGACACAGGCTATGGGCCGCTGATTGACCTGGTGTTGCCCACAAGTGGTGCAGATGGCCCGACCGATCCGGACGGATTGTTTTTTAATGGTGCGACCTATCTTGGCGCAACCATTGAGCATACGGTCATTACCATTGATGTAAGTGGCTGCATCACCCACCCTTATATGATGAATGGCAGCACAATGGCACCGTTGCAAGTTTGCGGATTGACAGAGGGTGACACCTTTGTGGCTTTGCGATTACCATTTGGCTCCTTTACGCCCAATCAACCGGCATTATCTATTGATGTCTCTGCCACAATGAGCAATTGGGCAGATGTGGGCAAACCACTTACCATTGAGACGCGCGGCGGCTATCAATACGGTTATGACCCGTTAAATAACTTCAATGTTGACGATCCAACGGCAACATTGAGCGCCTGGGTAAACAAGTCAGTTACCCCAATACTTTTTACGCTTGAAAAAATTTATCATGGTCCAGAAGATGAAACTGCGACCGGCCCTAATTTCCCCCGTCAGTATACGGTAAGAGCGAGGATTGCCCCGGATCAAACCCTCACCGATTTTGAATTGACGGATGTTCTACCGGATAATTTGCAATACATAGAATTGGTCAGTACCAATCCACCAGGGGCAACTTGCTCACACAGCAATCCAACGACACCTGGCGGAACGCTCACGTGTGATTTCGCCTCTGTCAGCGGTACAGTAGAAATGACCTTTTCGTTTTATGTTCCACTGGATGATGCAGATGGCAATGATGTGATCGATCCTGCCACTGGCGATGATGTCACATCCTGTAACAATGCCATCGCCAGCGGATTTTGGAAACCCCTCGACGAACGGGACGTTGAAGATTATTCTGGCACTTACACCCAAGACCCTGTAGGCTGTGAACACAGATTAACGCCAAAATCCATTGCCACCCAAAAAAGCGTTTCTGTGGTGGAAGGTGGGGGGATGGCACCCGGAAAAACACTGGAGTATGTGATTGATGTACAGGTGTCTGACTATTTTGTTTTCGACGAGATTGTGGTAACCGATATTATTTCTGATGGGCAGCGTTTTGATTCTTCTACCCCAACTCTGCAAATTGTTGGCAACCCTACATCACTGAATTCATCGGGGGGTTTTGATTCAAAGAACTTTTCTGTCATCGACCATTTCACAGGAGGTAGTCCGGAAGTCCCACCCATTGATGGGACCACCGAGCTTGTCTTCAGGGTTTCAGATGAAATGATCAGCCGTAGACCTTCTGATCCTGATGGACGCCTAATTGGCGGTTGTGTGCCACCGGACGGTACGGGCGGCGGTGACCCCAATTGCAGCTCATATGATGATGACGCTACCACAGCCCGAATTGTTTTCCGCACCATTGTTCAGGAGGTGTTTAGCGACGCTTATCCACCTAAAGATCCAAACGTTGACCAGGGTGATATTTTAGATAACGACGTGGAAGTGAAGGGACGAATCCTTAAAACCAGCGACTCGAGCACACCCACAGGATACTATGAAGATGACAGCTCTGCCGCCAGTATTGAAATTGAGCGTGGCGCATTGAAAAAAACCCTCTATGCTTTGAACGGTGAAACTGGTTTTCAACCTCCCATGATTGTTGCCGCTGGCGATACCGTTACTTTTCGCCTGACCTATACCCTTCCGACCAGTGATTATGAAGACCTGGTCATCACCGATTACCTGCCGTTGCCAATTTTTGCGGCTACGGAGGTCACGGCACATATCAACAATATCTGTGGTATACCTGCGGCAGGAAGATCCTGCCTCGGTCCCAGTGATACCTATCACACCCTGCTTAATGCAGTCGATCCTACAGTAAGCAGCCATGCTGGCAGCAATTGGGTGCGTTGGGATTACGGAAGTTATGATTCTATAATCAATAGTTTTTCCACGATTGATCTGCTCTTCACTGTTACTGTTACCGATGCTGCTTTTGCTGATAAAATGCACCTCACCAATCAAGGTTATGCGATTGAAGATTCTACAAACGGTGGGATAAGTACATCAGCAGCCATTGACGAATTGTTTTACACCGCTCCGGAGATGGATATCACAAAAAGCGTTGTTGCAACAGACAATTCGAATACCACCTTTACCCCGTCTTTGCCAATTGCGTTTTATGCCCCTGGCACCTCCGATGTACCATGGAATTACACTATTAGTTCTACTTTTCTGGAAAGTACGCCAATTGATAGCAACCTGAGCGGGGTTGATGCGGATGACCTGGTCACCTTTGCGATTTTCCTGGTCAATAACGGTACGGGGAAAAATGGTGCGTTTGATCTATTAATTAAAGATGCTTATAACACGACGGCTTTTGATTTGCCCACCAGTGGCATCAATTTACGCATCTATTACGGTAATGGGGACGGACCTATTAGTTACACAGGCAATCCAACCGATCTGTTTACGACTGGAATTGAACTGGTAGATCCACCTGGCGGTGACGGGGTCTGCGCGCCCTATCATCCAGAAAGTGGACTGAATGTCATCGTGATTGCTTATGACTTACGTGTAAAGGCAAACATCGAGCCTGGTGATTACAAGA
>LSQX01113833.1_pt3 | contig 38008 bp, 36 predicted proteins | sample 654561 | NCBI WGS metagenome assembly LSQX01 (sample SAMN04489861, study PRJNA283612) | anaerobic digester metagenome | isolation source: 4 biogas reactors fed with cattle manure at either 37C or 55C with and... | place: Denmark: Kongens Lyngby | collected 2014 | reverse complement strand
CGTCGTGTTGTTCGCTGGATGTTGCGGAAATTGACAAAAATGCCCTGGGCGGTTTCCGGTCGGAGATAAAGCTCGGCTTTGCTGTCTTCGGTGACACCCTGATATGTTTTGAACATCAGGTTGAACTGCCTGACATCTGTAAAGTTGCGCGCACCACAGGATGGGCAGCTGATCTCACGGTCGCGGATCGCTGCCACCAGTTGCTCGTTGCTCCAGCCACTGACCTGCAGGTCTTCCTGTTTGAGCTGGGCATCATCTTCGATGAGCTTGTCTGCACGATACCGGGATTTGCACTGGCGGCAGTCAATCAGCGGATCGCTGAACCCGCCGACATGGCCGGAAGCCACCCAGACTTGCGGATTCATGAGGATCGCGCAATCGACACCAACGTTCCAAGGTGATTCCTGAACAAATTTCTGCCACCAGGCTGCTTTGACATTGTTCTTCAGCAAAACGCCAAGAGGGCCGTAATCCCAGGCGTTGGCCAGGCCACCATAAATATCTGACCCGGGAAAGATAAAACCACGGTTTTTCGCCAGGGCGACAATTTTCTCCATGCTTAATTCACCAGGCATCAGTCTTCATCCTCCGGACCTTCCACCGGTTCCCGGACAGCCTCATCTGAGCTGTCAACAAGATCATCCGCATTGTCTGCCAGCGCTGCCGGATCGGCTCCGGCTTCATCAGCGGCATCGGCGGTCTCGCTGGCTTCATCATACTGCTGGTCGATGTCATCCGGTTCGTTGTCATTTTTCATCAACATTTCCGAAAGCAGGCTGACATCCGATTCATCCACCGGCTCAGCGGCCAGATGAACCGCTTTTTCCAGTTCTTCTTTCACTGCGTCGGCCATATCAGCCTGAGCAGCTGCATGTTTCGCGGCCAACCGGGCCGCTTCAATCTCTGGTCGCAGCGGGATATAGGGGTTCACCTGGCCGTGTACACAGCTGATCCTGTTCGAAGCCAGTTCAAAACAGGCAACAGACACATAGTTGGGTGATTCAGACGGCATCAGCGCAAGGGCGCCGTCAACCAGCTGACGAGCTCTTTTAGCCACCAGTATGGCCAGTGTGTAACGGTTCTCAACCTTGGGGAGCAGTTTTTCCAGAGGGGGTTTGACCAGCATATCAGGTCCTCCTGTTTATTATCAAGCCTCAGCGAGCCAGTATGGTTTGTTCAATGCCGGCTATACGGTGATAGCGGCAGTGTTCCGAATCAATGATGTGCAGTATGCGCTGTGCCGTCTCTTGCAGGTCATCATTCACAACAACATACTGAAAATGATCAGCCATGCCAATTTCTTCACGGGCTTTCTGCAGCCGACGGCGCAAGTTTTCTTCTGTTTCCGTTCCGCGTCTGATCAGCCGCTGCTCCAGAACAGTCAGTGACGGCGGCAGCAGAAAGACGGTGACACACTCAGGGAAAGCGTTCATGACTGCCAGCGATCCCGGAACGGTTATGTCCATGATCATATCGCGTCCAGTCGCGATGGTCTGTTCCAAAGGCCGACGCGGCGTCCCGTAATAATGGTCACAGTAAAGGTCATACTCCAGAATTTCCGCGTTTTCCAGCATATGTTGAAAGGTCGCACGATCACTGAAATGATAATCTATACCGTCCCTTTCCCCGCGCCGGGGCGGTCGGGTGGTCATGGATACGGAATGGGCAATCTGTGGCCGCTGGGCGATTACTTCACGTATGATGGTCCCTTTGCCGACACCAGAAGGTCCGGACACGCAGATAACCAGCCCCTGACGTGCTGCTTCACTCATGACTGGTTCTCCTCTTCCTGTTTCTGTTCGGCCATTTCCAGATCATGGACGGATAAAGCGGACAACACCAGGTGATCACTGTCCATCATCAGAACGGCTCTCGTCTTACGGCCAGAGGTGGCGTCAATCAGGCTGCCCCGGTCACGTGCATCCTGGATCAGACGCTTGACAGGCGCTGATTCCGGACTAACGATCGCGATGATCCTCTGGCTGGATACCAGATTGTTAAACCCTATTTTCAGAAACAATGGTTTTTCCATATGGCTGCAGCTGTTTTTTCCTTCCTTTGACCGCCTGTCTTTACCGGGCTGGCAAGTATGGCTTCATTGTGTCTGCTGGCGAGCAGAATAATCACTCCAGATTCTGAACCTGTTCCCTGATTTTCTCAACCTCGCTTTTCATGGCGACCACCTGATTGATCAGATCCAGGTCGTTGGCCTTTGACCCAATCGTATTAACCTCACGATTGATTTCCTGTACGAGAAAATCAAGTTTCTTGCCGACTGGATCGCCCAGGCTGACCGTGTCCCGCAGCTGGATCAGGTGACTGTGCAGACGGACGATTTCTTCATCAATAGCACATTTATCCGCGAACAAAGCCACTTCCGTGGCGAGGCGCTCCCTGCCGACCAATTCCTCTGCCTGGTTGCCCAGCAACTCTCTGATCCTCTCGAATAAGCGCGTACGGTAAGCTGATACAACCTGAGGAGCCCGCCGGGCGATTTCAACGCGCAACGTTTCCAGCGTCACTGTCCGCTGGCGTATGTCCTCGTTGAGGCGCGCTCCCTCAGTCTGCCTCATGCGGCAGAGCATGTCGAGAGCTGCGTGCAGGGCGTCTGCCAGTAAATCGTTAACCGCATCTAGGGGGACCTCGGCCTGTTCTGTCTGGATGACATCATTGAAGCGGGCAATCAAGGCCGCGTTCAAACCGTCAGGGATGTTTTCCTGTTGAGCGATCTGGCGCAGCGCATCCGCGTAGGCGTGGGCTAACCCCAGATCACAATGCACCCTGCCGGCATCCGAACTGTGATCATCCATTGAAATGAACACGTCTATTTTACCGCGTGTCACCCTCTGGCCGATCTGTTCCCGAACCCTGCTTTCCAGTCCGGCAAGCGAACGGGGAAGCCGTGTTTGAATATCACAGTATCGATTGTTCACCGATTTTATTTCAACAATGACGCGGCGCTCGCCATCAGCTGCTTCTCCGCGACCGTATCCGGTCATACTGGCGCTCATGATCTGTTCGTTGCCTTTCTTTTATACGTCTGCAGTCTATTGATTATATAACAAGACCGTTGCCCGCGCAAGGAAAGATCTTTGCCGGCCGAAAGGCCAAATAGTCTGCGGCCACCAGACTGTAGCGCACCTGCCCGGATGGTTCCGGGCGCTTTGCGCTCTGGTCAAGACCATGAATATGGCCATAAACGCACAAATCCACGGAAAATGCAGACAACAGCTCCGTGAAGAGGCTAGGTGCGCCATTGCGGTCAAACGGTGGATAATGCATGCAGGCGATGAGATTCTGGCCAGACGTTCTCCGTCGGGCAGCATCCTCAAGCGACAGCTTCAGGCGGCCAACTTCACGCAGATAGATCTTCTCATCAGCCGTGCCGAAATCCGGATCGTTCGGCAGCAGCCAGCCCCTGGTGCCACAGATCAGCACACCATCAGGAGCCATGATGCTTTTGTTACGCAAAAAATGCAGCGAGCGTAAATCATGTGTCTGGCAGAGCGCTTCAACCTTGGCCAGCGACGTCCACCAGTAGTCGTGATTGCCCTGGATCAGGATTTTCCTTCCGGGGAGGCGATCAAGCCAGCTGAGATCCGGAAGGGCTTCCTCAAGATTGATGCCCCACGAAATATCGCCGGGAACCAAAACCGTGTCTTCTGGCGTGATACCCGTCTGCCAGTGTGTGGCGATCAGCTGTGCGTGGTTGTCCCAGTGCGCGCCAAAAACAGACATGGGTTTGCTGACCCCGAAGCCCAGGTGCAGATCGGCTATGGCAAACAAGGCCAATGGTTTATTCCTCCTCCCCAGTAGGATGAAAATGCTGATAAACAGCCTGAGCGGCGTTTTCGCCGAGACCGTCAACATGACGCAAAGCTTCCAGGCTGGCCTCAGCTACACCTTTGATGGTCTGGAAACGCTGGAGAAGCAGGCGACGCCTGGCTGGACCTATGCCGCGGATATTTTCCAGTTTATAGCGGATCTGCCGTTTTTGCTGCAAGCTCGCGCGATACTGTCCGGCGAACCGGTGGGCTTCATCCTGAATAGCGGTCATAAGACGCAGCATGGCCAGGCGCTCTTCCGGGCAGATGGCATCATCGCAATCGTCTGACCGGCCGCCGGCATCGCCGTCGGCCAGTGCCAGGCTGCCGCTAGGCCAGGCAGGAGCACGCAGGTTGACAATCCGGCCGTCAGGAAAAACCAGACCCTTTGTGCGATGGCGTTCATCTTTAACCATGCCGGCGACCGGAATGGTCAGGTCCATTTCCTGGAGCACCTGCCTCAACGCCTGAACCTGGCCGATCCCGCCATCTGCCAAGATCAAGTCGGGACGGCTGCCGAAATCCTGATCGTCGAGATGGCGCAGGCGTCTGCGCAAGGTCTGGCGCATCGCTTCGTAATCATCCGGGTTGCTGAGTTGATCCAGGCGGAATCGGCGATATTGGCGGCGAGCTGGCCGTCCGTCCAGAAAAACCACCAGACCCGCCGCACGATCATCTTTCCCTGAATGGGAAATATCGATGGCTTCAATACGATGCGGCTGTTGTGACAGTTCCAGGATTTCCGCCAGGAGCTTCAATGTTTCCTGCAGAGCCGTCTGACGGCTTCCCCCCTGTAAGGTATGGCGGCGCAGAGCTTCAACCGCGTTGTTTCCGGCCATCTTCAGTAGTGCAAGTCCATTGCCCCGTTGAGGCTGCCGCAGGACACAGCGGCCACAGCGTGACGACGCCAGGTAACTGCTTACCGCTGCAGTGTCGGTCAGGCCGACCGGAATGAGGATCTCCGGAGGGATCCGGGCTGTCTGCGCGTAGTGTTGCATGAGAAAGGCCCGCACAATATCGTGTTCCTCCAGGCTGCTTTCAGGCCAGAAAAACGAAGCAGCTGCCACGAGGCGTCCCTGCCTGATTTCCAGCTTGCATAAGCAAATCTCACTGCCATTGCTGGCGACGCCCAGGACATCGCGGTCAACAGGACGGCTGTCCACAACCTGCTGTTTCCTCATGAGCCGCTGCAGCGACTGGATGCGGTCACGGACGCGGGCAGCTTCTTCAAAAGCCAGCTGCTCAGCGGCCTGTTCCATTTCTTTTTCCAGATCCTTGAGCAGGCTGTCTGTCCGCCCTTCAAAAAACCGGCAGATACGCTCCATCACTTGCCGATAGGCTTCAACGGGGACATCGCCCCTGCAGGGTCCGATGCAGCGGCCGATGTAATAGTTCAGGCAGGGGCGTTCGCGGCCAATGTCCCTGGGCAGCACGCGACGGCATGTTTTCATCGGGAAGATTGTCCGCAAGGCCTCCAGGGCATGATAGACATCATTAGCCAGGTAAGGACCATAGTAGCGGGCGCCCTGCCTCCGGTCGGAACCAACCCGGAAAGCTTTCAGCACCCGAGGATAAAGCTCATGCATGGTGACACGGATATAGGGGTAGTCGCGGTCATCGCGCAGCAAAATGTTGTACTGGGGCTGGTGTTTCTTAATCAGCGTTGATTCAAGCACAAAGGCTTCCAGTTCATTGCCGCATATGATGGTCTCGAAATCAGCGATCTTGCTGATCATAGCCAGTACTTTGGCTGTTCCCTGCGGATCGGGTGTGAAATAGCTGCGCAGACGCTGACGCAGATTGACCGCTTTACCGACATATATAACAGAACCCGCCGCGTCCTTCATCAGGTAAACGCCCGGGTCCTGCGAAACAAGATCTAATCTGTTACTTAATGGCATGTGCATGAGATTATTCAAAAAAGGTGTCAGAACTCTGGTTTTTCCAGGTAACTGGCAATTGTATCCAGTGCTTCTTCCTCATCGCTTCCTTCTGCTGAAATCATCATCTCCGTGGCATTTTCTATACCAAGCGACATGACGCCCAGCAGACTTTTGGCATTGGCACGCCGGTCGCCCCGGGATAGCCATATGCTTGAACGGAAGGTCGATGCCTTCTGTATGAGAACGGCAACCGCTTTCATCTGCAGTGCCTCATCACAGTTAAAATGAACCGTTTTGCTAACCATCTTTCATCCTCCCCTTGTAAGGCAAGCCATGGCTGATTTCATCATACTGACAAATCACAACCAGATAAGATAGGCGGCAGCTTGTGCCCTTAGTATAGAGTGATCTATTCCTTTTTGTCAACATGACACAAAACGGCAAGCGCCTCGTTGTCATTATAAATAAATCATTCGTCATTTCGTCCAATAAATTTGGTCATTATGATTGCATTCTCCTTGTTGTCTGAGTAATAGGCTTTACGCTCGCCGATCTGGCTGAAGCCGCAACACCTGTATAAGGCCAGGGCAGCCTGGTTGTTTGCTCTTACCTCGAGGAAAATCCGCTGAATACCTTCTGTCGCCAACATGCCTTCCAGGCTTGCCAGCAGACAGGTAGCCACCCCCTGACGATGCCAATCAGGATGAACGGCCAGATTAACCAGATCAACTTCATCCAGAGCAAGCCAGCAGGCCGCGTAACCGATAATCCCGGCCGACAGGTGCTCGGCAACCCAGTAGCGTGATGACGTTCGCCCGGCCAGATCACGATGAAGGCTCTCTCGGCTCCAGGGCAGTGACTGAGTCGCTTGTTCAATTCTGTGTATCGCGTCGAGATCCTTTTCCGATGCCCGTCTGATCCGCCAGGCCTCAGTTTCCATGCCCACGGTCAAAAAGCCTTTCTGCGGACGAACGCGCAATATAGGTCGCATCCAGCTGAGCCGGTGGGATGTCTTCACCCAGTGCAATGGCTGCTGCCGCCATTTCTGCCAGAACCGCTGAACGCGGCAGCCAGGCGGAAGCAGGTGCAACGCGCACCGTAACTTTGCGCACGAGACTTGCCGGAAAAGCAGTGTCAGGAACAAAACCCAGCAGAAGTATTGAATCGATTTCATGCCGCTCATTCGCCAGCGAGGCCAAGTCCGTATATATTTCTGCCAGAGGTCGGTCCGTTGGCGCCATCAGCAGGTCATCGCGCAGCCAGGCCGCCGCATAAGCTCTTTGGTTACGTGCATCAATCAGCGGGCAGACCAGCGTTCTTCCTTCCTGACGGAATGGCCAGGCCATCACATCCAGTGTAGAACAGCCAACCACGGTGCGGCCACCGGCATACGCCATGGCTTTCACCGCGCTGATGCCGATGCGGATGCCGGTGAAAGACCCAGGACCGGTTGTGACCGCGAAATGGCTGATGTCCTCAGCAGCCATACCGCTCCGTTCCAGCAGATCCTGAACCAGTGGCATAAAGGTAACTGAATGGATCAACCCGACATTCAACGTCATTTCCGCCAGCAGCCGCCCGTCACGCCATAAGGCGACACTGACAGACGGTCCTGATGTATCACAGGCTAGCAACAGCAATGAAAACACTTCCCTTCCCGATGGTTGCCGGAAGAACCGGACGACCATTGCTGCAGCGTTCAGATCTGACGGCTCTGCCATGCGAGCACACGCGCCGCCAGACCGGCAACGTGGCTTTCTCCGCCCGGCCAGCGTACCGATACATCCCGCTGCTGATCATTATCTCCGCAGGAAAGCGTGACACGGATGGTTTTGGCCGGCAGAACCGATTCGATCAGTTGACCCCATTCGATGACGCATACGCCGCCCGAATCGAAATATTCCGCGAAACCTAGATCAAGAAAAGATTCCGCAGCCAGTTCTCCTTCCAGTCGATAGACATCAAAGTGATACAGTGCAAGGCCTCCCGGTGTTGGCGGATGCTCCATCAGCAGGGTAAAGGTCGGGCTGGCGACCGAACCACGGCAGGCCAAGCCGGAGGCAAGACCACGAGTAAAAGCAGTCTTGCCTGCTCCTAAGTCACCATCCAGGCTGATGACACATCCGGGGACGAGCGATTCGGCTAGAAGCCGGGCCAGTTCTTCGGTTTCCGCCACGCTGCAGGTCCGACAGCGCAGCTCCGGCACCTGCCCGCCATCCTGAACGGACATCAGTTTAATCATAAAGGCTCAGCTCTTTGTTTTTCATTTTGAGCGGTCCAGACCTGACGGCCGTCGATCATGACAAAGCGGGTCTGGCTGCGGTAGTCGAAAGGATGGGCGCTGAACACAGCCAAATCTGCCCGTTTGTCCACTTCAAGGCAGCCCCGCTCATCGGCCAGGCCGCAGATGCGGGCAGCCTTGAGGGTTATGGCAGCCAGGGCTTCTTCTTCAGACAAGCCGGCCCGCACTGTCGCAGCCGCACTCAAAGAAAGGTATTGCTCGGGTATGACCGGATGGTCGGTCATGATGGCAACCGGCAGTCCGGCAGCCGTCAGAACACCGGGATTGCGGATATCTGAACGGGCCAGTTCCGGTTTGCTCCTGTCGGACAGCAAAGGGCCTGTGATGATTCCTTCCAGGCGTCCTTTCCCTGCCTGCCCGCAACCGTGTCCGGTCTGCCGGCCACTTTGATAGGCGCTGACCAGCTGATCCACAATAAGATAACCTTCTGTGCAGTGGTCAAGCGTATAACGCAGACCGAAGGACTCAGCGATGCGGATCGCTGTTTGAATATCATCACTGCGGTGCACGTGTATTTTCAGAGGCAGGTCACCGGACAGGACTGGCAGCAGCGCGTCCCAGCGCGCGTCTGGTTCTATTCTGGTTTGTTGCGCATCGCCATCCTTGTTTTTCTGCTCCAATTGTTCGCGGTAATGTTGCGCTTTGGTCAGTGCTTCCCGCAGGATGGCAGCATTCGCCATACGTGTTGCCGGTGCCCGCTCCCGTTTCCCATAGGACTTTTTGGGATTTTCGCCCAGTGCCGCCTTCATCGCCGCAGTCTGGCGGACCAGCATGGTGTCAAAGCTGTTGCCGGCTGTATGCAGCACAGCGAAAGAACCGCCCAGCACGTTGGCGCTGCCCGGTCCCGTCATCACTGTTGTCACACCTGCGGCCAGCGCCTCTGCAAAGCAGCGATCATCCTGGAACAGACCGTCGATTGCCTGCATATGAGGTGTAACCGGGTCAGAATGTTCATTGGCGTCGTAACCTTCTGATGCAAGTCCATCGTTGAAAAGTCCGATATGGCAGTGGGCATCAATCAGCCCGGGCACAATATGGCTGCCGGCCAGGTCCACAACAGGGCCTTGATGGACAGCCAGCAGGTCAGCCGGCGGATCACCGCTGCCAATAGCCCGTATTACGGGCGGATCAATCCAGAGATAACCGCGCTGGATGGCTGAATGACTGACGGGGTGCAGAAAAGCATTGGTTAAGAGCAACATGATATCCTCCACGAAAAGGTATGTGTCTCCGGACGATAAAAGGCACAACGGACCGGAACATCGCTGCCCGGGTCCGTTGTGCGCCTGATTCGTTACAAGGTCTGGCACCAGACTAGAGCCAGCGGCAGCTGGCTGCGGTGCAGTTCATTAACGCTTGGAGAACTGCGAAGCTTTTCTGGCTTTTTTCAGACCATATTTCTTTCTTTCCTTCATGCGGGAATCACGGGTCAGGAAGCCGGCTTTTTTCAATATCGCTTTGAAAGCTTCCTCATCAGCGCTCACCAGTGCCCGGGCCAAACCATGACGGATCGCGCCCGCCTGGCCGGTCAAGCCGCCACCGATCACTTTGCAGACCAGGTCGAAACGGTTGTCTGAACTGGTCGCGACGAGGGGCTGGCGGACAATCAGCTTCAGGGTCTCCAGTCCGAAATAATCGTCAATATCCTTATCGTTGATGGTAATTTGTCCCTGTCCAGGATAAAGGCGGACACAGGCAACCGCATTCTTGCGCCGGCCTGTTCCGTAAAAATACGTTTTTGCAGTCTTTTTAACAGCCATCTTCTTTTCGTCCTCCCCGTATTAATTGGCAAAAGTCAGGATCTCAGGCTTCTGGGCAGCCTGCTCATGATCCGGTCCGGCATACACCTTCAGTTTCTTGAACATAGCCCGTCCCAGCGCGTTCTTGGGGAGCATGCCTTTGATGGCCAGCTCGACAACCTTTTCCGGTTTTTTCTGCATCATGTCACGGTACTTGATTTCTTTCAGACCACCCGGATAATTGGTGTGGTAACGATACATTTTTTGGTCAAGTTTTCTTCCAGTCAGATTGACTTTGGCGGCATTGACGACGATCACGTAATCCCCGGTGTCCATAAACGGTGTGAAGGACGGTTTATGTTTGCCCCGGAGAATTCTGGCAATCTCGCTGGCCATGCGACCAAGCGTCTGCCCTTCTGCGTCGACGACATACCATTTCCTATGTATATCTGCCGGATTAGCCACATATGTGCTCATGAATCAGCTTCCCTCCATCTTTCCTTGTTTATCCATCTTGGTGCGCCTGCTTCCACAGAGCCACGCAACAGGCTGTCTGCCGCGGCAACGATGATCCACCATCGCCTGATGGTTTCGAAACAACGCTCACCCATTCTAGTCCGTCTTCAGGCTTCTGTCAAGAACAATTTAAATTAGACAACTAGTTCTGCTTTATTCTCTATTTTTCATGCTTTTTCTGCGTTTTCTGCTGATATGGATTGGACATTACGCTCTTTTCTGTTGCCTGCGTTGGCTTTTCCTCTTGCTGAACCTGTGCTATAATTGAAGGCTGTATCACCCTGCAGTCCTTCAGGCGTTGACTTGCAGCCGATCAGGAGAAAAGGATAAGTCATGTTTCAGATCAAGCTCGACACAATCCGGGAACGAACGACCAATGGACCGACCTACATGAAAGGGCGGCAGTATTACCGCGATGGCCAGGTCAAGAGGCTTAGCTATGATCCGGATAAGGGTATTGTCCTGGCACAGGTTGAAGGAACCCGTGTCTATGATGTACGGGTTATTCTGGATGGAAACGGTGAACTATATGATGCCACCTGCACATGTAGCGCCTTTACCGCTTACTGGGGCCTCTGCCGTCACATCGCGGCCGTTCTGCTGTACTGCATCGATGCGTACGGACAGGAACACACACACATCACCCCAGCCGGAAAACCTGAAGCCTACGTGGATGTCAACGGAGAAACAGAACCCGCCTCGGCAAAGGCACAGCAACAAGCAAGACGGCGCAGCCGCACCCGCACCCGCGATTTTCTCGCGCGGCTGGATCACGTGGTCAGCCTGGCTGAAAGCCATAAGCAGACCGTACGCTTTCAAGTCACCCTGTTTGCTGCCAGGAGCGCCGGCGCTCTTCCCTGGCTGACTTTTTCGATCGGTACAGACACCCTTCATCCCATCGCCAGCATCGAGCAGTTTGCTGAAGCCATATCGCGTGATCTGCCTCTGGAGTTGGATAAGGAGTTCTCCTTTGACCCCCTGCACCATTGTTTTCCCAGTCAGGACCTGCCGTTGGTCAGAATGATCCAGGATGCCTTTGAGAACGACTATAAGTCAGTTTTCGGCACATCCCATGCGGCCAGCCATAACAACTGCTTTACACTGAACGCCAGTCGTTTTGCTGATTTTCTGCGTTTCTGTGACCAGCTCTCGGATTGTAGCTGGCAGGATACTGTCAAAGCAGCACGACTGCCTGTCCAGGTCCGCCAGACCGATCTGCCACTGGCACTTCTGCTGAGCGAAAATCCCAGTCATGACCAGGACGGGATGCCGTACCGGCTGGAAATGACCAGTCAGGGTACGGTGCAGCAACTAACAGCCTCACGCAACATATACCTGGTCGATGATGTGTTTTATCTGCCACCAGCAGGCAACACCCGCCTGCTGGAACCAATTTTATCAACCTTCAACACCAGCGGCAGCCAGATGCTCTATCTGACCACCCAGGAAGCGTCCTGGCTGATCAGCATCATGAGTCGGGAACTTCAGGAATTCTGCCCGCTCAAATTGCAGGCAGAACTGGAATCACGGCTTGTTCTTGAGCCCCTGCAGGCTTTCATCAAACTGGACGCGTCAGCGTCTGGCCTCAAAGCCACTGTGAGCTGGCAATACGGATCTTGCCGCTTAACCCCTAACCGTGAAAAAAGTGAAAAAGAGGATGATTTGAAAGCCGCGGACACTAAACTGATTAAACGCGATTTTCTCCAGGAGAAAAAGGTGTTGAACGCCCTGCTCACGGCCGGTTTCAACTGGCAGGGCAACCGGCTGCGTTTGAATGATCCGGATTTCATCTTCGCGTTTCTTGACCAGTCGCTTGCAGAACTGAAATCACTGGCACAGGTGAACCTCTCAACCGCCGCCAGGCAGGTAGTGATCCGTCCGGCGCCGGACATCCGTGTTAACTTCCGCTGGCTGGAGGACCAGGACAGCCTGCTGCTGGAACAGCACTACGGGGACATGCCTGCCATCGAGCAGGCACACTACCTTCAAGCTTTAAGGGAAAAAAAACGCTATATACGCAATGCGGATGGCAGTTTCCGCCGCATCAACCAGCAGCATGGCAACCTGCTGTTGGCTTTGCATGACCTGCTCAGGCTCTGGCAAACAGCACCAAATGACCAGATCACCCTACCCCGATACCGGGCGCTGTCCCTGGAGCCGATCATCCAGCAGCTGCAGAACCGCGAGGCTGAGTCCGCCACCAGCCCACCGCTCATCAGCATTGACGAGCGGATCATTGAATTGATCAATCATCTGCGTGAGCCGGGAGCACTTAATTTCCGAATACCACAATCCCTGTCCCGCCAACTGAGGCCTTATCAGAAAAAAGGGGTTCACTGGCTCTGCATGCTGGACTACTACGGCCTGGGCGGCATCCTGGCAGATGACATGGGGTTGGGCAAAACACTGCAGACCATTGCCTTTATTCAGATGCTCTGGAACCGGCGCAAGAAGACATCCTTGATCATTGCGCCAACCAGCTTAATCTACAACTGGCTCAGTGAGTTTGAGAAATTTGCTCCGCGGCTTCCGGTTCTGCTGATTGACGGCAACCGCCAGCAGCGCAGCAGCCTTCTAGGCGATCTCGACAAGTATGCCTGCGTCATCACTTCATATGCCCTGTTGCGCAGAGATATCGACACCATAAAAGAATACGCATTCGCCAGCTGTTTTCTGGATGAAGCACAGAACATAAAGAATCCGGATACGCTGAATGCCCGCTCTGTCAAGCAGGTCAGGACAGACCGCGGTTTTGCCCTGACAGGAACCCCGCTCGAAAACTCCCTGCTGGAGCTCTGGTCAATCTATGATTTCGTCCTGCCTGGCTACCTGCACAGTAAACGGATTTTTCAGAACCGGTTCGAAATACCGGTCACCCGGGATAACAACAATGAAGTTCTGAAAGAGCTGCAACAGCTGATAAGGCCGTTTATCCTGCGCCGTATGAAAAAGGAAGTTCTCCATGAGCTTCCGGATAAGATTGAAAGCCGCACCATCTGTGATATGACACCCGAACAACGGGAAATCTATCTTTCTTTTCTTGACCGTTCCCGGACTGACCTGCAACAGGAGCTCTCCTCCAGTGGCTATGCCCGCAGTCAGCTGTATATCCTGGCCTTGCTGACCAGGTTGCGTCAAATCTGCTGTCATCCTGCGCTTTTTTTGCCGCAATACAATGGTGGCAGCGGGAAGTTGCTGCTTCTGGAGGAACTGCTGGCTGACAGCTTCTCGGCAGGGCATCGGGTCCTTGTGTTCTCCCAGTTCACCAGCATGCTGGAATTAATCCGCGCAAATCAGAAAGAACAGGGCATTAAGCCGTTTTATATTGATGGCCAGGTCACATCAGAAGAAAGGCTCAACCAGGTTGAACGCTTCAACGCCGGCGAAGGCAAACTCTTTCTTATTTCCCTGCGGGCTGGCGGCACCGGCCTTAATTTAACCGGTGCTGATACGGTCATCCATTATGATCCTTGGTGGAACCCTGCGGTTGAAGAACAGGCGACCGATCGGGCTTATCGCATTGGTCAGGAGAATGTGGTCCAGGTTTTCAAACTCTTCACCCGTCATTCGGTCGAAGAGAAAATACAAAAACTGCAGCAAAAAAAACAAGACCTGATTGATTCAGTCATCAAACCCGGACAAAACCTCTTATCCAAAATGTCACTGGAAGAAGTCATGAGCTTATTTGAACCTTGATTGAACGGGGCTGATTCGATATAATATTTAAGTGAAAAGTCGCCTGGGATACCCTTTCTCCCGGCTTTGGAGGTTCTTAGTGAAACTTAAATCAATTGATGTTGACCAGTTCAAGCAACTGGTTGAATCGTGCAGCGGGCCTGTCAGCCTCACCACCGCGGACGGCGACCAGCTGATCGCAAGCAGCAACCTGACATCCCGTATCGGTCTTGATCTGGTTTTTACAGTCGCACAACAGCAGGATATCACCATCACCTGCGCGAACAAAAGTGACCAAGAGAAAATAGACCAGTTCCTCAACCAAGCGTCTGACCAGCTCACCTGATTCTTTTTTCACATCCTTGCGTAAAAAAACCCGACATTCGTCGGGCTTTTTTATTAAGACCACAACTTTACCATTGACTTATCGGTGCTTTTTCCTGCTGCGCAGGCTGATTGACGGCGGATTCAAGCTTCTCCGCTTGTCAAACAGCAGCACCTGAAAAGTCTACCCGCTGCGAGGGGGGAAGTTGTGTTATGACTGACTGGCTTCCAGCGCCTGCCTCAGGTCATCCAGAATGTCATCGATGTGCTCGATCCCCACAGAAAAACGGATAAGGTCGGGCGAGATGCCTGCCGCAGCCAGTTCAGCGTCATTCATCTGACGATGGGTCGTGCTGGCCGGATGCAGCACGCTGGTGCGGGCATCCGCTACATGGATGACAATGGCAGCCAGCTTCAATGCCTCCATAAAACGGACCGCTGTATCTCGACCTCCTTTCAGGCCAAAAGAGATGACGCCACAAGTGCCGTCGGGCATGTATTTCTGCACCAGGCCATGGTAGCGGTTTTGCTTGAGTGCGGGATAGTTGACCCAGCTGATCCGATGATCCTGCTCCAGGAATGCCGCGACTTTTTCCGCGTTGCGGCAGTGTCGTTCCACACGCAGGAACAGGGTTTCCAGCCCAAGGTTGAGCAGAAAGGCGTTAAACGGGCTGGCCACAGCGCCAAGATCCCGCATCAGGTGGGTTCTCGCTTTGGCGATGTAGGCAGCAGAACCAAATTGCTGCGTGTATACGATCCCATGATAGGAGGCGTCCGGTTCTGTCAGCTCAGGGTAGTGGCCTTGTGACCAGTCAAAGCGGCCGCTGTCAACAATAACTCCGCCAACACTTGTTGCGTGCCCATCCATGTATTTTGTGGTTGAGTGCACAACGATATCCGCGCCAAAAGCAATAGGCTGGCAATTGACTGGTGTGGGGAAGGTATTATCCACAATCAGCGGAACGTGGTTGGCGTGTGCCAGTCTGGCAAAACGTTCGATATCCAGAACGACCAGTGTCGGATTGGCCAGGCTCTCAGCGAAAACCAGCCTGGTATTGGGCTGGAAGGCAGCCTGCAGAACGTCATCTGAAGCGTTGGGATCAACAAAAGTGATCTCAACGCCCATTTCCCGCAAAGTTTTCTGGAACAGGTTGTAGGTACCGCCATAGATTGATGAAGAACTGATCATGTGGTCGCCAGCCTGACAGATGTTGAATACAGCGTAGAAACTGGCGGCCTGACCTGAAGAGGTAAGCAGGGCACCTGCACCGCCTTCCAGTTCGGCAATTTTCTGCTCAACCGCTGACAGGGTCGGATTGCCCAGCCTTGTATAGAAATCACCTTCAGCCTGAAGGTCGAACAAAGCACCGACCTTCTCTGCTGAGTCATATTTGAATGTTGTGCTCTGATATATCGGCAGGACGCGCGGCTGACCTTCTTGCGGCTGATAACCGCTTTGGATGCAACGTGTCTCCAGTCTGTACTTTTTCATGGTTCACCTTGTATAATGCAAATGCATTATATTTTCCTTTCTTTTGATTTTTTCTGTATCATGCGAGTGGACGCTGTGGATTGGTTGTATACGATCGTTTGACGATTTTCTCCCGCGGATGATTCTGCCGCTATTGTAGCACATCCCTATCTTCCGCTGAAGCCCTGAGTTCCAGCGGCCGCTTTGGATAAAGACAAAAAAGTTCTGAAAAAACGTAACATAAAGCATTGCTTTGACTATCAAATTTTGTTAATATACGCTTTATTCAGTATGAACTGAAACAAGACACCAGATTTAGGGAGGTTATTTATGAAAAGGAAATATCTTGCGCTCATCGTTTTTGTCATGCTGGCCGTTATGGTCTTTGCGGCCTGCAGCAGCGGCGGCGCGACAGCTTCCGGTGATGTCAAGCTGGGGCTCGGTACGATCAACCGCATCAATAAGTCAAAAGACGCTGGCGAAGCGGATGGCGTAGCCCAGACCGATGCTGTCGTCGCAGCAGTCTCCGTCGACAGTGAAGGCAAAATTGTTGCTGTCAATATTGACATGGTGCAGTCAGCCATTGCCTTTACTGTTGATGGCAAATTGGCCACAGATCCGGAAAAACTTGTCAGCACCAAAAAGGAACTGGGCGACGATTATGGCATGAAGGCCCGTTCCAGCCTCAACAAGGAATGGTACGAGCAGATCGCAGAACTGGAAAAATGGCTTGTTGGTAAAACCGTCAGCGATATCGATGGCATGGCCTTGACAGAAGGCAAACCTGATGACCTGAAAACCAGCGTAACCATTACTGTTACCGATTATCTCGCGGCCGTGAAAAAAGCGATCGCCAACGCCGGCTAAGCCAGCGCAGATCATGAAACCTGACAGGCAAATACCATGCCAGCAAAGCCGGGGGATTCCTTTAAGGGGAGCCCTCGTCTTTTTATTGCTCATGGCCATGCTTAGCACGATCATCACCGCGAGTTGCCAAAAACCGTCCGCTAAACGCTTCAGCACTTCTTTTACGGGCAGTTTCGATACGGTGATCCAGATCATCGCCTATGCGGATCATGCCGATACCTTTGCGTTATGGGCCGATCTGGCGGAAAAGCGCTTCGCTGAGCTGCATCAATTGTTTGATATTTACAACGCTTACCCTGAATTGAACAACCTTCATACCATCAACGAGAACGCCGGGATAAAACCTGTCCAGGTCGATCAGGTTGTCATCGATCTGCTGCGTTTCTGCCTGTCCTGTGATGACTTGTCGCCGGGAACCATCAACATCACCTTGGGTCCGGTCCTCTCAATCTGGCACGATGTCCGTACCCGGGCCGCACTTGATGAAGCGGTCAGCCTGCCTTCCCAGAATGATCTGGAAAAAGCGGCGCGCCTTAGTGACCTCGACAACTTGCAGATAGACGCGCAAGGCAGCACCGTTTATCTGGCGCTGAAAGGTATGAAACTGGATGTTGGCGCGGTTGCCAAAGGCTATGCAACAGAGCTGGTCTCCCGTGAGCTGATCGCTGCCGGTATGACCTCAGGGATCATCAGTGCAGGAGGCAGCAACGTTCGCCTCATCGGTAGGCCAGCCGACCCGGAACGCGAAACCTGGCAGATCGGCCTGCAAAATCCATTCAGCAATCCGCTGATCCCGGATGAGCCCACGCTGGATACCCTGCTGGTCAACGACCAGTCTGTCGTGACAAGTGGCGACTATCAGCGTTATTTTATACGCGACGGTGTTGTCTACCACCATCTGATTGATTCGCGCACACTGCAGCCAGCCCGTCATTTCCGTGCGGTAACCGTGATGACAACAGACAGCGGCCTGGCAGACTACCTGTCTTCGGCGCTGTTTCTTTTACCTTATGAAGAGAGCCGTGCGCTGGTTGAGAAAATCAACGACTGTGAAGCTTTGTGGGTCTTTCCCGATGGACACATTGAGACTACACCCGGGATGCAAGATCGGCTGAAAAGCAGACGACCGCAGGATTAAGCATACAACTACTTTCCAGTCTGAACAGTAAAAGCAGACGCCGAAAAGACTGTGGATCGTGGTGTTGGGCCTCTGCTTGGCAAATTTTCCTGACGTTTATGCTTGATATGCTTCCGGCGCGAACTGGGCCTGATACAACTCAGCGTACCGGCCATTCCTCTCCAGGAGCTCTGTGTGGCTGCCCAGCTCAACCAGGTGACCGTGATCCAGCACTATGATCATGTCACAATTTCGGATTGTCGACAGGCGGTGCGCAATGATGATGGTGGTGCACTTCCGGGCTACATTAGCGATTGATTGCTGAACATACTGTTCAGTTTCTGTGTCGATGTTGGCAGTTGCCTCATCAAGGATAAAAATGGCTGGCTGGCGGGCAATGGCCCGCGCGAAACTGAGCAGCTGCCTTTGTCCTGCTGAAAATGTGCTGCCGCGTTCGGTGACCGGTGTTTCCATCTGACGAGACAGGCCGCTGATGAACGTGTCCGCGTAAGCAGTTTTCAGGGCGATGGCAATCTGGTCATCATCAATATAGTCATCACCCAGCCGGATGTTATCGGCGATCGTACCGGAGAAAAGAAACACTTCCTGGAGAACGATCGCGATCTGCCGTCGCAGGTCACTCAGGCGGAAAAGGCGGATATCCTGACCATCGATCAGGATCTGCCCTTTCTGAATATCATAGAAACGCAGCAGCAGAGCAATGATCGTTGTCTTGCCGGCGCCTGTCGCGCCAACAATCGCCACACTTTGCCCCGGTTCAATGGTTAGGGATACATCGCGCAGAACCCAGTCCTCTTCTTCATAGGCAAACCAGACATTCCTGAACGCAATATGTCCACGCACAGATTTGAGCGGTTGACCTGCATGCAGGTCCTCCTGCCCTTCTTTATTGTCCAGCAGTTCAAAAATGCGCTCTGCCGAAACCACAGCAGACTGGATGGTCGAGTATTTTTCCGCCATATCATTGATCGGCTGAAAAAACTGCTTGATATAAGCCGTAAAGGCATAAAGCACACCGATCTGCAGAACCCCCTGAACGAGACCACGGCTGGCATAGGCAATCAGCACAACAATCCCAATCGTGTTGATGATCTCCATAACCGGTCTGAGAAGACTGTTTAGTTTGATCTGCAGGATGGTGCTGCGGCAATACTCATCATTTAAAATTTCAAATTCGTTTCTTTTTGCTTTTTCACGATGGTAGATCTGGACAAGGCGCATGCCGGAGATATTCTCAGCAAAAAAACCGTTGATGCGGCCGATCAGGCCTTTCATCAGGATAAAGTTCCGGCGCAGCGCTTTGCGGATCAGGACCGTAACCAGCAGAATCAGCGGCGTGGTGGCAAAAGCGATCAGAGCCAGCTGCCAGTCCAAGATCAGCATCATCGTGATGATACCGATCAGCAGCAACGTATCTTTCATCAGGCCGACCAGCACATCAGCAAAAAGTTCGTTGAGTGTTTCCACGTCATTGGTTGCCCGGGTGATCAGCCGGCCGGAAGCATAACGATCCAGAAAGCGCATGGGCAGGTGCATAATGTGAAAAAAGACGTCCCGGCGGATATGCATCAGGGTGTTCTGCCCCATTTTAGCAACAACCATCGCCTGAAAGATCTGGACACCCGAACTAATCGCGATAGCTGCGAAGTAGGCAATGCCCAACCAGATGATCGGGGTCATAGCGTTGCTTATGTTGCCCACTTTTAGATGTTTGTCGATGACGATCTGCAAAATAAACGGCTGGATCAGGGTTGCCCCGTTGATAATGATAACCAGAAACATGCTGAAAAACAACAAAGGCAGTTGCGGGCGCAGGTAAGGCAGCAGGCGACGTAAGCCGCCTTTCCCCATCCGTGCCTGTTTCTCCAGTTCGATCTGTTGCCTGGCTTCTTCTTTTATATTAGCTGTTATCGACATGCCTTCACTTCCCCTCTTCCCGCTCTGACTGCCTGCTGGCAATCGATGCGTAGAATCCGCCGACGGCCAGCAGTTCTTCATGCCGTCCGCGCTCAATGACCAGGCCGTCTGATAAAACAAGGATTTCATCGCAGTACTGCAGCGCGCTGATCCGGTTGGCAATGATCAGGCAGCCGGTTTCCCGCTTGGCCATTGTTTGGCGCAACTGCTCCAGGATACGCCGTTCTGTTTCGGTATCCACAGCAGACAAAGCGTCATCCAGGATCAGGAGGGGTGCCTGGCGAAGCAGAGCCCTGGCCAGGCCCAGACGCTGGCGCTGTCCGCCTGACAAGGTCATGCCGCGTTCTCCCACGATGGTCTCATAACCATGCACAAACTCAGAGACGGTTGTGTCCAGGTCTGCCAGTTTGCTGGCCGTACGTATGTCCTCCTGTGTATAGCGGTCGTCAAAAAAGCGGATGTTATTGCTTAAGGTGTCTGAAAAAATGAAGTTATCCTGGGGAACGTAAGCGATCTGACGACGCAGGACAGACAGCGGAATCTGGCGGATATCCTGACCGTCCAGAAAGATTGTCTGGTCAGGCACATCATACAGGCGAAGCAACAGATTAGCCAATGTCGTTTTGCCGCTGCCGGTCCGACCCAGGATACCGACCATCCGGCCAGGCTGCAATGTCAGGGAGATCTGGCGCAAAGCCGGCTTTTTTTCACCGGGATAGACAAAGGTCAGGTCGCGCACATCGATTTCTCCACGGAGGCGCTCCGCCCACTGGTTCGCCGGTTTGATGCCCGGAAGATCCTGCACGACCGGTTCAACCTTGACGATGTCCATATAGCGCCGCAACGATGCCATGCCACGCTGCATCACATTAATGATTCGCGCGATTGAGCGGATCGGATTGATGATTAGTGTCAGATAACCGTTAAATGCCACAAAAGAGCCCAGCGTCACTTGCTGCTGCAGAACCAGGGAACTGCCGTAAATCAGGGCTATGGAAAAACTGATGCCAAAGAGAATATTGACAACAGGACCCATTGATGCCGATATTTTCGTCATGTTGATGTTGGCGTGCCAGCTGCGCCGGTTCAACTGCTCGAACCGTTCTACTTCCTCATCTTCCTGTCCATAAGCCTTGATCACCTCAATGCCTGTGATGCTTTCCTGTACACGGTCGGAAACAGCAGCAAAGGCTTCCTGCACCTTGCGGAAGCGGACCCGCACCTGCCGGCCCATCCAGATAATGATGGCGATAATCAGTGGAACCGGTGACAGGGCGAACATTGTCAATCGCCGGTCAACATCACCGGACATACTCCCGATCGCCAGAATGATCATCACCACGGTATTGGCACTCAAGGCCAGGCCAGGTCCGAAGGTCTGGCGGATCGCCCCGATATCATTAATGGCATAGGCCAGGAGATCACCCGTTTTCTGATGTTGGTAGAACTGCATCGGCAATTTCTGCAAATGCTCGAAAAGCTTTTGGCGCAAAGCTATTTCCAGATGACGGGCATTACCCATAATGAAATAGCGCCAGATAAAACGGGTGATAAAGGCTGCCAGCGCCACCAGCAGCATAAGGCCAAGGCCGCGGTAGACCGCAGGCATCATGATCTCCCCGGCTGGTACATTCAGTTCATCAATCAGGTCGCCCAGAATGCGGGGGACCAGAACCTGTGTGTAGGCAGACAAACCGAGAAAAATGAAACCTGGCAGATACAGCCAGGCATATCGCTTCCAGAATTGTTGCAAAACCCTACCTCCATCAGTAGCAAACAAGTAAAACTCTATTTATCTTATCACAAAACAAACAAATGCGAGAATCTGTACAAACAAAATGACCGGAACACCCAGAAAAAAACTGCGGTGCCTCGTTTTATGACGGAATACATACATACCGGCAAGGACACCCGGCGTGGCGCCAGCCAGTGCCAGCAAAAAGAACACCCGTTCCGGAACACGCCGTTTTCGCGTGCGTGCGCGTGCTTTGTCCAGAGCCATCAGGTAAAAGGCCGTTATGTTGAGCAGCATACTCAGTAAAACGGGCCAGAAACAAGGCTGGATGGCCAGATCCGATATGGGGGGCAGCAGGGGCGCCGACAGCAGGAAGCCGCTCAAATCAGCGATGAGCCAGTGGTACATAAGGCGGGCACCGTCGGGGGAGCAAAGCGATGTCCAGGCGGGCAAACCGCTGCAGGCCGTGCTGCATCGGCTGATCGGGCCATTCAGTGCCAATCAGCGGCTGAGCATAGCGGATAAAGTCATCAGTGACATCAAGCCCGTCCCGGCTGATCCATTCAAGCGGCAGAAAACGTGCTGAGTTTGCCATCGCCCGCAGCGGAACCTGGTCATAAACAACACGGTATGGCTCATCTGAAGCACGCAGGATTGTGGCCATGTAACCGGTACCCGAGCGCATGGCGACGGTCACCGCATGCGCTCCGACTGCCCAGGCTTCTTCTATATCGACAACCGAACGGTAAATCGCGGTTGAGCGCTGCAAAACGCCGGGGACCTGAGCGGTTGCCTGACCACGTGCGTGCAAACCCGCCTTATTCAGGTGGTTGATCACAATCTGTGCCACGGTCATCTGGCTGGCACCGTATTCAATATGCCCGAAACCATCGCGTGCAGCGCCGATATGACCAGCGTCAAAACCCTCGTTGACCACCAGGATGCAGCGTCCGGACCGCTTCAGTTCACGGTTGACGTTTTCGGTCAGGGACTCGAGATTGTTTCCGGCTTCTGCGAAATAAAGTTGCAGGGGCCACTGCCTTTCCGGGTCAGCCAGCCGGGCGGCAGCTGTTATGAACCCGGATTTTCTGCCCATGGCCTGCCAGACTGAGACACACTCTGAGACAGACATGCCCCGGTTCTCTTCCTCAGTGTTTTGCATGACCATGGCCCAATAGCGGGCAGTGCTGCCATATCCAGGCGTATGGTCGATTAACGTGCGTCCCTCGTCTCCCAGATCATTGTCGATGGTTTTGGGCACGCCGGTCACCACAAGATCCAGTCCCCGGGCATGTGCAAGACGGGACACTTTATCAGCTGTATCCATTGTATCATTGCCGCCGATACAGAAAAGAAAACCGATTTCATGTGCCTGCAGAACATCGACAATCCGTGCATAATCCTCTTCATTTGCGGCGTCAAGCTTATAACGGCAAGTGCCGATCGCCCCGGAAGCCGGTGTTGCCTTCAGCAAATCCAGTTCTTGCCGGTCCTGCTTGTCCAAATCGATCAGTTCTTCTTTCAGCAGGCCTTCAACACCATGCCAGGCCGCATACAGGCCGCTGATGGCCTCATAATCCCGGCATCGTTCGATCACCCCGGCCAGCGAAGCGTTGATAACAGGCGACGGGCCACCACCCAGCATGACCATAGCTTTTCTTGCGCTCATTTGCTTCCTCCCGCATAACTTTCGCTGCTGTACTTATGCCTTTTGCCCGGACTGCTGATCGTGCAGTGCATCGGCCAGTGAAGCAGGCAGTTCCAATGTGGCGATGAACCGGTCCATCAAGTCTGCAAGGCCGGCTACAACGCGCCAGGTACCTTCATCATTCTGCACAAGCTGATATTGGGGCGGCTGCAAAACAAGTGTCTCAGACTGCTGATGGACAGCTGTGACGACCGCGGTCTGTGCGGATGCTGTCAACAGATCGCAGACAGGGCGCGTTCCCCGGCGGACAGCATCCAGCAGAGCATCCATTTTTTCAGCGACATGATCAGAACCGATGATCGGACCATAGTCAATTTCCTCACAAGCGTCTTTACCTGACTGCTGTCCTGCATCTGCAGCAAGATAACCCAGGAGCCTGCCATCCTGTGTTGTCAGACGGCCCTTGCTGTAAAGGTAGTCAAGATCAGGATCCACGGTTCTGTCCGGGCTGTGGGACACAGCCAGAGCCAATGTGACCGGCCCGGTTGTACTGTTTTTCTCCATCCGCAGCAATGCTGTATCAAAGGTCTCAATATCATAAGCCCGCAGCAGGCGTGATTCTATTTTCTCAGGGACAGCTGATTCATTGAGTGTCTGCCCCAGAAAAAAGAGCATGTTGTGCAGGTAATGCGCGGTCGCGTTGTTGAGGACACTGTCAAAAACCGGACGCCCGTCATGGCTGTAAAGATGGCCCGCCCAGCTGTTGCGGTCAAAATATGCCTGGTTGCGCGGCCAGTAGACGCGGGTGCGCAACACTTGCGGAACACCATAGCGGCCGGCCAACACATCAGCTTTTGCCCGAAGGATGGCCGGACTGTATGACCACTGGTAGCCAATACCAACCTGCTTGCCGGCTTGCTGCTGGCGGCCAATCAGCAACAGGGCTTCATTGAGTGTCGCGCACATCGGTTTTTCGCAGAGGACATGTGCCCCGTGGGCCAGTGCGATGCTGATCTGCTCCATATGGTGCTGGATCGGGCTGGAAATCAAAACCAGATCGGCCGGATAGCTTTCCAGGCAGATTGCCAGATCGGAAAAGCACGGCCGGTCTGCCACTAGATTGTAGACCGGGCTGCGTTCGGCCGCAGGGTCCACCAGAGCAACAAGACGCAGGGGATCACCTCTCTGCTCACGGTTGATCAGCGACTTTACGTAATTCGCGCCATAGCCTCCAATACCGGCCAGTACAATACGTGTTATTTGACTCATGTTTCTCCTCCTTCAAACTGGCGCAGAAAACGCCTGTTTTTTAAACTGTTCTCCAGCATAGGTGTACAGTGGGTTTCAATACTCATCGGTATCTGCCGGTTGCTTCTGAGCATAGCCGGCAGCAGTTTTTCCCAGCCCACCTGTCCCTCCCCCAGCAGACACCAGCGATGCCTGCCGTCCTGCGTACAAACATCCTTCAGATGGATGTTCTCGATCCACGGCAACAGCCGCCGGTAGGTTTCCGGATTGGCTGTGCCTCCGGCATCGACGAAATTGCCCGCGTCAAAATTCAAGCGCAAACCTGTATGAGACAGGTCGCGTAACAGCGTCATGATGGCGTCTTCTGTATCAGCCCACCAGCCGCGCTCATTTTCAATACAGAGCGTCAGGCCGCGCTGTCCGGCCTCCAGGCTCATTTGCCCCAGATGATCCAGCACCTGGCTGTATGTCGCGGCATCATCGTCCGGTGACCTTTTAACAGCAAAGGTGATGATACGTTTGGCTCCCAGACGTTCAGCCAAGTCGAGCGTTCTGCTGAAGCGCAGAGCTTGATCAGCAGCTTCGGTGTCCCGCAGGCCGCACTTCCAGGTCCCCGGTGACAGCGCGCTGATCTGCAAACCCAGCTGAATGGTCCTGGCCAGAAGCGCTTCGGCTTCTGGCTTTTCCAGATCAGGCACACGCCGGCCATGGCCGCAGCCCCTGATTTCCACAGCATGGAGCCCCCAGTCAGCAACAGCCGCCAGGGCTTCCAGCGGATCGGCACATACTTCGTCTGTTACGATTCCCCAATATGGTTTCATTTGCTTTACCTGCTTTCCGCGCTATTAGCGTTCTGGCCGCGCCAGGCACGCCAGACCTGTTCAAAAGACTCATCAGGATGCGGTACCGGCCGGACTGGTTTCCACTGGATCGCTATTTGCCCGGTTATCTGGCCGGCATGGGTCAGTTGCAGACTCTGAATCTGATCCGTCAGGGGCAGTCCGTCATGGCGAAAGCGGAAATAATCCGGCAAACCGGGAAGCGGCAGGATGCCGCCATCTTCCAGATAAAGTGCTGAACCGCGGCTGGTGCCACCGTGGTTGACATAGTCAAGCATAGCCAGCACAAGAAAGCGCTGGGTCAGCAACAAATCCCGCAATCGCCAGGCCAGAGCAGCTTCGTCACTTGATTTTGCTGGCAAATTTTGGCCATATTCCTCCAGATCCTGCTCGATTGCACGCAACAGTTCGGGCAATCGTCCAATATCCCGGAAAGGTCCGGCAAAGCGGCTCATCTGCTGGGCTGCCGCCAGCCATTTTCGCTCCAGTTGCCCTGGTTCTTCTGTGACATTTGGATTTGCGGGAAGCAGCAGATCGTGCAGCTGCTTCATCACGCTTGCAGAATGTGTTGCAGGCTGACACGGCCGACGGGAAGCTACTTGGCTGTCAGACGGGTTTTGCAGACAGTGGCGGATGTGTTCTGCAGCGCGCCAGGCACCGACCTGACCACTGTTCAAAGCACTGCCGCCCGGTCGGTATACGCCGTGTGTTCCGCTGACTTCACCGACGGCATAAAGACCGTTCACCTGACTTTGCCAGTTGGTATCCACCGCCAGACCTCCATTGTGGTGCTGCGCGCAAAGACGGATTTCCAGCGGTTCATTAGCCAGGTCAACCCCATGTGACAAATAAAACGCATAGGCTGGATCATTCATCTGGCGCAGCCTCTGCCAGGGCAGTTCAGCCGTGGCACCACTGCGGATCAGGTATTGTGCCGTCTCCTCGTCCATATCCTGCGGTGTGACGGCCTGGCCGATGTCATTGCTGCGAAAATCCAGAAACACACGGCGGTTGAGCAACACCGTTTCGCGGTACACCAGCAGGTCAATCAGCGAAGAACCATCGAGTTTGCGCGAGTCAAACGGCCACTGGTAGCCTTTACGAAAGACCAGGCTCAGGCGCCTGCGCCGGTCAGGAATCCATTCTGCCAGAAAATCGCGGGTGTCGCTGCCTGTTTCATCAGTGGATATATAGCGGGGCAATACTTGTTGATAACTGCCTGAAACATTCCAGCGCGGCATCAGCGAAGCCAGCCCATATTGCCATTCTGTCAGATTGACAGCCAGGGCTCCGGCTGACAACGCCAGTCCGGTCCCCCCCAGCTGGCTGCCGGGATAAACACGGTCGCTGTAGACCATGGCAGGTCCGCCTACAGCCAGGACGATAAAAGAGGCCAGCACCAGGGTATAGCGCGGCAAGGAGCACCGGCTGGTCCTGTTACCTGGCAAATCCAGCGCCAGAGCGCCCAAAACACGATGTTCCAGCGGCTCTGTCAACAATGTGACAGCCTGCCGCTGGTCGAGCAAAGCTACAGCCGTTTCAGCCAAAGCCTTTTCCAGTGACTCCACCATCATTCGGGAAGTCAGCGGGCCTGCAGAAGAAGCCCTGCTCAGCGGGTCATGATCTGTTTTATAACCTACAGCTTCCCCATACCTGTTGCGGGGAAACGGCACACCCAGATCACACAACCACTGGAAACAGGCAGCAGACAAAGCGGCTTCTATGCGAGCGAGTTCGCCATCCATGCCGCCTCCATTAAAAAGTGTTTCTGCCATGTGTCCGACAGAATCCGGAACATCCCCGGATAGCGTCAGTTTATAGTAGGTCTGCTTGTCAGAACCGGTGTTGCGGGATGTGCCGGCGCAGCGGTCCTCGCTCATGAGCACAACATCATGTACACCGGCCTGCCAGAGCCGCAGCGCAGCCGCGAGGCCGGCAGCACCACTGCCGATGACCAGCACCGTGCAATGGTGAGTCTCGACCACACTGCCATGAATAAGCAGGGACTCGCCATTCATTTTATCCAGGATGCGCATGTTGATCCTCCTGCTCCGTGCCGCGGCCTTACAGCCGGCGGATATGGAAGCCCCCGTCGATGTGCAGGCACTCACCGGTTGCATAGGTCAGCTGCCCGGACACCAGAAGGCCAACAGCATTGGCCACATCCTCCGGCTGCCCCCAGCGTCTGATCGGGAACAACCCTTCAGCGATCAGCTTTTCATAGCGCTCCTGCACAAGGGCTGTCATATCGGTCTGGATCACACCTGGCCGCACCTCATAAACCGGAACACCCTCATCAGCCAGGCGGGCGGCCAGAACCTGGGTCAGCATGGACAGCCCGGCTTTAGAAAGGCAGTACTCCGTGCGGTTGGTTGAAACAGTGTCGGCTGAGATGGAGCTGATGTTGACAATCGTACCCCGCAATCCATCCGGACGAATCGCCTGACGCAGCAGCTGGTCGGTGAACAGCTGGGTAAGGAAGACCGGCCCTTTCAGGTTGATGGCCATCACACGGTCATAACTTTCTTCGCTCATCTCCAGAAAATCAGCCCGCTGCAGGGGCGCGACGCCGGCGTTGTTCACCAGGCAATCAACACGGCCCCAGTCAGCCATTGTTTCAGCGACAAAACGCTGGCGGTCACCATGATCCGCCAGATTGCCCTGTGTATAGCGGACCGGTCCGCTTGTTGCCAGTGACTGCAGCAGTGGGGAAAGCTGTTCAGGCGGACGGGTTCCAAGAATGGCAACGCGAAAGCCATCTTGCAGCAATCGCCGCGTGATAGCCAGCCCGATCCCCCTGGCACCCCCGCTGACCAGCGCGACTTTAAACAAAGATTCTGCTGTATTTTCCTTCGATTCATTCATATCGCGTGCCTCCCTGAACATCCATGGATCCTGTCTGCTGCCTTATGTCCCGATCGGGACGGGTTTCAGACGTGTTCACCCGAAGCCTTGCTGGTGAGCGGGGCTTTTCCGGCTCGGCCAGCCTGATAGATCGGCAGATAAACCGCACTGTCGCGAATAACACAGCCGGCACTACCGCCGTCACGCATGATTTCCGAACATTTGCCACAGGCGATGCAGCATTTTTTCTCATCCATTTCCCCTGCCAGCAGATCTGAAGCAAAATCCGGATAAGCAAAAGCCTGCCGGCCGAAACCGACCAGATCACACCAGCCATGCTGAACCAGGGCAGCGCTTACCGGGGCTGCCAGGTGGCGCAGCCAGCTGACCCCTGATGCCAGCAGGCGAACCGGGTGTTTTTCCTGGCCGGACTTTTCATCGTTCTCAAGCAGCACAGAGCGTAAAGATCGGCAGGCCTGAAGCAGTTTGACCGCATGAAACAGCTGATGCTGCGGTGGCTGATAAGGACCGCTGTCATAGGGGCGGTTCACATGGGGATTGTAATAGGGGTTGCCACCTGTGACATTGATCATTGATACCCCGGCTTCTTTCAGGCGGACAGCCAGCCAGCGCGTTTCACTTAGATCCGGCACCCTGTGGTCGGATTCACTGACACCCCAGCCAAAGGGATAGGGGATTTCATCGTAAGCATTCAGTCGGACAGCGACATCTATCGGCACCTCAGCCTTGATCGCCTGTACAATGTCCAGCAGCAGACGGGAGCGGTTCTCCAGTGTTCCGCCATATCTGCCTGGCCGTGTCCTGGCTGAAAGCAGCTCATTCAAAAGGTAGCGGTGGCAAGCCTTGACATCAACGGCATTAAAACCAGCCTCCCAGGCCAGCTTTGCTGCTTTGACATAAGCCGGGACAAGGGCAGCCAATGTGTGATCACTGAGCAGTTCATTCTGCTGTCCGGGTTTGTCCAGATAAGGGTTGTCCACAGCGACCTGGGGCCTCGGACGGTCCACAGGCCGCGAATACCGGCCACTGTGCGTCAGCTGCAGTACAGTATAAGGTTCACGGGGCGCTTCTCTTTTAATCAGCTCAACCAGCTCAGTGAAACGCACGACATTGTCGCTGTGCAGCCAGAGTTGGTGCGGATTTGCCCGCCCTTCCGCGACCACAGCGTTTGCTTCTACCCACAGCAGGCCGGAACCACCGGAAGCGAAACGCTGGTAGCGTCTCAGGGTCAGAGGGCCGGGGCTTCCATCATCTGTCCCGTCACAGCCTTCCATAGGCTGGACGGCAATACGGTTCGCGGCGGTACCGGTGCCGATGGCAACAGGTTCGGCCAGGCTTGACAGGCTTCCGGAGACCGGCAGCTCCAGGTTGAAAGCGGTCAGATCGGTCTGCAGGTCTGCAGTGGAATGGTAATCAAAGCGACGATGTGTGCTCATGAGTTTTGCGTTCCTTTCACCAGCCCCCGCGTCTAGCAGACGCGGCTGAATATAAGCGCTGTTCAGCTGTCAGTCTAGCACAGGGCTCCGCTCCCTGCCAAGGGGCAGCCCGGGACATCGACGGATGAGGCTCAGGATGTGAAAAAGCGGCGCTGACCTGAGGCACCTTATGTTACAATAAGTGCGCAAGATCAAGTTCAGGTTTTCTAACCTGACCCGATAGCCGATACAGACCAGGAAAGAGAGGCCTAATTTAATGAAAGCTTTTATGGATAAGGATTTCCTGCTGCAGACTGGGACTGCGCGCCACTTGTATCACAACCATGCAGCCGATTTACCCGTCTGCGATTTTCACTGCCACATTGATGCTGCCGTACTGGCGGTCAACAAACCCTTCCGCGACCTGACTGATGCCTGGCTGGGTGGAGATCACTACAAATGGCGGGCCATGCGCCTGGCTGGAGTGGCTGAACGATGCATCACCGGCGATGCTGATCCTGAAGAAAAATTCCTGGCCTGGGCCAGGGTGCTCCCTGACCTGATCGGTAATCCGCTTTATCACTGGACCCATTTGGAACTGCAGCGTTATTTCGGCATCAGCCAGCCCCTGACCCCGGACAGCGCGCCGGCGATCTGGAATCAGGTCAATGACTGTTTGGGGAAACCGGATTTTTATCCGATCGCGTTGCTGAAAAAACTCAAGGTTCGCCTACTCTGCACAACAGACGACCCTGTTTCCTCACTGGCAGATCATGACAGGCTGGCGGGAAAAACAGGCGATCTCAAGGTTGTGCCCGCCAGCAGGCCGGATCGTTTCACCCGGCTTCTCAATCCTGAATACCCTGCGATCGTAGCCGAGCTGGCCGCTGTTTGTTGGCCAGAAGGGAAAACGATTCGCACGCTGGACGATCTGGCGGATGCCCTGCAACTGCGTGCTGCTTATTTTCATGAACGCGGTTGCCGCCTGTCTGATCATGCGCTTGACACGCTGCCGGAAAAGCCCCGTGACAGGGCCGCAGCTGACGCGTTCTTCCGCAAACGCCTGGCAGGTCAAGTCCTGAGCCCAGATGAGGTCGCGCAGGTGCAGTTCTCCATACTCACCGACCTGGCCGCCATATACAGCAAACTGGGCTGGACAATGCAGCTCCATATTGGCGCTTTGCGCAACACCAGCCAGCAGTATTTAGTAAAACTTGGCCCTGACACCGGTTTCGACGCCATCGCGGATCAGCCAATTGCCACCGGACTTACTGATTTGCTCAACGCCTGTCAGGCAGCCGGCTCACTGCCCCGTACGTTGCTTTACTCACTCAATGCCAACGACAATATGATTCTGTCAACCATTGGCAGCACCTTTGCCCGCGACGGCAAGCCAGCCTGGGTTACACCGGGGCCAGCCTGGTGGTTCCATGACCAGAAAGGCGGGATGGAGCTGCATATGCAGCAGTACAGCCAAACAGGTGTTCTAGCCAACTTCATCGGCATGACAACAGATTCCCGCAGCCTGCTTTCCTACACACGGCATGAGTATTTCCGGCGCATTTTCTGCAATCAGCTGGGAACCTGGATCGAAGACGGGGAATACCCGGCAGACTGGCCGGCCTTGACCAACCTGATCGAACGTGTCTGTTGGAAGAATGCCATCAGCCTCTTTGCCTGATTCCTGCTGCCTGAGCTGATACAGCCTGAACAGAAAAAAGACCGGCTGCGCAGCCGGTCTTTTTTTGTACCATATAACATAGCATTGCCATGGCTTTTTTCACTTTCTTTCGTCGTGCGAGGTGGAAAAGTTTTTTTTATGATTAGCGTATAACAACCTTTTGAAACCATTCGTCACGCCTGACACGACGGACAAACAAGATGGTTCGGCCAAGCCAGTCCACATACATGGCGATCCAGACCCCCAGGACACCCCAGGGCAGGATGACCGCAAAGATATAGCCCAGCAGGATGCGCAAAAGCCACATGCTGGCAATGGAGACCGCCATGGTATAGCGGATGTCGCCGGCGCCCCGCAGGCCGGCCGGCGTGATAAAGGATGTCGACCAGAGAAAGGGCTGAACGATGAGGGATGTCAGAATGATAAGCGAAACCAGCCTTGCAATGTCCTCGTCCTGGGTATAGAGGGCGATAACCGGATTTTTGACAACCAGCATCAGCAGGCTGACCAATGCCATGGCCGCAGATGAGACAAGCACAAGGAAGTTCAGCTGCTTTCTCGCCTCCTGCAGCCGACCAGCACCAATCTGCTGCCCTACCAGGGCAACAGCTGCAATCGCCAGTGCGTTGCCGGGAACCATCAACATGGTGTTGATGGATGTTGAGATGGTGTTGGCAGCGATCGCCACGGTACCCAGGCGGACAATAAAGGTTTGCGTGATCAGGCGTCCGCCCTGGAACATCAGCTGTTCAGCGCTGGCTGGAATGCCTAGCTGAAAAATGCTTTTCAATAGATCAGCGCGTGGTCGGAACAGATCCAGACTGGTCAGCCGGACACGACTGGTGCGACGCAAAAGCGACAGCAAGACCAGCACCATGCCAAAAGACCTGGCCACGGTCAGGCCGGTCGCTGCGCCGCTGACACCATATGCCGGCGTTTGCAGGTTGAGCGTTCCCATCTGCAGGTTGAGGCCGTAAATCAGGGTATAGCTGAGCAGAACGTTGACAAAATTCATCAGAATGGAGATGCGCATGGGCGTTCGTGTATCGCCTGATCCGCGCAAAATACCGAACGCGGCGCTGGTCATGGCAATCGGGATATAAGACCACAGGACAATCGCCAGATAATCAGCGGCATATTTCAAAACGAGGGGTTCAGCATCGCCATACAAGCCCTGGATCAGCGGCACCTTCAGGAGCATCATGGCCAGAGCGATCAGTGTGGCGATGACAAAATTCGACAATAAAGCCTGGGCAGCCGTCTGTCTTGCCTTTGTATGGTTGTTATTGCCTGTGCTCTGGGCAATAACAACAGTACCGCCTATGGAGAGTGCGCCAAACAAGGCGATCATGATGTTGCTGATGGTGTCAATCATGCCGATAGCTGAAATGGCTTCTTTACCCATATTCGCGGCCAGCATGGTGTTGACAACGCCCATGATCACCGTAAAAAACTGTTCGACCAGAACAGGAAAGGACATTTTGCCGACCGCGTTCGCCAGTCTTTTCAATTCTGATCTACTTTGCACCTGTCCCCTCCATTTTTCGCCCTGCGGCTGAAGTGCAAAAACAACAACAGCAGCTTTTCGCCACGATGCACTGCCAACCTGGCCTGTTCTCCTGACTATTATACCTGATTCCCGGCCCAGGGCCTATCGCCGCCAGCCTGCCGACCAACAGGCCGGCATGCAGCTGTTCCCGGCCAAATCCGCTGCAGTACCTGAGCGGATAGTGAAAGCGCATCAGCGGCCACACTGTTTATTGCCATGTTATAATGAAAGAAAAACAAGGACAAGGAAGCAGGTGGGTGCGCTTGAATCCAGTTGATCTGATTGTAAAAAAAAGAGACGGCGGTTGTCTGACAGCGGAAGAAATAGGTTTTTTCATTTTGGGTGCCGCAGATGACAGCTGGCCGGATTATCAGGTTGCCGCCATGCTGATGGCGATGTTCCTGCGCGGACTGGACACCGGAGAAACCGCTGCTCTGACTTTGGCGATGGCTGCGTCCGGTGATCAGCTTGACCTTTCCGGCCTGCCCGGCCGCAAAGTGGACAAGCACAGCACAGGCGGCGTGGCAGATACGACCACCCTGGTGCTTGTGCCGCTGGTGGCGGCCTGTGGCGTACCTACCGTAAAAATTTCCGGCCGCGGGCTGGGTTTTACCGGCGGAACCATAGACAAGCTGGAGTCCATCCCCGGGTTTCGCGTTGCGCTGGGCATCAATGAGGCCCTTGACCAGGTCCGGCGCGATGGGCTCGTAATCATGGCTCAGACCGATCGGCTGACACCGGCGGACCGTAAACTCTATGCCCTGCGTGACGTGACCGGTACCGTTGAGAGCATCCCCTTGATCGCTGCCAGCATCATGAGCAAAAAAATAGCGGCCGGTGCCGACGCCATCGTTCTTGATGTAAAATGCGGCAATGGCGCCTTCATGCGTGACTTGCCCCTGGCCAGGCAGCTCGCGCGCACGATGGTCGACATCGGCAGGCAGGTCGGTCGGAAAGTCACTGCTGTTATCAGCGATATGAACCAGCCGCTGGGACAATTCATCGGCAACACCCTGGAGGTCATGGAAGCCATCAAGGTTTTGCGTGGTGAACTCGAAGGGGATCTGCTGGATGTCTGTTTGACCCTGGGCAGCGAAATGCTGCTGGCCGTCGATGCGGTCCGGGATGAGGGGCAAGCCCTTCAGATGCTGCGTCAAGCCCTGGAAAGTGGCAGTGCCCTGGAAAAGTTTTCCAGATTGCTCAGCAGCCAGGGAGGTGACGCACGGATCATTGACCAGCCGTGGCGGCTGCCCCAGCCGGCAAGTCGTGCGCAATGGTGCGCGCCGTGTGACGGCTATCTGACGGAGTTAGACACAGCCGGGCTTGGCCACCTGTTTGTGGCGCTGGGCGGCGGGCGAAAAACAAAACTCGATCCCATCGACTATACAGCTGGTTTCATATTGCACGCCAGACTTGGCGACTACATCAGCAAGGGCATGCCTCTGGTTGATATTCAGGCTTCGGATGCTGCGAAAATAAGTCAGGTCATACCGGCGCTCCACAACCTGATTAAGCTGGACGACAAACAGCCGACCGCAAAACCGACCATCCTGGACATCATCCGCGGCTGAACACAGATAAACGGTCTTACCGGCCGGACGGAGGTCATCCATGAAGCGAATAACCGTAATCATTCTGGACAGCGCGGGCTGTGGTGCCAGCCCCGACGCACATGAATATGGTGATGCAGGCAGCAACACACTGGCCCATGTCGCATCAGCAGTGCCTGACATGACCTTGCCCAATCTTGCCGCACTGGGTCTGGGACGCATCCCGGGCGTGACCGGATTAGAGAAAGCACCTCGGCCTGCAGCCTGCTATGGTCGCATGCAGGAACAATCACCCGGCAAAGACACCACAACCGGTCACTGGGAACTGGCAGGCCTTATACTGGACCAGCCGTTCCCTGTCTATCCGGACGGCTTTCCTGACGCCATTGTCAGACAACTGGAACATGCTTTCGGCCGGCCTGTCATCGGCAACATCGCTGCGTCCGGCACAGAGATTATCAACCGGCTGGGTGACGAACATGTCAACACCGGTTATCCGATCGTCTATACATCTGCCGACAGTGTCCTGCAAATCGCAGCCCATGAAGCCTGTATACCCGTTGACCGGCTCTATGCGTTCTGCCGGAAAGCCCGCGACATCATGCAGGGAGCCCATGCTGTCGGCCGGATTATCGCCCGTCCTTTTATTGGAGCAAACGGCGACTATCAACGCACTGCCAGCCGCAAGGATTTTTCTCTGGAACCTTTTACCCCGACCGTACTGGATCGTGCTGCGGCTGCCGGTTATGATGTGGTCGGTATTGGGAAAATCCATGATATCTATGCTGGCCGTGGCCTGACCGCTTATGAGAAAACAAAAGGCAACGCTGATGGCGTCAACAAAACACGAGAATGGCTGGGCAGGCCTTTCAACGGCCTGATGCTGGTCAATCTGGTGGATTTTGACATGCTGTATGGACACCGCAATGATCCGGAAGGCTATGCCGGCGCACTGATGGCTTTTGACCAGGAACTGCCGTCGATCCTCCAGTTCATCGGACCGGACGACCTGTTGCTGATTACTGCCGATCACGGCTGTGATCCCACCTTCCCCGGCACAGACCATACACGCGAATATGTTCCTCTTCTGGCCTATACACCAGCCTTACGCCAGGCAGTTGACCTGGGGACACGCAGCACCTTCGCAGATCTGGCCGCAACCGTAGCAGCTTTCCTGCAGCTGCCCGGTCATACAGCCGGCACCAGTTTTCTGGATCAACTTTATGGATAACGGCTACTGCCTTTCAGCCCGCAAAACGCAAAATAAAACAGGAGGACGTTTGTGCATGCCGATATCAGTATATGAACTAGCCCGAACGATAGACCATGCCCTGCTGACACCAACGGCAACAACTCAGGATATCACAAAAGCCTGCCTTATGGGCGTCGATAAGCGGATTGCCAGTGTCTGTGTACGCCCATCGGACGTGGTACTGGCCGCATCGCTGCTTGCCGGTTCAGAGACCAGAACCGGTACCGTGCTCGGGTTCCCTCACGGCACCACCTCCACGGCAGGAAAAGCTGCCGAAGCCCGCCAGGCAATCGAGGACGGTGCTGCTGAACTGGATATGGTCCTCAACATCGGGCGTCTGCTCTCCGGTGATCTGGTTTATGTTGAAAAGGATGTAGCCACAATCAGCCAGCTCGCTCATCAGCACGGCCTCCTGCTCAAAGTAATCTTTGAGACCTGCTTCCTGTCCCGTGAACAGAAAATCGCTGCCTGCGAGATCAGCAGCCGGGCAGGCGCTGATTTTGTCAAGACATCAACAGGATTTGCCTCAGGCGGCGCCACCCTCGCGGACATCTGCCTGATGCGCGACCACACCCCTCCCGGAATGGGGATCAAAGCGTCCGGCGGCATCCGCGATCTTGATACCATGCTGGCAATGATGGCCTGCGGCGCGACCCGTATTGGCACCTCATCCACCGAAATACTGCTTGCAGAAGCACAGATCCGTTCAGATTCAGGTTCTCTGGAGCGATTAACTTATGAAGAAGCAAGCAACCGGTCAACCGGTCTTAACAACGTCAGTTACTGATCAGGATCAACCAGATACCGACACAGTCAGGCACGACCGCCTGGCAACAGCCAAAGAGAACCCGCAAGCACATGACTTTGCCGGAAAAAAATGCGTTTCAAGCAGTCCTGCGGCCGCTGCGGATGGCCATTACAAACAAGGGCACCGACGCCTGGCTTTACCGCTGGTCATCCTGCTCGATCTTATGCTCACCGGTGCCGGCCTGGTCACATTCGCGCTGTTCCACCATGTACTGCCACAGGACAGCATGGCAAGCGGACGTTCTGTTTACCAGACCCTTGAGCCGTCGGTTGTCCCGGAGGATACCCTTTCATCACTGGAAACAACGGTCCTGTCATCTACGACAACAACCGCTACAAAGCCAGGCACGCAGGCGACAGAGAGCACCAGGCCGGAAACATCGGCTCATGAACCGGATCCTGACTCATGGCAAAGCCGATTTGCCGGGGCGTTCACTGATGGCCGCATCATTCAGTCAGACAAGGAATACCGCAGCGCGAATCTGGCCATCACCATTGAACGCCGCAAGCAGGATGATGCCGTTTATTATATCGCGGATATTTACCTGAGCAACATCGAACAGCTGCGCACAGCCTTCGCTTCAGAAACATACGGGCGTGGAAGAACAGACGAAGTGCTGAACATGGCGCTGGCCAGCAAGGCCATTTTGGCGATATCCGGTGATTATTATGGCATCAGGGATGTGGGCATCGTTGTCCGTAACGGCGAACTGTATCGTGACCTGCCATACGATGATATTTTAATCCTGTATGCAGACGGGCGTATGGAAACAAAAGCCGCAAATACGTATAAGGCAGAGGAACTTTTCAGGGACAGTGTCTGGCAGGTATGGTCGTTCGGCCCGATGCTGCTGGACCAGGGCAACCCGATGACAACATTCAACAGCCGGGTCAATCCCGACAATCCCCGTTGCGCGATCGGCTATTATGAACCTGGCCATTATTGTTTTGTCCTGGTGGATGGTCGCCAGAGCGGTTATTCCAACGGGATGACCCTGACTGAACTGTCCCGCTTGTTCGCCGACCTCAAGTGCCAGGCCGCTTATAATCTGGATGGCGGCCAGTCAGCCATGATGACTTTTTTTGATCAGGTCGTCAATCAACCCTATGATGGCGGGCGCAAGATCAGCGATATCGTCTACCTCACTGAATGGACTCAGACAGGACATTGATGTGTCCGGAAAAGGATATGAGATGCTGCGGAGACTTTTGCCCCATCTTTGCCTGGTCTGCTCGATCATGATGCTTGTATTCATTGTGATCGACCAGATCAACCCTGCGATGCGCTTTATCGGCGGAAATGATGTTTTCAATCATTTTCTGCTGATCTTCACGCTGCTTGTTTTAGTCACCTCTTTATGGACCATTTGTGACCATCGACGCCAATGCTGACAGGCAGAGGTTTAGCGGTGCACGCTGAACCGGCAAATATTATGCTATAATGGAACTGCACCGGACCGCAGTGGTTCTGTAGCACTCAGACGGAGGTGAACCGCATGACAGAAGCTCTGGTCTATTGCCCGCTTTTGAAAAAAGACATACGCCCTGCTTTTTGCCAAGACATCACCTATGCCGCCGAAGGCAGAATCAGCCAGGCGATCATTCCAGAAATCAAAGACTGGGAACACGCCAAAGAAGTATGTGCCGATTGTGTTCATGCCTACTGGAACAAAAACAACATGACACTACCCCAAACAGCAGATCCAACAGAAACTTGAACGACATCAGGGAAGCCGGCTGACCGCGTGACAGCCGGCTTTTTT
>LSQX01258994.1_pt1 | contig 38014 bp, 26 predicted proteins | sample 654561 | NCBI WGS metagenome assembly LSQX01 (sample SAMN04489861, study PRJNA283612) | anaerobic digester metagenome | isolation source: 4 biogas reactors fed with cattle manure at either 37C or 55C with and... | place: Denmark: Kongens Lyngby | collected 2014 | reverse complement strand
ATTGTTTCCTTCCTTGTGATAGGCGAAGGAATCAAACTAGCGCATAACCCTTTTTAGTGAAACCTCCTGTTGCAATAGCCTCTGGAACGCGCGGGCCATTTTACGCGTTTTGGGCGCGTTTTTCGCCCTTTTCCGCCCATTTTGGCGTCAACCGGCAGCTGCCGACAAAACCCGGGACAAGGCGCGTCCGCGCCCAAAAAACATCTTGTTTTAGCCCCTGTTTCCGCCGGGCAGCGGCGTCCCAAGTGTCCGTGTCAGTCCGTGCTCGTCCGTGTGGCTGTTGCCGCGTCAGCGGCGGCGCAATTCCGCCCCCTAAAACACCAAAAAACGCCGTTTTTACCTATTTCCCGCAGGGAATAAGCCCGTTCCCGTCAATTCACCTTGCCGATTGGCAGCCTTTTACCACACGGACAGCCTTATTTCTTTTTCCCAATCATCCCATTTCATTGAACTTCCGGGATAGTCGTTGTTCTTCGCCTCTTCCCACTCCTTGGCGATGCGAGCTGCAATGTCGCGCAATTTCGGGTCGAGTTCCTCCTCGGCGGATAGTTCATGAATAATCCCATCCGCGGCCTCATGCATTTCATGCCGACAAGCAGGCACCAACTGACCATATTGAATATACCCCTCAGTCTGTCGGAGCATCCGGCAAACCCGTTCAACATGCGATTCATCATCTGACTCCGGCGCCTCCCGATTTATAAAAATGGATTCAATCGCCGCCATAATCGGTAACCGCGTTTGGACAATCTCGCCCAACCAAGAAGACTTCAGACCCTCTTGCTCAAAAAGCATACGGTGATGAAGGTAGTAATAGTATTGCCACTTCATCAGCGCCTCTCTCAGGGCCTCTGCAGACGTGATAGATGAAGCGTCATGGAGAATATCGTGCTCAGGGGCGACATCGTCCACATATGTGCGGCTTGCAAACTCCTCCACCCCCCTGACTTTAGCAGCCATGTTACCTGCACTTTCCAACACGTTTGCCGCCGATAAAACCTGCACATGGGTGTTAAATAAAACCGGGCTCGTGATGATTTGATCCGTGAGCTCAAGAAGAGCGTTGCCCGTAAGTTCCAGCAACAACGGAATCTCATCCGGAAACATATTGATAATCAGTCCCCCCAAAATCACACGAGGATGCGCCCACAGCTCATTACCCAAATCAGGGGCATACGCATCAAGAATGCTCATGAAATAATCCGTATCCCAAAGCCAACGATGCAGATTATCCCTCTTCAGCATCACCATGTCGGTCATATAGCCCAATGCCGCATCGGGATCGGCCGACCTCAGAATTCCGACATACGCGCAATAGGTCCACCAGAAATCCCTATGAGTTGTCCGATTAAAATGCGGATTAGGATGATGCAGTTGCTCCAGTCTACCCTCCCATTGCGCAACCGACTCGACAAACAGTCGCGCACCCGTTTCAACCATGAGGGCATCCACAAATTGGGATCTGTTCGGCTGGAATGAAGGCGGCACCATAGCCGTCTGGACCACATCACGAATAAACAACAAAGTTCGTATGTCCCGAGGCTGAACAATACGCCGGCCCCCATCCTGATAATTCAACAACATCGTTGCCCAAATATGCTGCGCGATCTTCTCGTCGTCATCCGGAGCCAGAAATTGTTCCACTTTTTGAGGATATTGATTGGTCAAAAACTCCAGAAAGGGCTTGGCACGTATATATTCAGTTGTAATCGCCCCCAAGGGGGGTGGCGGCATATCCCTTTGCTCATATCGCTCGATCCGCTCCTGAACAATCTGTTCTGTCGTGCTCACAATGCGCTCATACCCCCACACCCTCCACATGAATAATTTAGCGGCGCAAGAAGAGGCAAACCACTCCGGCTCCGGCGAACCGAGATGGGTAACGGCCAACTGCCCGCTTACCCGAGGCGTCACCATAAACAGCGCCAACCATGCCCCACAAAAGAATATCCGGATAGCACGACTATTCAAAACATGTAGCATAATTCACCTCCCAAATTGTGTTTCTCCTTCTCGGCACAGTATGCCCCTTCCCCCCCCGCCAGACAAGCCCCCACCTGCCCCCTCGCAGTTTGTCGGCAGCTGCCGGTTATTCCCGGCAGTCGCCCATTATCCCCCAATTTCGGCCATTTTTACCCGTTTCCGCTCGTTTTTCGGCCATTTTGCGCGTTTTGGGCCCGTTTTTCGCCCGTTTTCCACCCTTATAGGAACACCAGAGTTATGAATAGGCGGGGAGGAGAGCCCCGCGAAGCTCCCCGCACCCGCCTGTTTGTAACTCTGCCGAACCGCCGCCGATTTGACTTGTAGACGGCGGGATCAAGGAATGCAATGAAAGTGGAAACACGCGTCGCCCGGTTACGAATTTTTCGCCCTTCCAGCTGGATGGACAGACGAAGATTTTCGAGCCGGGACGATGCGCTAGCGGCTGAAACGAATACTCCAGAGGTGGGCCCGATCGAGGCCTCCACTATAAGGCTTTCGCAGGTCGCGGGCTCGCGTGTTCCCAAGGACAAACCATACGAAAGAAGGTCAGAATGAACAAGAGCGAATCAAAGCAAACCGTAGAATACGCGGCGTTGATCGGACTGGACTGGGCGGCGGAGAAACACGACACCTCTGTCTGGGACACGGCCACGGGCAAGAGCCGCCACCAGGTGATTGAGCATACTCCCGAGGCTCTGGCCGAATGGCTGAACGAGCTGCAGACCCGCTATCCGGGACAACGGCTGGCGTTGTGCCTCGAACAGAGCCGGGGTGCGCTGATCTATGCCCTGATGGGCCACGCGTTCCTAGACTTGTATCCGATCAACCCCGTGACGCTGGCGCGCTACCGCGAGGCCTTCGCACCCAGCCGGGCCAAGGATGATCCCGTCGATGCGAGACTGCTCTCGGAGATCCTGCGCCTGCACCGCGACAAGCTGGCCGTCTGGAAGCCTGACGACGAGCAGACGCGGACGCTGGGGTTCCTCAACGAAGAGCGGCGCAAGGCCGTGAACCTGCGCACCAAACTGGTTCTACGCCTGCAATCCGCGCTGAAACTATACTTCCCGCAGGCGCTCCAATGGACCGGAACGGACATGGCCTCCCCCATGGCCTGCGCCTGGCTGCTCAAATGGCCCACACTGGAAGCCGCCCGCCGCGCCCGCCCGCAAACCATCCGCGCATTCTTCTATGCCCACAACTGCCGCAGTGCCAAGCACATCGAAGGCGTAATCGCCGCCATCCCTGCAGCGAAACCGCTGACGCAGGACGCGGCAGTGCTCGCCGTCCAGCCGCTGACAGTCCAGATGCTCGCCAAGCAACTCCAGCTCCTGCACAAGTCCATTGCGGCCTACGAGAAGCAAATCCAGGCGCTCTTTGAGCAGCACCCCGACGCGTTCCTCTTCGAGAGCCTGCCCGGCGCCGGCAAAATCTTGGCGCCGCGCCTGCTCTGCGCGTTTGGAACCGACCGCGCCCGGTATCCCACCGCCCAGAACGTGCAAACCTATGCCGGGGTCGCGCCGGTGATCGAGCGGAGCGGCAAGGGCTGCTGGACGCACTGGCGCTGGAACTGCCCGAAGTTCCTGCGCCAAACCTTTCACGAGTACGCCAAGAGTTCCATCCTGTACTCGGCTTGGGCGCGAGCCTACTACGACCAGCAGAAGCAGCGCGGCAAACGCCACAACGCTGCCATCCGCTCCCTAGCGTTCAAGTGGATCCGGATCATCCATCGCTGCTGGCAGACCCACACCCCCTACGATGAAAACCTCTACCTCCAAACCCTAGCCCGGCGAGGATCGCCCCTTTGCGCCCTCATCGACACGTCTGCCCAGGTGGCTTGAAAAAATCAAAAATATGATTGACGGACATCCTCAGAGGTCTTTGTCGCCCATTTTGGCGTCAACCGGCAGCTGCCGACAAAACCCGGGTCAAGGCGCGCCCGCGCCCCCAAAACCATCCTCTCCCGCCTCTTTTTCCCGCCGCGCAGCGGCGTCCCAAATGTCCGTGCTCGTCCGTACTACAATCCGTCAACTTCGTCTTTTTTGTGCACGTTTTTTAAAAGGCATATTCATAACTCACTTTGTACTAGCAAATAACGAGACCAAAATTGAGGGTGCTACATTTTCCGCATTTTTCTATATGTCGTGTTTTCTTGCTGGCGGTTCCCTTAATTCTGATCCTTTTGGTTGCGGCTCTGCCGCGCTGGGTTCGTCCGTGTTCGTCCGTGTTGGTTCTTCCCGCCGCGTGGCGGTGCCGCGTCAACGCGCCCACAGGTCAATAAGGTTAATAAGATCTCACCCACGCGCTGCGCTGCGCAAAGTACATCCCGTCGCGTCAGTTGCGGCCCGTGTCGAGATTGCGGCTGCCATCCAGTTGCATTTGAAGTTGAACTCTTACCTCGAGTTCACGATTGTCTTCTACAATTTTTGGCGTTCCCAGCTTCCCTTTGCCATAACGACCGTCCACCTTGAAATAAAAGTAGATGCCATCATCGGGTCCGGTTGTCATATATCCCGACCGCCGAAACAGCCAATCGGCATCAATCACAAGCTCCTGCTGATACCCTTCCTCCGGGGCTTCTTTCATGGACCAAAAGGCACGTTCACCTTCTTTCTGCTCATAGACAATCCCCCCCCCTTCGGGATCGTTCAGCACAAGACGCAGCTTCTGGGGAAGTACCACCGGACGGTGCCAATTGGATCGGGTTTTGGCGGTGCTAGCAATGGAACCATCTCGATTCACTGCAGCCTGAACATACAGACATCGAGACGGAAGCTGTTCGGGATCACGGAGGTCGTTCACAGGCTCTGGCCATAAACTGCCCGCACCTCGTCCACGCAGTTCCCAGCGGTGCCAGTCGAATCCAATCACTCCCCCGGAAGACACACCATTCTGACGGCGGAAAGTCAACTCGAAATCCTGCTTCACCAACTCAACAATGTTGCCTATCTTTTCGAGGACAATTCGAAGGTCGCGGTGCTCAATAAGATTCACGCGTGGCGCGGGATTTCGGCCAATAATATCTTCAGGGGCTGGTGAATTATTTTGCACAAACTCCACTTTTTTCCGAAAATATCCAGGCTTGCTGAAATACAATCGGACAACATCCACTCCTTTCGCAATGACAGAAAATCGTCCTGTAATCTGCCGGATTTCCCGATCTTCCGTTTTTCTTTCCACTCCGTGTCTTTTAACTTTAACGATTTTAAGTTCCACACCTTCCACCGACTGTCCGTCCCGATCTACCACTGTGCCCTCCAGAACGAAATCAGACGCAAGCGCACCCATAAAACGGCTGAAGAATTTTGCCTCTAATCTGTTTTGTCTCTTTTGTTCTGACGGAGACAGCTGCTCTTGTTCAGCTTTTTGAGGATATTGATTGGTCAAAAACTCCAGAAAGGGCTTGGCACGTATATATTCAGTTGTAATCGCCCCCAAGGGGGGTGGCGGCATATCCCTTTGCTCATAACGCTCGATCCGCTCCTGAACAATCTGTTCTGTCGTGCTCACAATGCGCTCATATCCCCATACGCCCCACAAGAACAATTTGGCAGCGCAAGAAGAGGCAAACCACTCCGGCTCCGGCGGACCGGGATGGGTAACCGCCAACTGCCCGCTTACCCGGGGCGTCACCACAAACAGCGCCAACCATGCCCCACAAAAGAATATCCGGATAGTACGACTATTCAAAACATGTAGCATAACTCACCCTCCAGATTGTGTTTCTCCTTCCCGGTACAGTATGCCCCTTCCCCCCCCGCCAGACAAGCCCCCTCCTGCCCCCCCGCCGTTTGTCGGCAGCTGCCGGTTGTTCCCGGCAGTCGCCCATTATCCCCCAATTTCGGCCGTTTTTACCCGTTTTTCGGCCGTTTTCCGCGTTTTGGGCCCGTTTTTCGCCCGTTTTCCACCCTTTTTCGCCCATTTTGGCGTCAACCGGCAGCTGCCGACAAAACCCGGGACAAGGCGCGGGAGCGCCCAAAAAACGTCTCGTTTTTGCGTCTTTTCCCCGCCGCGTAGCGGCGTCCGCAGCGTCCGTGTCCGTCCGTGCTCGTCCGTGCTCGTCCGTGTGGCTGTTCCGCCGCGTCAGCGGCGGCGCAATTCCGCCCCCAAAATATCAAAACCGCCGTTTTTACCTATTGCCAGCCAAAATCTGCCCATTTCCACCCATTTTTGACCATTTTTCGTCGTTTTGGGCCCATTTTTGGCAACATTCGTGTCCATTCGAGTCCATTCGCGGTTCAAAATAATCGCAAAATCACGCATTCCCGCATTCAAACAATTCCCCTCCGCCCCCATCTCTATTCTTGCGGCCGGGGCCACAGATGGGTCGTGGTGTTCTTGTAGCGGTCGTACTCGCTGAACACGCAACCGCAATACTGCTGGTGGTAGAGCATCTTGACCAGGTGGGCGGGCGCCTCGGCCTCGCGCCAATCCCGATACAAAAAAGGAATGCCTTCTTCCTCCGCCGCCGCATCGCCCGCCTGCCGGATCAGAACGTGATCCTGATGGCGACTCGTCACCAGCGTCGAGGTGAACGCGGCGCAGCCTTGTTCCCGCGCCACCCGCGCCGCCCGCCCGAGACGCAGCGCGTAGCAGCGCGCGCAACGCTCCGGCACCGCCTCATGCCCGTGCACCGCGCGACAAAACTCCACCAGCCCATAGGTCTCGTCCGCCACCAGCTCAAGCCCCGCGCGCTCGATCAGCATCTTGACCGCCTTGAGCCGCCGACGCCATTCCAGCAGCGGATGGATGTTCGGATTGCCCCAGAATACCACCGGCTCCCACGACTCCGCTTCCGCGGCCAAACCCGTCAGAGTTTTGCCCAGGCAGTGGGCGCAACAGGCATGGATCAGCATCCGTGGCATAACCTCACTCCGGCTTGCGAAACAACTGGATCTCCTCCGCGCCCAGGCAGAGCATCATCAGCGCGCCGGGCGACGCCGTGGCCTCGAACAACTGCAGGCAACGCCCCTCCTCCCCCGGCCACGGATATACATGCACCACGTCATAGCCCTTGGCCGTCACAATCTCCGGCCCCGGCCGGTCCGGGTCATAGCTGCCATGCACAAAACGCGCCGACACCCCGTAACGCGCCGCCAGCCCCTTGGCTTCGGCCACCAGGCGCGCGTCAATCTCCACCCCCACCGCCGTCAGCCCCAGCATCGCGGCAAACATCGTCGCCAGCCCCTGACCGCTGCCCCACTCCAGAAACGAGCCGGTGCGCGACAGATAACCCGCCTCCAGCAGCCACTGCAGAATCTGGAAAAAATAGCGCGTGTCGCTCGGCACAAAATAGCCCCCCGCCATATCCGTGTCATAGTCCTCCGCACGGTCCTCGGCGTCGCGAATAAACGCGTCCACATAACGCGGCACGGGCAAGTCCCCCGCCTCCGGCGGAATCACCACCCGCCCCAGCCCCGGCGGGATGAAAAAAGTTCGGGTCATTGGAATGCGTGACGGTTAGTTTGGATAGGTCAGCAGCAGGTCCGCCGCCACGTCGGCCGCGGTCTCCGCGCCCGCCAGATTCTCCGCCACCTTGAGCGCGAACAGAAAGGTTGTCCCCGGCCCCTGGCTGGTCACCACCCGGCCGTCCTGCACCACGCGCTCATCCACCCAGGTGCCCGCCGTCAACTGATCCTTCAGCGACGGATAACAAGTGTACTTGCGCCCCGCCAGCACCCCCGCGTCCTGCAGCACCAGCGGTCCGGCGCAAATGGACGCCACCAGCTTCCCCGCCGCCGCCAAATCGCGTACGGCCTGCAACACGCTTTCGTCGCCCTGCATGGTTTCCGTCCCCTCCATGCCGCCCGGAATCACCAGCGCGTCCAACTCCCCGGCCTGTCCGGGGTCCCACCGCCCGTCCGGAATCAGGTTCACCCCTCGCGACGCCGTCACCGCGCCCGACCCCTCCCCCACCTTCGCCAAAAACACATCCAGGCCGGCCCGCCGCAAAACATCCACGCAAATCACGGTCTCCATCTCTTCCGAGCCGTTCGCCACCAGCACACAAACCTTCTTGCTCATATCCGTCAACTCCTTCGCACACCGCCACCGTTCGGCGTGTCTTCCTTCTGACAATCTACCGTTTTCCCGTCAACATGCAATTCGGCCCCCGTCACGCGCGCGGGTGGGCCTTGCCATATTCCTCTTTCAGCCGCTGGACGCTCACATGCGTATAAATCTGCGTGCTCGAAAGATTCGCGTGTCCGAGCAGTTCCTGCACGCTGCGCAAATCCGCCCCCGCGTCCAGCATGTGCGTCGCAAAGCTGTGCCGCAAGACGTGCGGCGACACCCGCGGATCCAGATCCGCCGCCTCCAGATATGTCTTCAGCGCGCGCTCGACCGAGCGCGGCGTAAGCGGCCCGCCGAGCCGGTTGACGAAGACCGCCGACGTCCGCTCCGCCCCCCGCCGCGCCAGCCAGGCGTCGCGCGCCTCCAGCGCCGCCTGCAGGGCCAGCGTCGCCGGCCGCCCCAGCGGCGCGAACCGCTCCTTCTTGCCCTTGCCGCGCACCAGCGCCACCCCCGACAGCAAATCCACGCGCGCGTCCGTCAAGCCGCACAGCTCCGCGATCCGCATCCCCGTGCTGTACAGCACCTCGAGAATTGCCGTGTCGCGCCGCGCCGCGTAGTCGGCAAACGCGCCCGCCGGGGTGTCGCTCCTCTTCGCCCCGCCGCGCGCCTGCTGGCGCAACTGCCGCGGCGTCGCCAGCAGCCGCAGCATCTCCTCCGGACTCAGCACCAGCGGCAGCCGCCGCCGCGGCTTGGGTTGCTGCAAGCTCGCGAACGGATTGGCCTTGACCAGCTCCTCGCGCAGCAAAAAGCGGAAAAACGACCGCAGGCTCGACATCTTGCGGCTGGCCGTGGCCGGCGCCAGACCCGCCTTCTGAAACGACGCCAGAAAACGCCGCGCCGAAAACCTGTCCGGCGTCTTCCAAGGGAACGGCGGCCTGGCGTCCACCCCCCACATCTGCGCGCAAAACTGGCCTATATCCATAATATAGGCCGCCACCGTGTGTTCCGACGCGTTGCGCTCCGCCCGCAGATGCCGGACAAACTGCGCCACGGCCGGATCATCCAGCACCCGGCTGCCCACCGGCAGCGACACCTTCTCCGCCCTCCCCCGCCCGCCGGCTGGCCGCTTGGCCGTCATGGCCCTCGCCCGCCCTACTCCTTCGGCTCGGACGTACGGCTCTTGCGCGGCGGACGCGGCTCGCTCAGCCCATACTGCTGCTGAACCTGCGCGTAGGTCGGAATCTGCGCGGCATAGGTCAGCGCCAGCCGCTTCAAGGCCGACACCTGCCGGAAGCTCAGCTCGTGGCTCTGCTCGTATTGCGTCTTGAGCGACTTCAAAAACTCGAGGTCGTCCCAAGTCCGCCCGCGGCGCGTCGTGGGCGCCCGCCACTCCGTCACGCTGTCGAACAGCGCCAGGATCTCCGGGATGTGGTCATCGCCCTTGCGGGCCTCGGTGACCACCCCCAGCTCGCCGGCCTTCTGCTCAAAGTCCGGAATCTGCGCTGCGTACTTGCGCATGATTTTGTCCAGATAGCTGATTTGCGCCGCCGAAAGGCGCCGCCCGCCCGCGACCTGCTTCGCCAGCGACTCGCAAAAATCGCGGTCGTCATAGACCCGCTTGCCGAACTTGCGCGGCGGATCAAACTCCACCTTCTCCAGCAGCGCCAGCTTGTCCAGCGTCTCCTGCCGCGGCCCCAGCTTGTGCTCGGCCTGCTCCTCGGGAGCCTCGATCCCCAGTGTGCTGATCACCGAGGCCACCTCCGGCGCCTGCTCCCGATAGCGGAACATCAGCCGCTCCAGCGCCTCCTGCTGGCGCGCCGAAATCAGCCGCTCCTTGGCGTCAAACTGACGCCGCACCGACTGCACAAACTTCTCATCGCTATACACCACCTTGCCCGACCGCATCACCGGCGGCTGCCAGTCCGCGACCGTCTCCAGCGCCGTCAGCATCTTCTCCACCGCGTCCGAGTCCCCCGCCGGCCCCCGCGCCGAGCCCATCCAGCCGCTGAACTTCTCGTAAAACGAGGCCAGCATCTCGTTCCAGGCCACCTTGCCGTTTTCGATCTCGTCAAGCTGCTCCTCCATCTCCGCCGTAAACTGCACGTCAAAAAGCGCGTCCCAGTTTTCCGCCAGGAAATCCCAGGCCTTCAGCCCCAGATCGCTCGGCACCAGCGCGCGCTTTTCACGCGCCACATATTTGCGCTGCAGCAGCGTCGAAATAATCTGCGCGTAGGTGCTGGGCCGCCCCACCCCGTTTTCCTCGAGCACCTTCACCAGCGACGCCTCCGTATAGCGCGGCGGCGGCTGCGTTTCCTTGCGGTCGTTCAGCCACTCGAGCACCTCGAGCGCTTCGCCCTTCTCCAGCGGCGGCAGCGGGCCGTTCTCTCCATTGTTGTTGTTTTCGGCCTGCTCCTTCTTCTTCTTCTCCAGGCCCGAAACCCGCATGAAGCCGGGAAACACAATCTCCGACGCCGTGGCCCGGAACAAAAAGGTTTCCGGCCCGGCATCCGCTCCGCCCACCGCCTCCAGTTCGGCCGTGCGCTGCGCGATTACCGCCGGGGCCATCTGGCTCGCCACAAAGCGACGCCAGATCAGGTCATAGAGCCGCCAATGATCGTGATCCAGCACATCCTTGACCGCCGCGGGCGTCAACGTGGGATCTGTCGGACGGATCGCCTCGTGCGCCTCCTGCGCACTGGCGCGGCTGCGGAAATAGTTGGGCTCGGCCGGCAAAAATTCCGCGCCATGCTCGGCCTTGATAAAGTCCCGCACCTGCTCGATGGCCTCACGCGCCACCTGGAACGAGTCGGTCCGCATATAGGTAATCAACCCCGACGCGCTGCCCCGGCCCAGCTTCACGCCCTCGTAAAGTTTCTGCGCCAGGCGCATCGTCCGCGACGGCGAAAAGCCACACGCCCCGCTCGCGCTCTGCTGCAAACTGCTCGTAATAAACGGCGGCGGCGCGTTCTTGCGCACCTCCTTGTGGATCACGTCCGCCACCCGTAGCGACCGCCGCTGCAGCTCGTCCATCAGCTTCAGCGCCAGCGCCTCATCCTGAACGTCGGCCTTCTCGCCGTTCAGCTTGGCCAGCGTCGCCGTAAACGGGTCGCGCGGCTCCACCTGCTTCGCCGCGCGCACCCCCAACACCCAATAGGGCACCGGCTTGAACTCGCGAATCACCTTCTCGCGCTCGCACACCAGCCGCAGCGCCACCGACTGCACCCTCCCCGCGCTCGATGCCCCCGGCACCCGCCGCCACAGCAGCGGGCTCACCTTGTAGCCGACCACCCGGTCCAGAATCCGCCGCGCCTGCTGGCTATCCGCCCGCAACTGGTTGATCTGGCCCGGCTGCTCAAACGCCCGGCGCAGCGCCCGCGCCGTAATCTCGTTGTAGGTCACCCGCAAAAATTTGTCCTCCGGATCGTCCCCGCGCAGCGCCTCGCGCAAATGCCAGGCAATCGCCTCGCCCTCGCGGTCCGGGTCCGGCGCCAGATACACCTTGTTGGCCTGCTTCACCAGTTGCTGCAGCTCCGCCAGCACCTTCGCCCGCCCCTTGATCGGCACATACTGAGGAATAAAGCCCCCCTTCACGTCCACCCCCAGCGTCCGCTCGGGCAGGTCGCGAACATGCCCCATCGAGGCCTTCACCACATAATCCTTGCCCAGCAGCCGGTTGATCGTCCGGGCTTTCGCCGGCGACTCCACAATCACCAAATCCTTCGTCATGTCCTCGTTCCCTTCGCTTCTCAGCTCTCATCCTCCGGCAGCTCCCACTGACGGATCTCCTCCATCAGCGCCAGCCTGCGGCCGGGCAGCCGCCGGATGATATGTTTCATTTCCAATTGCATCGCCACAGTCATCAGCCGCGCCGGGGTCAGGTTGGCGCGACGAATCACCACGTCAAAATCCAGTTCCGGCTCCCGCCAGAGCGCGCGCACCACGGCCGCCTCCGCCGGCGCCAGCGTCAGCCGCCGGCGCGCATCCTGCGCCTGCACAACCCGCGCCTGCTCATCCGGCGGAAACAAAAACTCAAACTCCTTCAAAATATCCGACAAATCCTGCACCAGCCGCGCCCCCTGTTGAATCAGCCGGTGCGGCCCCCGCGCCCCATCCAAGTCCACCCGCCCCGGCACCGCCAGCACGCTGCGCCCCTGTTCGAGCGCCTGCGCCGCCGTATTCATCGCCCCGCTTTTCAGGTCCGCCTCGACCACCAGCACCCCCTTCGACAATCCGCTCACCACCCGGTTGCGGTACGGAAACGTAGTCCGGTCCGGCTCGCGCCCCAGCGGAAACTCCGACACCAGCGCTCCGCTCGCGCAAATCTCGTCCGCCAGCTCGCGGTTCTCCGGCGGATACAGCTTGTCCATGCTCCCCCCCAGCACCGCGATCGTCCGCCCCTCCGCCTTCAGCGCCGCCCGATGCGCCCGCGTATCAATGCCCCGCGCCAAACCGCTCACAATCGTAAACCCCGCCTTCGCCGCCAAATAACTCAGCCGCTCGGTCTGCGCCAGACCATAGTGCGACGCCCGCCGCGTGCCCACCACCGCCAGCGCCTGCTCGTCGCGCCCCTCCAGCGTCCCGCGCACATACAGGCACAGCGGCGGATCATAAATGTTCCGCAGAGGCTTCGGATACTCCGCGTCCACCGGCGTCACCAGCCGCGCCCCCAGCTTCGCCGCCGCCTGCTCCTCGCGCCCGGCGCTCAGTCCGCTCCGCTGCGACACAATGCTCTCGGCCACCTTCTCGCCAATCCCCCGCACCCGCGACAACTCCGCCGCCGACGCCCCCAGCACCGCCTCCGGCGACCCCAGCGCCTCGCACAGCGCCCGCACCCGGACCGGCCCGATCTGCCCGATCTGGTTCAGAACGATATAGGCCTCTCGAGCAGTCATCGCCATCCCGGCCTACTCCTCCCCCTCTTCAGTCCCGCCCTCGTCGCTCACCGGCGGCTCCGCCTTCAGCCGCCCCCGCCCCCCCTTGCGCCGCTTCGCCGGCTTGAACAAATCCATCTGACGCCCACGCAACAGGTCATAATTCTTCAAAATCCGCAGCGTCTGCAGCAAATCCGACTTCTCATACGCCTTGTTCACGTCAATCCGCTCGATCAGCTCGTGCAGCATCTCGCGGAACAAAATCACGCCGTCAATGCCCTGCTTGCGCAGATAATCCAGCGTGCCTTGCCGCTGCTCCGCCTTGGTCGGCAAATCGCCCAGGCACAGCACCTTCGCCGGGCGCTTCAGCCCCATCTCCGCGGCGGCGGCCCGCGCGGCCGCGGGACCGGCAAACCGGGTAATCTCCGGCGACCCCGCCACCATCGCCGCCGTAAACTTGCCCGAGTGCCAACCGCGCACCGCCACAATCGCCCCGGCCACCTGCCCAAGCTCGCGCGCGCCCCACAGCATGGTGTCCGGGATCTCCCCCTCCCCCTTCACCAGCGGATTCAGCGCCAGCAGGTCCACCTCCTCATGCGCGCCCTTCGCGCGCGCGATCACCTGATACTTGCGCGGCTGGCGTACCAGAAAGCCCAACGCCTCGAGATACTCCCGCACCATCCATTCATTCACCGATGCCATGTCCGCACCACCTTTCCCAAGCGGCCTTCAGCTCCGCCTCCGCCACCGCCACCGGCAGTTCCGAGCTCCCCAGCCGATCCGTCAACACAAAGCGCACCCGGCCCCCCGCCGCCTTCTTGTCCACCCCCATCGCCGCCAGCAAATCCGCCCACTGCCACCCGGGATCCGGCGTCGTCGGCAAATCAAACGCCTCGAGCAACGCCGCCACCCGCGCCACCTCTGCCGCCGGCAACCCGCGCAACGCTACCGAAAGCTCCAGCGCGTACACCATGCCCAGCGCCACCGCCTCGCCATGGCACAGCTCGCCATAACCTGTCACCTTCTCAATCGCATGCCCCATCGTATGCCCAAAATTCAACACCGCCCGCAGCCCCCCCTCGCGCTCATCCCGCGATACCACCTCCGCCTTCAGCTCACAGCAACGCGCGATCATCCGCTCCAGCGCCCCCGCTTCATGCCCCCGAATCCCCTCCACATTCCCCTCAATCCACGCCAAAAAATCGGCATCCAGCGCCGCCCCATACTTCACCACCTCCGCCATCCCCGCCGCGAACTCGCGCGCTGGCAGCGTCGCCAACGTCTCGATGTCCACCAGCACCGCCACCGGCTGATGAAACGCCCCCGCCAGATTCTTCCCCGCTGCCAGATTAATCCCCGTCTTCCCCCCCACCGAGCTGTCCACCATCGCCAGCAGACTCGTCGGCACCTGGATAAACCGAATCCCCCGCATATAGCTTGCCGCCGCAAACCCCGCCAAATCCCCGACCACCCCCCCGCCCAGCGCCACCACCACCGCCCGGCGATCCAGCCGCGCCTCCGCCATAGTTTCCAGCAGCGCCGACCACTCCCCCGCACTCTTCGTCGCCTCCCCCGGCGACAGCACCGCGTGCCCCCACCCCTCCCCCAGCAGCCCCAGCACCCGTTCCCCGTGCGCCGCCCAGACATTCGCGTCGCTAATCACCACCCCCTGCAAGCCCCGGGACACCTCCGGCAACCGCTCCAGCGCCCCCGCGCCGATCAAAATCTCATACGAGCGCTCCCCCAACGCAATGTTGACCACACAACTCATAACGGGGTGAGGAAATAGCCCCTTCACCCCAAAATGTCAACCCCATTCCCTCAATCGCTTCGATTCCCCTGCCCCCCCTCGCCTTGGCCACCCACCCTGCTCTCCGTCCGAAGGACGTGGCAGCGCGTATCCCCTCGGGGTCAGTCCATGACAATTGACAATTGCCCCCCCCCAACAACTGTTGTTCACCAATTTTTGGCCGTTTTCCTGCCGGTTTTGCCCCAATTCGTCTGTTTTCCGTCTTTTTCGGCCATTTTTACCCGTTTTTCACCCATTTTCGCCCTCTTCCCGCCGTTTGTCGGCAGCTGCCCGTTGTTCCACGGTCAAGGCGCGGGAGCGCCACCAAAACCATCCTTTTTTGCCTTTTTTCCCGCCGCACAGCGGCGTCCCAAAAGTCCGTGTCCGTCCGTGCTCGTCCGCCTGTCCCGTCCCGCACGCGCGGGACGGGATGCTCGTCCGTGTGGCTGTTCCCACCGCCCCCACCAGCACCACCCCGCCTCCACCCACGGCGCATCAGCGCCCGGTGGCAGCGCGGCAAAGGATTTTGTAAAAACGAGGGGTTTTCACGGTAAAATAAGCGTTCCGCTCAATCCCAACGATTTCTCAGTCTGCCGTGCGTCCCGCGTCTGCGGGATGGCAGTAGGCGGATTCTTTGGAAGGTTGGCGGGGTTTTCACGCAGCCATATGGCTCTCCGTCCGAAGGACGTGGCAGCGCGGCAAAGGATTTTGCAAAAACGAGGGGTTTTCCCGGCAAAATAAGGCGCGAATTTTTCGATGATGGCGCGTCGCGGGCGATCCCTCGCAGTACTTTAGTACGCGAGGGTCGTCCTCGACGCGTCAGCGCGGAAAAGGCGCACCTTGGTTTTGCCGCCTCGTTTTTCAAAATCCTTTGCCGCCCCCCTCCCCCTTCCCCCCCCCCACTCACCGCCCGCCGCCGCCTCGCCCCTCCACCTCATCCACATACCGCTGCCACTGCGTCCGCGGCCCACCCCCCTCCACCTCCACCGCCACCGGCACCTCCCCCCCCGGCCGGTCAAATCCATCCACATACCGCTTCCGCGCCTGCAACTCCTCCAAAAACTGCTGATGCACCCTCTCCGCCCGCAACCACAACTGATTCAGCGCCACCTGCCACGTGGCATCATCCAGGGGGCGCAGCTCCGCCGAGGCGCGTCGTCGCCGCAACCACCCGGTTTTTTCGACCGGCGCCTTCCCAAACTGGTCAAAATACGCCGCGTACCCCGCCAGCACCTCCTGCAACCGGGCCGGCGCGCCCACCCGCAGCCCCTGCACCTGCAGCGACAACGCCGCCGCCAGCGGCGCGACCCACTCCTGCCCGCGATACTCGATCAAGTCCCGCGCAAACAGCTCATCCGGCACCTCGAAGGGCACCCCCGACACCATCGCCCGCGGCCGGAAAGTCAGACACGCCAGCAGCGCGTTCTCCAGTTGCAGGCTGCGATCGCTCCACGCCTCGATGGTCCGCGTCCGCGCCCGCTCGCCCAAAAACTCGCGCCAGGCCGTTTCCGGATGCCCCCCCGCCACCGCCGCGCAATTCGCGCGCACCCAGGCCGCGTCAATGGCCTGCCGCGTGCCCGCCGCCTGGAACAGTTCGCCCCAGGCCCGCGCGTCCTCCTCCGGGAACAGGAACTCGACCGCCGCCGCGGCATAGGCCTTCTCGCGCCAGCGACCCGGCGGCATCGTCTCCATGCGGATGATCTTGGCCAGGCTCATGTGCCGGCCGTCCGCCATCTCGCGCGCCACCCAGTCGCGGTTGCGCGACCGCAGCGCAGCCTGCGTGTTCTGCACAATCCCCGCCGAAATCCATTCCGGCACGACCGCCCCCATCCCCGCCTGCTGCGGTGGCGGCGTGTGCTGCGCCGCGTAGCGGTTCAGCAGCAGCCAGGCCACCGCCTCGAGCAGATCCTCGCCGTCCAGCCGATGACGCTCCGGCGCCACCACCCGCTGATAAAACCGCCCTCCATCCCAACCCTGCATCCTCAGGATTTGCGCGTCCGGTCCCGACGAACTCTGGATCATCACCCCCAGCACCTGATCCCGGCTCATCGGCAGCGCCATGCCCGTGTGACGCTCGATCTGCGCCGCCAGATCCGCCAGTCCCTTCGCCATCACCATGTTCTCGGCCGCGCTCAACCCCGACACCACAAAACGCCGGTCCGCGCTATAAATCGAGGCCTGCCCCGCCCGCGGCGCGACCGCGCCGCCGCCCGGCGCCTGCGCCCACGCCCCCCCCGCCGCCAGCCAACCGGCCAGCAGACCGCACACCATCTGATGCCAAGCCTTCATCCGCCTCATATCGGCCGGAACCGCACCCGCCGCGGCTGATCCGCCGCCTCACCCAGCAAACGCCGGCGCTGCGCCTTGTAGCCCTCAAAGTTGCCCTCAAACCACGTCGTCGTGCCATCCTCCTCAAACGCCAGAATATGCGTGGCAATCCGGTCAAGAAACCAGCGATCGTGACTCACCACCACCGCGCAACCGCCAAACGATTGCAGCCCCTCTTCCAAAGCCCGCAGCGTGGTCACATCCAGATCGTTGGTCGGCTCATCCAGCAGCAGCAGGTTGCCGCCCCGCCGCAGCAGCTTGGCCAGATGCACCCGGTTGCGCTCGCCTCCGGACAGCTCGCCCACCTTCTTCTGCTGGTCCGCCCCGCGGAAATTGAAGCGGGTGCAATAGGCCCGCGCGTTCATCGGCTTGCCGCCCAAATCGAGCGTCTCCTGCCCGCCGCTGATCTCCTCGAACACCGTGTTCTCCGGGTTCAGCTCATCGCGCAACTGATTCACATAGGACACCTCGACGGTCTCGCCAATCGTCAGTTGCCCGCCGTCGGGCTGCTCCTCGCCCATGATCATACGCAGCAGCGTCGTCTTGCCCGCCCCGTTGGGGCCGATCACCCCCACAATCCCCCCGCGCGGCAGATCAAAATTGACCCGATCCATGATCAGGCGGTCGCCGTACACCTTGCGCAGTCCCTCCGCGCGCACCACCAGATTCCCCAGCCGCTTGCCCGAGGGAATCTGGATGTCGAACGAATCCTCGCGCGTGTCCACCGTCTTGGCCGCCAGCTCCTCATAGCGCGACAGACGCGCCTTGTTCTTGGTCTGGCGCCCCGCCGGATTCAGCCGAATCCATTCCAGCTCGCGCTGCAACATCTTTTGGTGCGCCGCGTGCTGCTTGTTCTGCTGAGCCGACAGAGCCTGCTTGGCCTCGAGCCAGGCCTCATAGTTGCCCTTGTATGGAATCCCCCGGCCATCCTGCATCTCCAGAATCCACTCGGTCACATTGTTCAAAAAATAGCGGTCGTGAGTCACCACCACCAGCGTGCCGGCAAACTTGCGCAGATAGGTCTCGAGCCAGGCCACCGACTCCGCATCCAGATGGTTCGTCGGTTCATCCAGCAGCAGGGCGTCGGGATTCGACAACAGCAGGCGGCACAGCGCCACGCGCCGCTTCTCGCCGCCCGAAAGCCGGGCCACGCCCGCCTCGCCCGGCGGCAGGCGCAGCGCGTCCATCGCCCGCTCGATCTGATTGTCCAGATTCCACAAGTCGCGCGCGTCAATCATGTCTTGCAGATCGCCCAGCTCGTTGTTGAGTTTCTCGCTTTCTTCGGGCGACGCGGCATCGCCCAGCCGGCCGCACAGCTCGTCATAGCGGTCGAGAAGCGCCTGCGCCGCCGCCGCGCCCGCCGCCACGTTGTCCGCCACGGTCAGGTTCTCGTCCAGTTGAGGCTCCTGGGGCAGATAGCCCACCCGAATCCCCGACGCCGCCACAAACTGCCCCAGATACTCCTTGTCCAACCCCGCCATCACCCGCAGCAGCGACGACTTCCCCGCGCCATTGCCCCCGATTACTCCGATCTTGGCCCCGAAGAAAAACGATAGCGATATATCATCCAGCACCGTCAAGCGGTCATACTGCTTCGAGAGGTGCGTCAGCGTAAAAATATACTCACCCGACATGCCCGCCCGCCTTTCCCTGACAACTCCTGCCCCGCCACCCGCCCTGCACGCGCGCCGCCCTCTTGATCATGGCTTGGCCGGATGAATCTCGACCGTGACGGTCCGGTTCAACCGCCGGTTCTGGCTGGAATCATTCGGATAGGGCGCGTCGCTCAGCGCCCCCGCGCGGGTTTCATAGGTCAGCGCCCGGTTGGCCCGCGCGTAGTGGTTCAAATACTCCCGCGCCGCCTCCGCGCGCAACGCCGCCAGCTCCTGATTGTTGCGATACTGCTCCGTTGGCCGGCTCAGGGGCACGTCATCCGTATGCCCCACCACCACCACCCGCGCCCCCGCCTTCATGGTCACCAGCTTGGCCGCCAGCGCCTTGAGCCCCTTGATGCCCCCGGCCGACAAATAGTTGGCCGACACAAACACCGGCTCCGTAAACTTGACCCGGTACACCCCGCCGGCCACCGTCACCTCCGCGCCCGCCACCTTCCAATCCGCCGCCACCGGCTTCGGCGCGGCCTCGGTCGCGGTCTTCGCCGGCGACTTGGCCGGCTCGCCCGGCGACTTGCCCTCCCCCTTGCTTTCCGCAAGGGCAAACAGCTCGATCTCGCGCAGGTCCACCGTGGTGCCCGGCTCCGGCTTGCCCGGACGCGCCGACCAGAACGCCAGCAGCGCCACCAGCACGATCAGCGCCGCCACCCCCGCCACCACCGGCCAGCTCAGCTCCGCGTCCGCCAACCAGTCGCGCAAACCGTCCCACGCCCGCCGCAAGGGCATCCCGCTCAGCCACCGCGAACGCGTCTTCTTCGGCGGCGGCGCCAACCGCATCCGCGGCCGCCGGTAAATCCCGGTCTTCAACACCGGCTTCGCTTCCGCGGCCTCGCCCGACGGCAGGCCTCCCCCCCCGTCCGACTCCGACAACGCCGCGCGCACCTCCGCCACCACATCCACCGGCTCGCCCGCCGGCGGCAGCACCATCTCGATGTCCCGGGGATCGTCCGACATCAGGCCCGGCTCCGGCTTCGGCAGCGTCACCGGCGGCGGCCCCGGCCGCTCATCCGCCCGGTCCTTCAGCGAGAGGAACAGGTCCAGTTGCAGGTCATCGCCGCCCTTGCGCCGGCTCTTGCCGGCTTTGGCGTCGGCATTCAGCCGCCCCTGCAACGCGTTGGTAAGCCTGCCCATCTCCCGCTCCCCGGCGCCCTCAGCCCACCACCAGATTGACCATCCGACCCGGAATGTAAATCTTCCGCTTGAGCTCCTTGCCCGCCAGATGCGCCTGCACCTCGGGACAGGCCAGCGCCGCGGCCAGCACCTCGGCCTCGGGGCTGTCCGGCGCGAGCTGCACCCGCCCGCGCAACCGGCCATTCACCTGAATCGGAATCTCGATGGTTTCCCGCTTCAAATACTCCGGGTTCACCGCCGGCCACGGCTCGTAGGCCAGCGTCTCCTCGTGGCCCAGCCGGTGCCACAACTCCTCCGCCAGATGCGGCGCGAACGGACTCAAAATCAGCACAAACGGCTCCAGCAGCTTCTTCGGCAGCCGCTCCCACCCCTGCGCGGCATTCACAAAAATCATCATCGCCGAAATCGCCGTGTTGAAGTCCATCTGCTCGATGTCCTCCGTCACCTTCTGAATCGCCACATGCAGCGCGTGCAGTTGCTCGGGCGTCGGCGTCTCATCGCTCAGGCGCGGCGAAAGCTCCCCGGTCTCCTCCACCACCACCAGCCGATAGACCCGGTTCAGAAAGCGGAAAACCCCCTCGACGCCCTTCATGCTCCAGGGCTTCACCTGGGTCAGCGGCCCCATGAACATCTCATAAAGTCGCAGCGAGTCCGCCCCGTACTCCTTCACGATGTGGTCCGGATTGATCACATTGCCGCGACTCTTGCTCATCTTGTCCGCGCGCGCCTTCACCACAATCTCGCGTTGCGCCTTCCAGACAAAGCCGTCACCCGCCTTATCCACCTCGGCCTCGGTCAGCCGCACTTGCTCATACTGACCGTTCGCGGTCGTCTGGTCATACGAGACCGGCTCCCCGGTCGCGGCATCCCTGAAAAGGGTATATTCCATCTCGCCCAGAATCATGCCCTGATTCACCAGCTTCCGGAACGGCTCCGCCATCGAGACCACGCCGCAGTCATAGAGCACCTTGTGCCAGAACCGCGAATAGAGCAGATGCAGCACCGCATGTTCCGCGCCGCCCACATACAGGTCCACCGGCATCCAGTACTTTTCCTTCTCCGGATCCACCAGCGCCCGGTCGTTGCGCGGATCAATAAACCGCAGATAATACCAGCACGACCCCGCCCACTGCGGCATCGTGTTCGTCTCGCGCGTGGCCGGTCCGCCGCACTTGGGGCAAACCGCCTTGACCCACTCCTCCGCGCGTGCCAGCGGCGGCTGACCATCCGGCGTCGGCCGATAATCGCTCATTTCCGGCAGCCGCACCGGCAGCTCGTCCTCCGGCACCGGCACCACCCCGCACTTCGGGCAATGCAGCAGCGGGAACGGCTCGCCCCAGAAACGCTGACGGCTAAACAGCCAGTCGCGCAGCTTATAGTTCACCTTGGCCTCGCCCACCCCCCGCTCCTCGAGCCAGGCCGTGATGCGCTGCTTGAACTCCTCCGTTGGCAACCCGTCATATTCGCCTGAATTGACCGCGACGCCGTCGTCCACATAGCCGCGCCAATCCACGCCCTCGGGCGGCTCGACCACCTGAATAATCGGCAACCCGAACTTCTCGGCGAACTCATAGTCGCGCGTGTCGTGCGCTGGCACCGCCATGATCGCGCCCGTGCCATAGCCCCACAGCACATAGTCCGCGATCCACACCGGAATGGACTCGCCATTCACCGGGTTCACCGCAAAGCCCCCGGTAAACACCCCCGTCTTCTCCTTCGTCAGCTCGGCGCGCTCGAGATCGCTCTTGGCCGCCGCCGCCGTCCGGTAGGCCTCGACCTCCGCGCGTTGCTCCGGCGTCGTGATCCGGTCCACCAGCGGATGCTCCGGCGCCAGCACCATATACGTCGCCCCGAACAGCGTGTCCGGGCGCGTCGTATAGACCCGCAGCGTCTCGCCGTTCACCGCGAAGTCCACCTCCGCGCCCTCGCTGCGCCCGATCCAGTTGCGCTGCATCTCCTTGATGCTCTCGGGCCAGTCCAAATCGTCCAGATCCGCCAGCAGCCGCTCGGCATAGGCCGTAATCTTCAGCACCCACTGACGCATCGCGCGCCGCTCCACCCGGTAGCCCTTCGCGCGCTGCTCCTCGACCTCCTCATTGGCCAGCACCGCGCACAAGTCCGGACTCCAGTTCACCGGCATCTCCCCCTCATAGGCCAGCCCCCGCTTGAACAACTGCAAGAAAATCCATTGCGTCCAGCGCACATACTCGTCATCCGTCGTCGCGATCTCCCGGTCCCAGTCATAGGAAAACCCCAGCATCTTCAACTGCCGCCGGAACGTATCAATATTCTCGTAAGTCTTCCCCTTCGGATGATTCCCCGTATTGATCGCGTGCTGCTCCGCGGGCAGGCCGAACGAGTCCCACCCCATCGGGTGCAGCACGTTCACGCCCTTCATCCGCTGATAGCGCGCCAGAATATCCGTCGCCGTATAGCCCTCCGGATGCCCCACATGCAGCCCGTCACCGCTCGGATACGGAAACATGTCGAGCACATAAAACTTCTCCCGCGTCGGATCCACCTCGTCCGGCGTGCGGAACGTCTTGTGCTTCTCCCAATAGGCCTGCCAACGGGCCTCAATGTCTGCATGCGGATACGCCATGAAATCTCCTCAATACAAAAATTGTGAATTTGACCGGCCACCATACCCCCCCCGCCCCCCGCGTTCAATGACATTCAACCTTCTGCCCCCCACCTCACACCCCCTCGGGGTCAGTCCTTGACAATTGACAATCCCCCCGCGCATCCCTCGCTTGCGTTTCTTTTGCGCGCGACAACCGTCGCGCGCTGTGGGTGGGCTCGGTGAGCCCGCCCGCCTGCCGCCCCAGCGCCCCCGACGCCCCTTTCCCGCGCGACAACCGTCGCGCGCTGTGGGTGGGCTCGGTGAGCCCGCCAGCCTGCCGCGTCAGCCCACCCTCCGACCCGTCCGACATTTCCCCGAAAACCGGCGTCACGGCCTCACGGCGTCAAGGCGTCCCCTCCCCAATCGCCCCAAAAAACCGCCCAAAAAACCAGAAACCGCCCCTTTTCCCCAAAAAATCGCCCAAAACACCCCAAAATCCGAAAAATACGCCATTTTCGCCCTTTTGGGGCCAGTTTTCGCCCATTTTCACCAATTTTCGGCTCTTTTTCCGCCTTTTCCCGCGCGACAACCGTCGCGCGCTGTAGGCGGGCTCGGCGAGCCCGCCCACCCTTCGTCGGCAGCTGCCGGTTGTTCCCCGGTCAAGGCGCGGGAGCGCCCAAAAAACGTCCCATCTTCGCACCTTTTTCTCGCCGCATAGCGGCGTCCCAGCGCCCCTCCCCGCTTCCATGCTCCCATGCTTCATGCTCGCCGCGCCAGCGGCGTCGTGTGGCTGTTCCGCCCAAATCGTGCCCAAAAAACACCAGAAACCGCTCCAAAAGCGCCTAAAACACCTCAAAATGACCCCAAAATCCGAAAAACCAGCCTTTTCGACGCCAAAACACCAATTATCAAACACCAATTATCTGGACTCAAAGGCGAAATTCGTGGACAATGAAGAAGTTGAACAAGGCTATCGGCGGCAAGCCGCCTCAGCCTCGTCACTGACCTTTGGTGAAAGAAAGGAAACACAATGGCCAACCTCTTCTGGAAGACGACAAAAGGTGCAAAGGCGCTACTCGCTACCCCATTCAAAACTGAAGAGGAGCTGGAGAAGATCGTATTCGAGAACTCGGAGCTGCTCGAAGACATATTCCTCCTCAAGCGCCAAGTGCGCGGCGGGTCGAAGTCCGGCATCCCGGACATCATTGGCATAGATAGCGACGGCAACATCTGTATCATCGAAATGAAGAACTGCGCGGTTGATGCGTCGATCATACCGCAAGTTCTTCAGTATGCATTCTGGGCCGAAAACAATCCAGACTCCATCAAATCCCTCTGGCTTGAATGCGATAATCGCCCCGACGACATGGTGCTCACATGGGAGAATGTCCAAGTCAGAATCCTGATCATCGCTCCCAACATTCTTCGGTCAACGCTCGACCTAGTTGTCAAAATCAACTACCCGGTTGACTTGATTGAAGTTAAGCGATGGGTCGAGGCTGATAACGAGATACTATTGGTCAACAAACTCGAACCAGAGCCGAAGAAAGCAACAAGACCCGTCACCGGCCAACCGGTCTATGACGAAGCATTCTACAAGACCCTCTATAACAACAAGAGCGTAGACGACTTCCTGCGCTACACAAGGGAACTCTCGGCACTCGTGAAGACAAAAGGCTGGAAACTTGAACCCAAATACAACAAGCACTACTGCGGATATAAAGCGGGCTTCTTCAATGCCTTCGGGATCAAGTTTTATGGCTCAAAGACATTCGGTTTCTTTTTTAAGCTGACCGAAAAGGAAGCCAAGTCGGCCAATATCCCCATGACGCGATACGATGAGCAGTGGCGCGAGGCCGTGTACAACATTGAGCCGGATAAGACGGATGTGAAAAGATTCGCATCCCTTTGCGAAATGGCGTACAAAAAGATCAGCGGAGTATGATAATCACCGAACCAGCGGGGTAGCGAATATCGCACTCGCGGTGGGTTCGCGTCCGATAAGACGTGACGGTCAACAAATCGAACGGCATCACCAATCTGTCAGCACCCTCGCCGAGGGGTGACGTTACGGCAGGGAATTTAAAAAAAACATCGGTTTTGCACCCAAAAATCGCCAAAAACACCCTAACCTGAATAATTCATCAACATGGATGAAAAAATTGTTATTTGCTGCGGGGCAGTATGATGCGGATATTTGGATGAAAAAGTTATTTTTCATCCCTGTTGCCCTTCGGCGCGACGATTCCAACCCGTCTGCGGCGTTATTCGGGGTTCGCAGTATGTCCATACAGCTTCNNGTCGCGTGAATTATCCAGGCTAAAATACCCCAAAATCCGAAAATGCACCGTTTTCGACGCCCAAGCACCCAATTTATGGCTACAACGCACCCCCTCGGGGTCAGTCCTTGACAATTGACAATCCCCCCCCCGTACCGTCCTCTGTCCATCTATTGCAATAGGTGGCAGACCACTTGCGACCCTTACGCCTTTTGCTCCCCGCTCCCCATCCGCCTGTCCCGCCCACGCGGGAGGTGACGAAGAAAAAAATGGTTTTGACAGGATTCGCGAAGGCCGAAACACATCAGGTTTTGCGTGACGCTCCGGCATGTTTTTCACGTCCCAAAGGTAGGGACGCATCGCCGAGGCGTCCGCGTCATGTCCCGCCTCACGCGGGACATGACGAAAAAAAGAAGGGTTTCCAGCGGATTCGCGAAGGCCGAAACACATCTGGTTTTGCGTGACGCGCCAGCATGATTTTTCCTACCTTTTGCGCAGAAATGCGCCCCTCCCCAATCGCCCAATCATGCATTCCCACAATCTTCCCCCTCCTCCCCCCCCCTTCCACCTTGCACCTGAAACCTTTCACCGCACCGAGGGCGCCCCTTGGCGATCTTCGGGTCTCCGCGAGAGCCCTTGTTCCCTATCGTTTCAACCACATTGATAACCAAACCAGATCAGGCTAAATCCAGCTCGAAGGTCTCGACCGGGCACTCCGGCAGCGACCGGAAAAACATGCGCCCGTACCACTTGGTCAGCAGCCGCGAGTCCAGCACCACCACGACCCCCTCGTCCGTCTGCGACCGGATCAACCGCCCGAACCCCTGCCGGAACTTCAGCACCGCCTCCGGCAGCGAATAGTCGCGGAACGGGTTGCCCCCCCGCTCCTTGATCCGCTCCATCCGCGCCGCCACCACCGGGTGGTCCGGCACCGCGAACGGCAGCCGTGTCAGAATCACGCTGCTCAGCGCCTCGCCGCGCACATCCACCCCCATCCAGAACCGCTCGAGGCCGAACAACACAAACCCCTCGTCCTGCCGGAAGGTCTCGAGCATGGCCCGCGGCGCCAGCGCTCCCCCCTGCTCGAGCAGCGTCAGCCCCGCCTCCTCGAGCGGACCGCTCAGCGTTTTGGCCGTCGCTTTCAGCAGTTCCGCGCTGGTAAACAGCGCGAACGTGCGCCCCCGGGTCTTCAGCGCCCAGAGCAAGACCCCCCGCGCCACCGCCGCCGCGAACGCCGCCTTGTCCTTCGGGTCCGGCGTATTGGTCGCCACATGCAACCGCACCTGCCGGGCGTGGTCGAACGGCGACCCCAGGCAATGCATCGCGCAATCCTCCCCCACTCCCAGCCGGTCCCGGCAATAGTCCAGTTTCCCGCCCACCGCCAGCGTCGCGCTCGTCAGCACCACCGTCGGCGTGTCCGCGAACAGGCTGCCCGCCAGCAGGGGCGCCACCTCGATCGGCGCGGACCGCAGCACCGGTTGCCGCCGCCGCCCCTCCCGCGAAATCCAATAGACATGATCCTCCGCCGCCTGCTTCAGAAATGTCTTCAGCCCCAGCAGAAGCCCTTCCACCTGCCCGCGCAATCCGCGCAGCTCTGTGCGCGTCTCTTCGTCAAACGCCTCCGGATCATCCAGCAGCGCGTTAAGCCGCGTCGAAAGCTCCTTGAGCAAATCCGGCACGTCCGTCTCGATCTCCAGCGGGCCGGCCACCGTCTTGATGTCCTCGCGCGCCGTCATGCCCGCCGCCGCCGGCAGCTTCCCGAACAAATCCCCCGTCGCGTCCCAAAGCCGCCCCACCGTCTGCGCCGCCTCCGACGCCTTCAGCATCTTAAGCAACCCCTTGCCGCTCTCGGGCACATACAGCCGCCGCAACAAATATTCGAACGAGTACGGCGACAACCGCAGCCCGAGGTGCTCGCTGGCCGTATCCTCGACCGTATGCGCCTCGTCCAGCACCAGCGCCGCCACATCCGGCAGGAAATTCGCCCCCTGCAGCCGCAGCGCCAGATCCGAGAACAGCAAATGGTGATTCGCCACCAGCAAATTCGCGTCGCGCATTGCGGCCCGCGCGCACTGCAAGAAACACCGCTGACGCTCCGGGCATTTCTGCCCCATGCAGTTGCCGTGCTCGGCGCAAACCGCCGCCCAGGCGTCCTGCCGCGGCGGACGGCGCAGCTCCTGCAGGCTGCCGTCCTCGGTCAGCTCCGCCCAGGCCCGGATGCGCTCCAAATCGTTGGCCAGCCCGTCGGCAAACAGCTCGCGCTGATGCCGGAACGCCCGCGCCAGCCGCCGCCGGCATAAATAATTCGACCGCCCCTTCACCAGGCACGCCCGGAACGGCATCCCCAGGCGCTCCTTCAGCAGCGGCAAATCCTTGCCGATCAGTTGCTCCTGCAGCGAGATCGTATGCGTCGAGACCAGCACCCGTCGTTCCGTCCGCATGGCGTGCAGCAGCAGCGGCACCAGATAGGCCAGACTCTTGCCCACCCCCGTGCCCGCCTCGACAATCAGATGCTCGCCCCCCTCCAGCGCGTCCGCCACCGCCCCCGCCATCTGCGACTGCTGGGGCCGCGCCTCATACGCAAAATCCCCCTGCGCCGCCCCGCCCAGGGGTCCATCCCCGGCAAACAGCGCCACGGCCTGCTCCCGCAGGTCGCCGTCAGCTTCCAAATCCAATGGGGCAATCATCTCCGCCCTCCCCCCCCGGCAAGTGTTCCGGCATCCGCGACCGCGCCGGCCGCCCCCCCCCTCAACCGGCTCGCGCCACATCCGGTCGCGCCGCTTCGACCGGCCTATTCCTCAGCGGTCGCGGTCGGCGCCGCCGCCGCCGCTTCCGGCACACCCGGCTCAGGCGGCGCTTCTTCTGCCACCGCCGTCCCGTCGGTCTCCGGCACATCCGGGCTTTCATACTTGATCAGCGCCTTCTCGCGCAAATCCCGCAGATACGCCCCGAGCACCTCCTGCTTGGCGCCGTGTTGCAAAGCCGTGCGGATGTTGGTCTCCACCTTCTCCAGCGGGACCACCTCGCGCTCCTGGAAGCCGCCCGCCAGAATCACGTGAAAACCCACCGGCGACTCCACCACCTCGCTCAGCGCCCCCTCCTCCAGCGAGAACACCGCCTCCTCAAAAGCGGGCGCTTCCCGACCACGCACAACCACCCCCAGGTTGCCGCCCTGGGCCCGGCTGGCGCACTGCGATTCCGTCTTGGCCAGCTCGGCAAAGTCCGCCCCCTCGAGCAGCGCCTTGCGAATGCCCTCCGCCTTCGCCCGCGCGTCGGCCTTGGCCGCCTCGTCGGCGTCCGCCGCCACGCGCACCAGAATATGCGAGGCCGCCCGGCCCTCGGGAATCGTGAACATCTCCAGATTCTCATTGTAATACTTGGCGACAGCCTCTTCATCCATCTTGGCGATGGCCGCGTCCATGTCCTTTTCAAGAACCTTGTTTTTGAAAATATCCAGCCGGATGTTGTCCTCGAACTGCTCGACACTGATGCCCGCCGAAGCCACCATCGTCATCCACGAGGTCCCTCCCCCGAACGCCTCCTCCAACTGCTTCTTGGCCGCCTCGATGTCATCCTGCGAAATCAGCAGCCCCGAGCGTCCCATCTCGGCCCGCAGCAACTGGCGTGTGATCAGGTTGTCCACCGCGCCGGCCAGAATCCGCTGCTGAGCAATCTCCACCTGTTCCGGCGGCAAATTGTCCGGCACGCTGCGAAACATCCGCTGCGCCTCGGCGCGAACCTGACCGCGCGTGATCCCCGCCTGATCCACCCGGATCACCACCTCGTTGTCGTCCAAGTTCCCCCGCGGGCGCACTTCCTGAACCCCCTTCTTGCCGCACCCGACGGCCAACCCCAACAACAACGCCACCAGCCAAACCCATGTCTGCTTCATGATTCGATCCTTTCGCTCGGCCGCGGCAAAATCCACAGCCATCTTTACTTTCCGCCCTCGCCCCCCGAAAAGCAAGCTCCAAAACCCCTTTTGCGCCCTCCGCAGCCCCCCTGCCAACCCGCCCGGCGGGACGCCCCCCCGCGGCTTCCCGTTTGACATGCGCCCCTTGATGCTGTACCCGTCAATGATTGAAACGAGGCGTAGCGCAGGCTGGTAGCGCGTCAGCTTTGGGAGCTGAAAGTCGTGGGTTCAAATCCCACCGCCTCGATAATTTTGCGGATAATTTTATATGCTGCGTTCACCCATAACCTCAGGAGGTAACCCCATGAAACGCACCTTGAAACATGCTCTTGTAATCGCCTTGGCTCTCGCCGTTCTGCCCTCGGCATGGGCCTGGGGCCCCGCGGGGCATGACATCATCGCCCAAATCGCCCTCTATCATCTCACCCCCACCGCCCGGGCGGGGGTCGACAGCATCCTGGGCTCATACAAACTCACCGACTACGAAGTCGCCAGTTGGCCCGACACCATCCGCGGCAACAAGGAATACGCCGAGCTTTATCCCAACAACGGACGCTGGCACTACATTGATTTCGATGCCGGCCTCTGGTACGACGAGAGCTTCGAGCTTGTCCTCCCCGACAACGACGACCACATCGTCGCCCAGATTCCCCGCTGGCACAAGGAACTCAAGGCCGGCAAACTCAAGGGCGATCGGGCCCTCGACGCCCTCCGCTTCCTCGTCCACTTCGTCGGCGACATCCATCAGCCCATGCACTGCGCCTTCCGCTACGGCGACATGGGCGGCAACACCCTGCCCGTCAACTCCTTCAACGGCCAGCACTACGCCTTCGGCCCCGAAGACACCCTCGACTACCCCACCAGCCTGCATGCCACCTGGGATGAATATCTCGTCCAGGAGCTGATGGCCGGCCGCAATCCCCGCGAAGTCGCCCGCGAACTCCAAAAAGGCATCACCCCCCAGCAAATCCGCCACTGGAGCCACGACGATGTCCTCAAGTGGGCCGTTGACAGCTATTGGGTCGCCCGCAAAAAAGCCTACCGCATGACCAACGGCGACCGCTTCCCCTACAAGTGGGCCCGCCCCGGCATTGATCTCACCCGCGAGAACTATATTGACTCGCACCTGCCCATCGTGGCCGAGCAGCTCCAAAAAGGCGGCATCCGCCTCGCCTATCTCCTCAATACCGCCTTCGACCCCGACTATCAGCCCGCGGAAAAGGAATAACCCCCTACCCGGCGCGCGGCTCCGGCCGCGCGCCGCCCCCCTCGGGGCCAGCCGGCAACTCGCCGGGAACCACCCGCGCCACCCCTTCTTCCCGGCTTCCCTGACGGTCGGCCATCGGCTATTCTGACTCCATGCTTGCGCAACTGAGAGTCAAAAACCTGGCCCTGGTCGAAGATGTCACGGTCGGTTTCCAGCCCGGACTCAGCATCATCACCGGCGAAACCGGCGCGGGCAAATCCATCCTCATCGGTGCCCTCTACCTCCTGCTCGGCGAACGCGCCGACTCCTCCGCCGTCCGCGCCGGTGAAACCCAATGCCTGGTCGAAGCCATCTTCGAGCTCGCCGACCCCGCCCCCGTCAACGCCGTCCTCGCCGACGCCGGCCTCGACCCCTGCGAGGACCACCGGCTCATCCTCCGCCGCGTCGTCAAAGCCGCTGGCGGCGGGCAGGCCTATGTCAACGACGCCCCCGCCACCCTCGCCCTCCTCAAGCGCCTCGGCGCGCTGCTCGTGGACCTGCACGGCCCCCACGACCACCAGTCCCTCTTCCACCTGCCCCGCCAGCTCGACATCCTCGATGCCTACGCCAAAACCGGCCCCCAACGCGCCGCCTACTCCCGCGCCTATGCCCAATGGCAAAACCTCCGCGACCGCCTCGAAGAACTCTCCGCCGATGTCGGCGACCTCGACGCCCAGCTCGACCTGCTCACCCACCGCGTCGCCGAAATCGAAGCCGCCGCCCCCGTCGAAGGCGAAGAAGAAGAAATCCGCGCCGAGCAGCAGGTCGTCGGCCACGCCCAGCGCATCCTCGAACTCGGCCAGATCATCGTCCAGGCCGCCACCGAGGACGACGCCTCCGCCCTCGCCATCCTCCACCCCGCGCGCAAAGCCCTCGACGAACTCGCCCGCCTGATGCCCGCCGCCCAAGACTGGCAGGCCGAATTCCGCGCCCACACCGACGGCATCGCCGCCCTCTCCGCCGCCATCCAGCGTGAACTCGCCGACCTCGACGCCGACTCCGCCCGCCTCGACTGGCTCGACCAACGCCTCGCCACCTACGACAAACTCAAACGCAAATACGGCCAAAGCGTCGCCGACATCCTCGAAACCCTCGCCGCCGCCAAAACCCGCCTCCAGGACCTCCAAACCCGCGAGCAGCAAAAAGAGGACATCGCCCGGCAAATCGCCGCCGCCGAAAAAGAGCTCCAAACCCTCGGCCTCGCCCTCCGCCAACAGCGCGCAACCGCCGCCGGCAAACTCGCCAGGGCCATCACCGCCGAGTTGCAAGCCCTCGGCTTCGAGCACGCCCAATTCGCCATCCCGCTCGAACTCGCCCCCGCCCCAACCCCCAGCGGACTCGACCTCGTCGAATTCGGCTTCGCCCCCAATGTCGGCGAACCCATGCGCTCCCTCCGCGCCATCGCCTCCTCCGGCGAAATCTCCCGCGTCATGCTCGGCGTCAAAGTCGTCCTGGCCGACGCCGACAGCATCCCCCTGCTCGTCTTCGACGAAATAGATGCCAACCTCGGCGGCCAAACCGCCCACGCCGTCGGCCGCAAGCTCGCCCGGGCCGCCCGCCGCCACCAGGTCATCGCCATCAGCCACCTCCCGCCCGTCGCTGCCTGCGGCGCCCACCAGTACGCCGTACGCAAAACCGTACGCGGCGGACGCACCCTGACCGAAGTCGCCCCCCTCTCTCCCGACGAACGCGTCGAGGAAATCGCCCGCATGCTCGGCGGACGCGAATCCACCAGCGTCGCCCTGCGCCACGCCGCCGAACTCCTCGAGGCCGCCCGCCAATAACCCCCTCCCCGAGTATTACGATTGTGCACAATCGTAATACTCACCCCCCGCGCCGGACCGCTTTTCCACGCTGTGGAAAACTTTTTTCCATAGCGTGGAAAATATGTAAAAAAAGTTTCCATAGCGTGGAAATAGCTGAGTGCCGAGCCAAAGTCCGCCATCGGCGGACGCATGGCGAACGCGAAGTCTATAGCGCATGGCAACGCCATGCGAGCGAACGAGCAGAGCGAGTGAAGCGGCAAAACGCGCAAAAAAGTTTCCAAGCGGATGCACAATTCCGGTTAGTCAGCCAGGGCGGCCGCCACCTGCGGCGCCTGCGCCAGCAGCGCGGCCTTGTCGTTTTCCCCCTCGAGCTGCAGATCATATAGCGCCTGCAAAATATGCTTGAAGCGCGGACCGGGTTCGAGCCCCAGCACCACCAGGTCGCGCCCCATCACCAGCGGCTCGGGCAACACCGGCTCCGCCACATATTGCGCGTGCGCCTGCCGGAGAAAGTCATGGACCCCGAACAGCGCGTGCGATGACAGGCAATCGAGCCGGTGCAGTTCGAGCTCGTCCTCGAAGGTCGGCGCGCCAATCAGCCGCCGCACCTTGGCCGGACGCATCTTCAGGGCATCGCCAAAACGCATGTGGTTCCCCACCATGTGGCTGACCTTGTCCACCAGCGCAGTCGGCGCGCGCAGCCGCGTCAGAATCTCGCGGGTCATCTCGGCGCCGAGGGGGGCGTGGCCCTCGAACCGCCAGCGCCGGGTACCGTCGGGCAGGGTGGCCAGCATCGCCGTGACCGGCTTGCCCACATCATGCAGCAGCACCGCCAAAGCCAGCCGCAGCGGGCGCCCCGGCTCCATCGCGTCCAGCATCATCTTCGTATGGGTGAACACATCGCCCTCGGGATGAAACTCCGGCGGCTGCTCCACCCCCACCATCGCCGCCACCTCCGGTAGAATTTCGGCCAGCAGCCCGCTCTCCAGCAGCAACTGCAAGCCCTCCCCCGCGCGTGGTGCCGCCGTCAGGATCTCGAACAACTCGTCGCGCACGCGCTCCGCGCTGATCCGCCGGATGCTGCCCGCCTGCGCCTGAATCGCCGCCAGCGTGGCCGGCTCGATCGTAAACCCCAGCGTGGCCGCGAAACGGACCGCGCGCAGCATGCGCAAATGATCCTCCGCGAAGCGTCGCGCGGGATCCCCGATCGCGCGGATCAACCGCGCCGCCAGATCCGCCTGCCCCCCCGCCGTGTCGTGGATCGCCCCGCTCGCCGGATCATAGAGCAGCGAGTTGATTGTGAAATCGCGCCGCCGGGCATCCTCGACCGCGTTGGTGAATTGCACCGACTCCGGCCGCCGGCCGTCCGCGTAGCCCGCGTCCGAGCGAAACGTGGCCACCTCGACCGGCGGCGCGTCCTCCGGCACCACCGTCATAATGCCGAACGCCTTGCCCACCGCCACCGTCTTGGGGAACAGCGCCTCGATCTCCTCCGGACGCGCCGATGTCGCGATGTCCCAATCCTTGGGCGTGCGTCCCAGCAGGGCGTCGCGCACGCACCCCCCCACCAGATGGGCCTCGTGCCCCTGCTCGTGCAGCTTGCGCACGATGGCCAGCGGCGCCGGCGGAACCTCAATCGTCCGGCGGCTCGTCTCCACCCTGCCGTTCTCCGCCGTCATCTCCCCAACCCGTCTCAGACGCCTGCGGTTGGACTCACCAATCCACGTCCGCAAAAAGCGGACAATGGTCCGACGGCTTCGGACGGGCGCGCGGCTCGATGTCAATCCCCGCGCCGACCGACTTGGCCGCAAGCGGCGGCGTGGCCAGCACATAGTCAATGCGCCAGCCCCGCTTGTTCGCCGGGTCGAACGGAACCCGGTAGTCATAAAAGGAATAGTCCTCCAAATCCGGATGATGATGCCGGAACAAATCCGTGAACCCGAACTCGAGCACGTCCTCGAACGCCTCGCGGATCGTCGGGTGATAGCACACGTGGTCGAGCTTCGTCTTCGGGTTGGTTACATCAATCGGATGCCGCGCCACGTTAAGGTCGCCGCACCAGAACAGCGGGGTCTTGGCCGTGAAGCGCTTCTGGAAATAGGCCTTGAGCCGGGCCAGCCACTCGAGCTTGTAGGCGTACATCTCGTGCTCGATGTCCCGTCCCTGCGGCACATAGGTGTTCACCACGTGCAGCTTGCCAAAGCGCGCGTGCACCATGCGCGGCTCGTCCTTCGGCTCCTCGTCCAGACCAAACCAGACCTCGTCCGCCGCCTCACGCGACACGATCGCCACGCCGTTGTAGCTCTTCTCGCCGCGAAAAACTACCTGCCAGCCCGCCTCACGGAACACGTCCGCCGGAAACAGCTCGTCCACCACCTTGGTCTCCTGCAGACACAAAATGTCGGGCTGATGATCCTCCAGCCAGCGCATGACCGCCTCAAGCCGCGTGCGAATGGAATTGCAATTGAAAGTGACAATTTTCATCTCGGGGTGCCTCTCGTTTGATGTGTTCAGGCTATCACGCCCCCGCCCCCGCGACAACCATGGAGCCGTTTCCCGCTCGCCCGCATCCGTTCAGCCATGCTACAGGGGAGCGCATGGAAGATTGGATCGTCTATACACTTTTCGCCACCCTGCTCTACGGCGCGCTGAACTTTCTGTTCAAGGTCGCCGCCGAGCGCGGACACGACTCCGACGGCGTGCTGACCTTTGTCGGCCTGTCCGCGGCGGCGGCGGCCTTCATCACTCTCGGCCTGACCGAGGCCCGGCCCCTCGGCGCCGTCACCCGCTCCGTGCTGCTCTACGCCCTGTTCAACGGCCTGTTCTTCGCCCTGGGCAGCCTGGCCAAATACGGTGCGCTCCGGCGCGCCCCCACCGCCATCGTTTTTCCGCTCAACCGGCTCAACACTCTGGCGGTCATCGCCATTGGCGTCATCTTCTTCCACGAAACCCCGCGCCCCCTCCAGGTGCTGGGCATCATCGCCGGCCTCGGCGTGCTGGCCGTCATCACCTGGGAGCAGCGCGGCCACTTTCAGCGAGCCGCCAACTCCCGCGTCCTGGGCGGCATCCTCCTCGCCCTCGCCAGCGCGCTGTGCACCTCCCTCTCGATGACCGTCGGCAAACTGCTGGCCGACTCCGCCCACAACCGCCTCGCCTACATCGGCGCGTCCTACACGCTGGTCTTCTTCTGGTCGCTCGGCCAAAACCTGATCACCCGCCGCGGACGCGCCTTCCAATTCGAGTGGCGCGCGGCCGAAATGGTCGGCTTCGGCGCAGCCATCGGTCTCCTCAACTACGCCGGCTATTTCCTCGTCCTGCAGGCGTTCGGCAGCGGCCCCATCTCCCTCTCGCAGGCCATTTTCAGCAGCTCGATCGTGGTGCCCATCATGCTCTCGCGCTGGTTCTACCGCGAGAAACTCACCTGGCCGCGCGTGATCGCCATCGGCCTGGCCATGGCCGCCGTGGTGCTGATGAGCATCAAGTAGCCCGCCCCCGCCGGCCTGCCCCCCCCTCCCGCGCCTCCCGCGCGGGTCCTGCCCCCGCCTACTTCAGCGCCGCTTCGAGCTGCTCGTCCGCCCCCACGCCCAAATCCAGCGCCGTGCGGTAGTGCCGGCCCGCCAGCTTGACGTTGGTCGGCTCGATAAACGCATAGAGCTGCGCGAGATTGTAATGGCACTCCGGCAGATGCCGATCCAAACGCAGCGCCATCTGCAGCATGTCGCGGGCGTCGTCATAAAACCCGGCGCCCATCAGCGCCGCGCCCAGCGTGGCGTGCAGCTCCGCGTTGCGCGGATGGCTCTTGGCAACCTCCGACAGCAGCCCCACCGCGTCCGTATAGCGTTGCAGACGGATCAGCGCCACCCCCTCGATCAGCCCCAGGTTCGGATCCGTCCGCGCCGCGCGCCGCGCGTTGCGCACGGTCGCCAGCGCCGCCGCGTTGTCGCCGTCCTGCAGCAGTTGCCGCACAAAGTCCGCCGCCGACATCCCCTCGGGAATCGGCTTGGGCTCCATCAAATCCTCGGGCCGCTCCTTGCGCGGCGCGGGCTTCCCGGCCGGCTTGGCTTCCGGCTTGGCCGCCGCCGTCTTAACCGGCTCCTGGGCGGGCTTCTTGACCTTCTCCTTCTTGGGCTTTTTCTTCGCGGGCCGGGCCTCGGCCAGCTCGGTCGCCTCGGCCGCCGACGCCACGGCCGTCGGCAGGCTCCGCATCATCTGCAGCTCCTCCTCGGCAATCGCCGCGCGCGCTTCCGCCGCGGCCAGACGCCCCTCCAATTGCGTGGCCTGCAGCTCGAGCTGGTCCGCCCGCACTTCGGCATCGGTCAGCTCGTCGTCCAACTGCTCAAACTGATCTTTCAGGTGCGCGTTCTCCGCGCGCAGCTCGTTCAGCCGCGCTTCCATCTCGTTCAGCGCCTGGTCCAGCTCCCGCTTGGCCTCCAGCTCGCGCTGCAGCGCCTCGATTTGCCCCTCCCGCTCGCGCAGCTCCGCCTGCAGCGCCCCCAGCGCCTCCTGATCCCGCCCCGCCGAATCCTTGAGCTTGCGGTTGGCCTTCTCGAGCTGCTTCTCGAGCGCGCGGTTCGCCGCCTCGAGCCGCTCCAGTTCGTCCGTCAGCGCGTCCAGCTCCGTCAGTTCCTTCTCGAGGCTGCTCAACCGGCTCTTGAGATAGTCCATTTCCACCGCCCGGTCCCCCGCCCCGGCGGCCGGCGTCACCGCGGGCTGCGGCGCCTGCGCGGGCGCGCGGCCCGGAACCCGCGCCACCAGCGGCGGCAGCTCGCCCGCTGGCGGCAGACCCTGCCGCCGCGCCAAATCCAGAATCTGGTTGTCGCAATACGTCTTGCGGTACTGCACGATGCGCGGCTCGAACCCCGGGAACTCGCTCCCCAGCCGGGCGTACAGATCCCGCGCCTGCTCATAAAAACCCTGTGCCTCTTGCACGCGCCCGGCGTCCAGACTCTGATCGCCCTGCATGAAATAGATGTAGGCCTCGTTCATGATCTGAACCGGATCGGTTAGCAGCGGCTGGGCGCCGGCCGCCCCGGCCAGAATCAGCAACACCGCCGCGAACGGCAGCCAACGGATTGAACAGGGTTTCATGATTGATCCTTTCCGGCGACACAACGCCGCCTCGCGACACTCAGCTCCCGCGGCGCACCCGGGCGGCCACCTTCAGCCGCAGCGCGTTCAAATGGATGAACCCCGTCGCGTCGTCCTGGTCATAGGCCTGCGTCGGGTCCGCGTCCATCGTGGCCAGTTGCGGGCAATAGAGCGACACCGGGCTCTTGCGCCCCGCCACATACAGCCCGCCCTTGTACAGCCGCACCCGGACCGTCCCGGTCACGTTGCGCTGCGTCTCCTCGACCAGCGCCTGCAGCGCCAGCCGCTCCGGCGAGAACCAGAAGCCGTTATAGACCATCTCCGCGTAGCGCGGAATCAGCCCGTCGCGCATGTGCATCGTCTCGCGGTCCAGCGTCAGCGTTTCCATCTGCCGGTGCGCGAACTGCAGCACCGTGCCCCCTGGCGTCTCATACACCCCGCGGCTCTTCATCCCCACGTAGCGGTTCTCCACCATGTCCACCCGCCCCACCCCGTGACGCCCCGCCAGCGTGTTCAGCGCGCGCATCACCTTCAGCGGCGACATCCTCTTGCCGTTCACCGCCACGCAGTCGCCCCGCTCAAACTCCAGCTCGACCATCCCCGCCCGGTCCGGCGCGTCCGCCGGATCCCGCGTCAGCCGGAACATGTCCTTGTTCTTCGGCGCGAACGCATCAAACCACGGATCCTCCAACATCCCCGCCTCATACGAAATATGCAGCAGGTTGCGGTCCATCGAATACGGCTTCTTCGACGACGCCTCCACGCGGATCCCGTTGGCCTCGCAATAGGCGATCATCTCCGAGCGCCCAGGAAACTGCTCGCGATAGCTGCTCATCCGCCACGGCGCCAGCACCTCGATGTTCGGATTCAGCGCCGCCGCCGTCAGCTCGAAGCGCACCTGGTCGTTGCCCTTGCCCGTCGCCCCGTGCGCGATCGCGTCCGCCCCCTCCTTCTCGGCAATCTCCACCATCCGCTTCGCGATCAGCGGACGCGCGATGGCCGTGCCCAGAAAATACTGCCCCTCATACACCGCGTTCGCCCGCAGCATCGGATAAATAAAATCGCGCGCGAACTCCTCCTGCAAATCCTCGATATATACCTGCGCCGCCCCCGTCGCCTTCGCCTTCTGGCGCAGACCCTTCAGCTCCTCCGCCTGGCCAACGTCCGCCACAAACGCGATGATCTCCGCCTGATACGTCTTCTTCAACCAATGCAAAATCACCGAGGTGTCCAAACCACCCGAATAAGCCAATACGATTTTCATCCTGACGATTGCCTTTCTGCGCACAGATAGCGCGCGACACCGGATACTAAAAAATCCGCGCCAAATAGCAAGCCGCGGAATCACCCCTGCCACGTAGTTTTCAAAACTGGA